>Ga0180301_10004120_pt1 | contig 11239 bp, 9 predicted proteins | sample GuaBasSediGuay16_FD_121797 | JGI IMG/M metagenome (GOLD analysis project Ga0180301, IMG submission 121797) | Subseafloor sediment microbial communities from Guaymas Basin, Gulf of California, Mexico - Guay16, Core 4569-2, 12-15 cm | ecosystem: Environmental > Aquatic > Marine > Hydrothermal... | reverse complement strand
TAGCGGAGTCATGGTCTCAAGTACTTGTCGGCGTTGTTGGCTACGATGACCCCGTAGTTGGCCGCGCCCAGCCAACCGGACATGATGATGCCCACGGAGCCGGTATGAAAAAGGCCGGGCACCTGTTCGTTAAGCCCCATGCTGACTCTGAGCCCCTCGAACTTCGTCCCGAACGAGGTGCCGTTCGGATGGAGCGTGTAGCGCTCGAATGTCTTGGGCGTAGCTGCCTCCACGTAGTCGGCCTTGTTTCGGATTCCGGGCACGTACCTTTCCAGTGCGTCGAGGGTCGATTCGATCAGGTCTTGCTTGGAGGCGCGGTACTCGTCCTCCGGCAGGTATGCCCAGTCCTCGTAGTTGGCGTTGGTGGAGGCGACGATGGCGTACCTGTCGGATCCGGGCCTGATGTCAGGATAGTAGAAAGAGTAGGTGCGACTGGTGATATTCCGGCTCCGCAACATTTGCGCGTCCAGCTTGTCAGCCACCGACGTGAACAGCAGGTCGCCCACGTAGTCGATGGTCTCGCCCTTCCTGATGCCGATGTAGACCTGGCAACTGCTGTTGTTGAGACGCACCTTTCGTGTCTCCTCAGCAAACTCCTTGCTGAAATGCTCCTCGCCGACCAGCCGCTGGACGGTAGCCTTGACATTGGCATTCGAGATGACTGCTCTGGCCTTGATCGTCTTTCCATTTGCCACCACCCCGGCAACCTTCCCGCCTTCGACGACAATCTTCTCTACCCGCGCCCCGGTGCGGATGTCCACGCCGTTCTTCTTCAGCTCCGCCTCCATCATACCTATGATCTTGTCTGTGCCGCCGCGGAATATGTAGACGCCCCTGCTCAGGAAGTTCGAGAACACGATGCCGTAGGTTATGGCCTCATCGTCGAGCGTCGAGCCATTGGCGTAGGCTATGGGTTCCAGCAGGAAGCGGACAACGTCGTCTCGTCCGGGGAAGAACTTGTCAAACATCTCCCTCGTGGTCATGGTGTGCTCGTCGTAGAAGTTCATATTCTTGATGGTGGTGACGAAGCTATCGACGGTGTCCGCCGGGACCTTGAAATAGTCCTGCATGGTCCGTTTGAAGTCGTTGGTGTCGTAGGTCGTGGTCAAGGAGAACTGCGGGTTGTCGAACCGGATTCCCTTGATCTGGGTAATGCAGTCAGCCATCTCGCGGGTCCAGTACTTGCGGCAGGTCTTGACCATGCCGTACGGGAACCCGTGGAGAGACACATCGAAGATATGGCCGCCCTTTCTCTTGAACCAGGTGGCCAGGCCACCAAGCTTGTGGTGATGCTCCAGAAGCAGGACCGAGTAGCCGTCCTTGGCCAGCATGTTGGCCGCCGTCAGGCCACCGAGACCGCTGCCGATGACGACGACATCATATTGTGGTTTGGTGCCTTCCAGCGAGTCCGTCATACGGTCTCCCCCTACGTCTTTTGCAGGACATGAAGATTGGCCATGGAGATGCCGCTCAGCATGGAGCCGACGATTCCCAGAAAACCCTGGTCGGTGCCGCAGAGGAACAGATTGTCCAGGTGGGTCCTTCCATCCTTGACCTTGTTCGGTGCTCCGTAGACAGCGCCGTTCAGGTGACCGGTGTACCTGTAGATTGTCTTTGGGGTGAACATGTCGGTGAAAACGATGCAGTCTCGAAAATCAGGAACAAAGCTCAACGCCTGTTGAAGCGCCTTCTCCTGCCAGGCGGCCTTCTGCTCGCTGTACTCTTCTTGGTTCAGGTCGTTCCAGCGCTGGTAATTGGCCAGGCTGGTTATCCTGATCATTCCTTCCGGCAGGGGCTTGTCGAACTTGAAGTTGTTGGGGCAGCAGATGACGCCACTGGAGAGGTCGACCAGGTCCTCGGGTCTCTGGTAGTGGAACTTCTCGGAGGTGTTGAAAAAGGTGATGGTGGTGTCGTAGCCCAGGTGGGCGGGCTCTCTATCCAGTACGAAAATGAATTCCACCAGGGAGATACGCCCCTCTTCGCAGTTGAACCTGGCCGGATCGTAGTCCGACAGCAGTCTCAGTGTCTCGATGTAGCCAATGGACGATATTATCCGTTCGGCCCTGAGTACCTCACCGTTGTCGAGAACCAATGCCGTGACCTTGCCGTTGGACACCTGCAGGCTTTGCACGCCGCACTTCAGTCTGAGGTGGCCGCCATGACTCTCGTACTGCCTCACCAGCGTGTCCAGGATCTGGCGTATGCCAGCTTGCGGACGGGCGAAGCCCTCGTGGTAGATGCCCTTGAACATGATGACGAACTGGCCGAACTCGATGTCATTTTCCTGGGAGCTGCCGTAAAACATGAGGGGGCAAAAGAGCATCTCAACAAGCAGAGGGTCGGTGATGTAGGAACTGACAATCTGGCGGGCCGATAGCGGTTTGGCATCCAGCGCCAGCTCGTCGTACTCGAAGATGGTCTTGACCAGCTTCTGGAAGTTGTCGATTTGCCTGGGGAAGTTCTCCCTCACTTCCTGGACAAAGAGGTCGAAATCGTTGCTGAACCGGAGGCTTTTCTCGGGGAACCTGGTCACCGAGACACGCTGTTGGCGCAGGTCGAAGTCCTCTGGTCTCAGCTTGAGTTGCCTCAGGAGCTTCGGCAGTGGTGTCAGCTTGACGCTCCTGGGAACATAGTTGGTCATAGCGTGGAGACCGACATCGATGTCGTGTCCTTTGCGCCGGTAAAACGAACTCAAACCCCCAACGCGATGGTGTCTTTCAAGGATGCAGACTTTCCTGTCGTAGTAGGCGAGCCTGATACCGGCGGCGAGGCCGGACATCCCTGCTCCAATGATGATAACGTCGTAGTCCACGGCTAAGCTCTATGTGGAGTCACTGCAAGCAAATCGCAGGCTATGGAGGCGCCCAGGCCGCCGCTCACTTGGCGGAACGGGGCCCGGCTGCTGATTGCACTCTGGTGCACGATCGTCTAAAGGTCCTTCATACGCGGCTCCAGGTAGGCAACGGAGCTGTCCAGTGTTGCCAGTTGCTGATAATCATCTTCCGGCACCTCGATGCCGTAACGTTTGCGCAGTTCCATGACTATGTCCAGGAAATCCATCGAGTCCAGCTCAAGCTGGTCTCTGAATGGGACATCACTCTTAATGTCGCTCAAGTCCTCATCGGGCGCGATTTCGGCGATGATGTCCAGGATGACAGTCTTGATTTCCTCTTTCGTCATGTAGGCGCCTCCATTTCTTTCGGTGCAATCCTCGGTTCAAGAGCTGTTTTCCAGTCTCTTGACGATGACCGTTGAGTTGATCCCCAACATGCCGAAGGCATTGTTGAGGATGTAGTCGATCCTGCCCACCTTCCTGGGCTCATTGAACACCAGGTTGTCCAGGGCGCAATCGGGGTCCAGGTTGTCGATGTTGATGGTGGGGTGGACGGTCTGGTCTTCGAAAGAGGGCAGGTTACCGGCCAGTTCCAGAGCAGCCGCCGCGCCCATAGCGTGGCCGATCATGCTCTTGGTGTTGTTGATGTATGTGTTTGGGCAGCCATCAAATACCTGTCTGATTGCCTGGCACTCCTGGGGGTCGCCTTGGGGGGTGCCGGTGGCGTGGGTGCTGATGAGGTTGACATCACTGGGGGACAGTCCGGCCATCTTCAAAGCGAGTTGCATGCATCTGGCCTGACCTTCCGCGTTGGGAAGGATGAAGTCGAAGGCGTCCGAGTTCATGGCGTAGCCGACCACCTCTCCGTAAATTCTGGCCCCACGTGCCAGTGCGCCGGCGAGCCTTTCCAGGACGAAAACGCAGCCGCCTTCGGAAACGACGACACCGTTGCGGTCCCTGTCGAAGGGGCGGCAAGCTTTTGTTGGGTCCTCATGCGATGCCAGGGCACCCTCGCTCCTGAAGCTAGCGAAGGCTCCAAAGGCGTGAATTGTCTCTGACACGCCGCCAGCCAGAGCCACGTCCACGTGGTTGAGCAGCAACATCTGATAGCCCTGGATAAGGCCGATATTGCCCCCGGCACAAGCAGCGCCTAGAGTATAGTGCGGGCCGGTGATCCCCATGTTCAAGGTGACTTCGCCGGCCGGGTTGTTGGCCACTATTCTCGGGTTATAGTGGTGGGAGACATACCTGGTGTCGTAGTCGTATTGCTTTATCTCGTAGATTTGCTTTTCCGTGTCTACGTTGCCGTGCTCGGTGATGCCGAGAAAGACGCCAACCCGCGACTTGTCCAGAGAATCGAAGTCAAGCCCTGAGTCGGCCACTGCTTCCTGGGCGCAGTATATCGCAGTGGAGCCAGCCCGGGTCCCGCGACGCAATTCCTTCTTCTTCTGATATTTTAGCGGGTCGAAGTCGCACACACCGGCTATCACCTCGCCCATGTAGCGTACATCGAACTTCCGTATGCCGGACTTGCCGTTGAGCAGGTTCTGGCGAAACTCTGCCAGGCTGTTACCGTTCGGCGCTGCCAGTCCGACTCCCGTTATTACCACTCGCTCTTGGCTCGGCACCCTTGCACTGTTCACGGAATTAGCTGTCAGTCCGGGCATTTTCTGCGCGATCTGGCGCTACCATTCGAGCCCCAGCATAATCGAGTTTAGGCCGCTCCCGGCTGCCATCATGACCACCCTGTTGCCGGGATGGAGGAACCCTTCCTCAATTGCTATTGCCAGCGAGATGGGAAGGGAAACAGAGCCGATGTTTCCGAGGTATTCCACTGTGGAGAAACCCTTTGACTTGTCCAGCTTGAGGGTATCAAACAGCAGGCTCTGATGGACGGCACTGACCTGGTGGGTGAAAACCCTGTCGACGTCATCGCCTGTCCATCCCATCTCGCGCTGGAAGGCCTCCCAGGTTTCAACGGCCAATGGAATGCCGTTTCTAAGGATTCCCTCGAAGTTGGCGTGCATGCTTGGGAAGCTATCGGGGTCGAAGAAACATGTATCAGAGTCGACTCGGCAGAGATCGTTGTACTGCGAGGCGCTTCGCACTACGCCTCCGATGATTCTGTGATTGGCCTTCGATACAGAAGAATGAGTCAAGACAACCGATACGGCACCACATCCCATGGTGAGAGAGGCGAAACCTTCTTTCAGCTTGCGTCTGTCAATGGTCTCGTCGCTCAGAAGCTCCTGAATCGTGGCATCTGTAAGCCGCTTGGAGCTCTCACATCCTACTATGATACCCGCTCTTACCTGCCCTAGCTCGATCATGTTTGCCAGGGTTATCATGCCATTGACGAATCCGAGACAAGCATTGGAGATGTCGAAGATGGTGGAGGTGGGAGGCAACCCCAACTGATCATGCACCAGAGTGGCTGTCGCCGGCTCCAGGAAGTCACGGCTTACCGAAGTGTGAAGCAGACACTCGATGTCGTTCTTGTCGACCCCGGACTTGGCTATGGCCTTCTCTGCGGCCCTGACACTGGGCTGGCTCGGTGGTGTTCCATCCTCCCAAATGCGGCGTTCACGGATGCCGGTCATAAGCTCCAGGCGCCCGTACGACCGGTTGAACTTCTGGTAAAGGGGAGCCAGTCTTCTTTCCAGGCTCTCGGACGTGACTACCTGGTCCGGGATCTCAAACCCGAACGCTTCTATACACACCTTCTTGTACTTCATGCCACGAAGCCCTTACAGTCTCAGGCTCTCCCCCGGTATAGACCTCACCCCCCCCGCTGTCTTCGATACAGGCCTTGCGCTGGCTGGCTCCCGCTTGTCTTGGGGACTCCAATGGGGGTGACTTCAGTCGCCGGCTGGGCCCTCCGGTCGTCCACGTATTATGAGAGTGGGAACATGGAATCTCAACTTGACGTTCTCCCATCTCTCCTCTGATCCGGGAGGGATTGCCTCATCCGGGATATACTTGCCAAGTCCGGCCAGGACCGCACATACTTTCCTAGAGTTGGCCACTGTGTCTGGGACATACTCATCGAGAGCGATAATACCTAAGGTCACAAAACGCTGTGGGATGTAGCTTACATGGCTGCGGATAATGGCGCTGATCACCTTGGGGGGTACACGTTTGTCCAGCAGGTTCATGTAGAATCGGAGCAGTGAATCGGGTACACACCTGTCAATCACCCTCGCAGCAATCGAAAGCACCCAGAAGCAATACAGCCTGGCTGATGGCCGCAAACCAACAGGGACTCTCCCATGGTTCACTACCTCGATGGCTGCTGGTGACGTAGTATCCTGCTCCATCGTGCCAACCGCATTTTGTGGTACCTACCAGAATTACCATGTTTCGGGGATATTGTCAACGGTGACTGTCTTCAATGACGCTCCGGGCCGGCTGCCAGAGTTACGTCCAGCGGCTTGGCATTGCGCTGCTCCGCAGACAGGCTCCAGTTGCGGTTCTGGCGCATTTCTGGTACACTGATGGCCAACCGAATAGGGACCGCAGGGGAGCTCGCAGGCCGCAGAGTCGGCGTTGATGGGCTGAGAGGCGTCCGTTGTCGGGGCCAACCCTTTGAACCTGATCTCGGTAATTCGAGCGTAGGGAGTCGGGCTGTGATGACCAAGGCCCGAGGCTCTTGGTCTTTTTGCTTTTGTTGGGGAGGCGGAGATGACCCAGTTGGAGTTGGCCAGAGCAGGCAACATATCTCGGGAAATGAAACGGGTGGCTGAAGAGGAGGGACTGGACGCTGAGTTTGTCCGTGCGGGTATCGCCCAGGGGACAATCGTGCTACCGGCAAACGTGAGGCACACCAATCTCGATCCGTGTGGCATCGGCCAGGGGCTGAGAACCAAGGTGAATGCCAATATAGGCACTTCGCTGGACTACGGCACCGTGGAGACCGAGCTGGAGAAGTTGCGGACGTGCATAGAATACAAGGCGGACACCGTCATGGACCTGAGCACAGGCGGCGACATTGCGGGCATCCGCCGGAGCATCCTTGCCGCTAGCCCGCTGCCCCTGGGCACCGTCCCCATCTATCAAGCGGCGATCGAGGCCGTGGAGGGGAGGGGTGCCATCGTTAACATGACTGCGGATGACCTTTTCGCCGTGATCGAGCAGCAAGCGAAGGACGGTGTCGACTTCATGACAGTGCATTGTGGGGTGACGCAACGCTCGGTAGCCCAACTGCGGCGATGCAAGAGGTTGACCAACGTTGTCTCCCGCGGTGGTGCCTTCCTGACCGGATGGATACTGCATCAGCAGCGTGAGAATCCGCTATACGAGCAGTTCGACAGGTTGCTGGAGATAGCTCTACGGTACGACGTGACCCTGAGCCTGGGCGATGGCATGCGCCCCGGCAGCCTCGCCGACGCCACTGACGGCTGTCAGATCGAGGAGCTGTTGACCCTGGCCGAGCTGGTAGAACGGGCCCGTGAAGCAGGCGTACAGGTCATGGTCGAGGGGCCCGGTCATGTACCGCTGGACCAGGTCGTGGCCAATGTACAGCTTGAGAAGCGGCTGTGCCGGGGGGCACCTTTCTACGTGCTTGGCCCCCTGGTGACCGACGTGGCCGCTGGCTATGACCATATCGCCGGAGCCATCGGCGGCGCCATTGCCGCGGCGGCTGGTGCTGACTTTTTATGCTACGTTACCCCGTCAGAGCATCTTTCTCTTCCCGGCAACGAGGACGTCAGGGAAGGGATCATAGCATCCCGCATAGCTGCCCATGCGGCCGACATAGCAAAGGGGATCAAGGGTGCTGCTGAGTGGGACAGGAGCATGTCCACCGCCCGCCGGAACCTCGACTGGGAGGAACAAGCCAGGCTTTCTCTCGATCCTGAGAGAGCACGTCGGACACACGGTCGGTTCGGTAGCGAGGGTGCTACATGCAGTATGTGCGGCCCTTACTGTGCAATGGCACTGGTGGAGGAGTACCTGGGCATCCCGGTAGCCAGGTGCTGACGGTGGCCGAGCAGTCACCCAGAGCAGCTAGGGCATTTCCTGAAGCAATCTGCTGAGCCGTGCAATGAGGGCTGAGATCATCTCCATCGGCACCGAGCTCCTTCTGGGTGAGGTGGCTGATACCAATGCCACCTACCTTGCCAGTCAGCTTGCGCTTCTGGGTCTGGACGTCCAGTGGGTCAGTATAGTAGGGGATGACCTGGAGAGGCTTGTGGACGTATTCCGCAGAGCTTTGTGTCGGTCTGACATTGTGATTGCTACCGGAGGACTGGGGCCCACAGCGGATGATCTGACCCGTGAGGCCATCGCCGAGGTGATGGGCGAGAAGGCAACCGTGTCAGAGCACCTGGAGCGGGAGTTGCAGGCCTTGTTTCAGCGGTTGGGGCGGGACATGCCCCCGAGTAACCTGAAGCAAGCCACTCTCATTCCGTCGGCGCAGGCCATCCCGAACCCCAGGGGTACGGCACCGGGCTGGTGGGTTGAGAGAGAGGGCAAAACAATGGTGGCCATGCCAGGGCCACCGGGGGAGATGCGGCGAATGTGGGAGAGGGAGGTGGTGCCCCGGTTGCGAGAGAAGGTGCAAGGCGGGGTCATTCTATGTCGAACTCTTAAGAGCTTTGGCCTTTCTGAAGCCGAGGCGGGCGAGATGGTGGGCCATCTTTTCACATCCGGGAACCCCACTGTCGGGGTGTATGCCAGGCCCGATGGAATTCATGTGCGTCTGGTGGCTGTAGCTAGGGAGCACCAGGAGGCCGCATCTCTGATCAGGGATGCCGAGCTGGAGTTGCGGCGCGCTTTGGGCGACTACGTTTGGGGTGTGGACGACGATGCTCTGGAAGCGGTGGCAGGCCGATTGCTCATGGAGAAGGGATTGAGCGTAGCCACCATGGAGTCCTGCACCGGTGGACTCATTGCCTCCACGTTGACTGACGTTGCCGGAAGTTCTGCGTACTTTAAGGGTGGGTTTGTGCCTTACTCGGCCGAGGCAAAAGTGGCTCTGGGGGTAGACGGTCGCCTGATCGAGCGGCATGGCACCGTGAGTCCCGAGGTCGCCGGCGCCATGGCGGAGGCGGCACGGCAGTGCCTGGGGGCTGACATCGGTATCAGCACCACCGGCGTGGCTGGGCCGGATGAAGTCGAGGGGAAGGCCCCTGGCCTGGTCTACATCGGCATGGCAGACAGCAGGGGCAGCAGCAGCCTAGAGGGTCGCTATCCACCGCATCGCCCGGATGTGAAGCGCCGAGCCACTGTTCATGCTCTCTTCGCGCTGAGGCAGCGGCTGATGACCTTGTAGTGGGCGAGGCCGCAAAGGATAGGATTCGCTAAGAATCACAGCACTGCCACGGTACGACGACGCGCTAAGCTTCTGCCAGCGCGCTCCAATGCCTCTGAATGACGCTCAGCACATTTGCACACCAGCCGTTTAGTAGGTTATCATTCCGCTAGCAGTCTCAACGCCAGACTGCTAGCAGTCTGGTCTTTCGAGTGGCAGCTAGGCTAAAGGTAAAAAAACAAACGTGGAAGGAGGTTGCACATGGCCAAAGCCAAACTTGAGCCCTTGGGAGAGCGGGTGGTGGTCAGGCCCTTGAAACAGGAGGAGGTAACCAAGGGTGGTATCGTACTGCCTGACACGGCGAAGGAGAAGCCCCAGGAGGGGGAGGTGATCGCTGTCGGCCCGGGAAAGCTGAGCGACGACGGCAAGCTGCTACCTATGAGTGTGAAGGTGAAGGACATAGTCATCTACTCCAAGTATGCGGGTACGGAGTTCAAGCTGGACGACGAAGAGCTGGTGATCCTGCGTGAAAGCGACATCCTGGCCAAGAAAAGCTAGAGAGAAGGAGGGAGAAGTGGCAAAACAGATCATCTTTGGAGAGGAAGCTAGGAAGAGCCTCAAGAGGGGGATAGACATTCTCAGTGATTCTGTCAGGCCGACGCTGGGGCCGAAGGGCCGTCCGGTGGCTCTGGACAAGAAGTGGGGACCTCCCACAGTCATTAATGATGGTGTGAGCATTGCCAAGGAGATCGAGCTTCCGGACCCGTTCGAGAATATGGGCGTCCAGTTGTTGAAAGAGGCAGCTTCCAAGACTAATGACAAGTGTGGTGATGGTACTACCACGTCTATTCTCCTGGCTCATGCCCTAGTCACGGGCGGTTTCAAGAACCTGGCTGCCGGATCGGACGCGATGGCGCTCAAGCGGGGCATCGAGAAAGCCGTGGAGATCCTGGTAGGCGAATTGAAGAAGAAGGCAATCACTGTCTCTGGCAAGGAGCAGATTGCCCAGGTGGCTACTATCTCGGCTGTAGACGCCGAGATCGGCAACCTGATTGCTGACGTGATGGAGAAGGTGGGCAAGGATGGGGTCATCACCGTTGAGGAGTCCAAGGGTCTCAAGTTTGAGACAGAGTTTGTGGAGGGGATGAAGTTTGACCGCGGCTACATCAGCGCCTATTTCGTCACCAACCCTGACCGCATGGAGGCGGTTATTGAAGACCCCTACATCCTCATCACCGACAAGAAGATATCCGCAGTGTCGGACATCCTGCCTGTTCTGGAAAAGATACTCCAAGTGAGCAAGAACCTGGTTATCATAGCAGAGGATGTAGAGGGCGAAGCACTGGCCACACTGGTGGTCAACAAGCTGCGAGGTACGCTCAACTGTCTGGCGGTGAAGGCGCCCGGCTTTGGCGATCGACGGAAGGCCATGTTGCAGGATATGGCGATACTCACCGGCGGGACGGTGATCTCCGAGGAGGTGGGCAGGAAGCTCGACTCGGCTACCGTGGCCGATCTTGGTCGGGCTCGGAAGGTCGTATCTGACAAGGATGATACCACCATTGTTGAAGGCAAAGGCAAGGAAGAGGACATCCAGGCCAGGATGAAGCAGATAAAGGCCCAAATCGACGAGACCACCTCGGACTTCGATCGGGAGAAGCTCCAGGAGCGACTGGCCAAGCTGGCCGGTGGAGTGGCTGTGATCAAGGTGGGTGCAGCCACTGAGACAGAGCTCAAGGAGAAGAAGCATCGCGTGGAGGACGCTCTCTCAGCCACCAGGGCCGCCGTCGAAGAGGGTATCCTGCCAGGAGGCGGTGTGGCTTTGCTCAATGCTTCCGCGGCACTGGAGCCGCACATGAAGGACGGTGACGAGGCTGTCGGCGTCAAGATCGTGAAGGATGCCGTGGAGGACCCCATCAGGTGGATTGCCGTCAACGCCGGGACAGAGGGCTCAGTCATCGTGGAGCAGGTCAAGAAGAGCAAGCCGGGAGTTGGCTACGATGCCTCCACTGGGGAGTTCGGTGACATGGTGAAGAGAGGCGTCATCGATCCGGCGAAGGTCGTCAGGACGGCTCTGGAGAACGCGGCCAGTGTGGCGGTGATGATATTGACCACTGAATCGCTGGTCACGGACATCCCGGAGAAGGAGAAGGCTG
>Ga0180301_10004119_pt1 | contig 11240 bp, 9 predicted proteins | sample GuaBasSediGuay16_FD_121797 | JGI IMG/M metagenome (GOLD analysis project Ga0180301, IMG submission 121797) | Subseafloor sediment microbial communities from Guaymas Basin, Gulf of California, Mexico - Guay16, Core 4569-2, 12-15 cm | ecosystem: Environmental > Aquatic > Marine > Hydrothermal... | reverse complement strand
GCTATCGAGCCGGTCGTCACCTTGATCTTCGTATTGTTCGATTCGTCCACCTTCAGCGTAACCTCGTCGTCCCTGATGTCAATCACCGTCCCTAAAATCCCGCCGATCGTCCGGACACGATCGCTCTTCCGCAGCGAACCCAGCATCTTCTTATGCTCGGCTTGTTTCTTCCTGGGACCCCTGAAAAGAAACAGGTACATCACGACAAAGATCAGTATGAACGGCAGCATCTGCATCCATGGATTCGGCGTTTCCGTTTGTTTATCGGTCCCTTTATCCTTCTGGTCTGCCGAGCTGTCCACACCGACGACTGATTCGGGCGTGCCCTGGCCCGCATCACTGGTCAGTTCCATACCTTCCCCGCCCTCGATATCTTCCTGGGCCAACGCCGCCCGTACCCAAATATCACTCATCGCAAATTCCCTTCGAAATCAAAATCTGATTCTATTAATTCAACAACTTTACCATGTATAGACCTCACTGGCAATCAGCAATTTTGCCTTATCCCTGTATATTTGAAATCCGCTCGGTCGCCCATTCGTCGAAGACACCCAGGGCAATCCTCCGGCGAATAGTGCTCATCAGTCTCTGATAAAATGTTATATTATGTATAGATAATAAAATCGGCCCTAACATCTCGCCGACATTAAAAAAATGCCTCAGCGCCGCCCGGCTGAAATTCCGACAGCAGTAACACGGACAATCCGCCTGCACCGGGGCCGGATCGTCCGTGTGAGAGCTGTTTCGCAAACGAATCGCCCCGTCGGGCACAAACGCAAACGCATTGCGTCCGTTTCGCGTCGGCAGCACACAATCGAACATGTCCACACCCGCCTGCACGGCGGCGATAATGTCGGCAGGCATCCCCACGCCCATGAGATACCGCGGCCTGTCCTCCGGCAGAAGCGGCGCCGTCCGCCGCACCGTCCGGACCATATTGTCGTGCCCTTCGCCCACACTCAGCCCGCCGATGGCGTATCCGTCAAAATTCATATCTGTCAGTTGGCGTGAGCACCACCGGCGAAGCTCGCCGTCGATGCCGCCCTGGACAATGCCGAACAAGAGCTGGTCGGCGTTTGCGTGGGCCTCTTTGCACTGCTTTGCCCAGCGAATCGTCCGCTCGACGGCGCCTTTCAGACGCTTCGGCTCGCATGGATAAGGAGCACATTCATCGAAGCACATGATGATGTCCGCTCCCAGGGCATTCTGCACCTCGGTTGCCGTCCTGGCGTCGAGATAGACGCGCCCGCCGTCGATATGGCTTGCAAACTCCACGCCGTCGTCGCCGATGCGATTCAGCGAACTAAGCGAGAAGACCTGATACCCGCCGCTGTCGGTCAGTATCGGCCCGTCCCAGCCCATCAGACTATGCAATCCGCCCAATGATCGCACCACATCGACGCCCGGGCGAAGCAGTATATGGTACGTGTTGGCCAACACAATCGTCGAACCCGCCTCCGTGAGTTGCGCCGGGGTCAGCCCCTTCACCGAGCCGCGCGTTCCGACCGGCATAAACACCGGCGTCTCGACAACCCCATGCGCCGTGCCCAGTCGCCCGCACCTGGCGCTGGAGTTCGTGTCTTCGGCTGTAAGCTCAAAATGGTAGCAATCACACATTAAAAATGCGCTCCGATGCGCGGATAAGTCGCTTTACGAAATATAGTACAATTTCTCTCGCGGAAATTTATTACCCTAAAGGGTATTCATATAAGTAGTTTCTGTTGCGGAAACAGGATTTGCCCAACGCTCACTAACGACTAACGACTAAAGACTGACGACTAAAATGCTATTGAACACGGCGAATACTCGAACCGGGAAAATAATGCTTCAAAATCGTCTTGAAGTCCTTTCCCCTTCTGGCCATCCCTTCGGCGCCGTACTGGCACATTCCCACGGCATGGCCGAAACCGCGCCCCCCGGAAAAAACAAACTGTTCGCCCCGCGGCGATATCTCGTAGCTGTTGGACTTTATTTTTTTGCCCGTACGGTCGATCGTCAGCCGCATATCTTCGGCGCGAAGCGTTTTGCTCCGACCGTTTACGCCCACCAGACGCAGAGAACCATTCCTCTTGAAGCCTTCGTATTCACTGACCTGGCCCGGTTCGACGGCGACGATTCTCTCCAGGCTCTTAAATCTCGGGTACCGCTCGATAATCCGACGACTCACATCCGCCGCTGCAAACGATACCGTCGGCCACTGAAAGAAACTCCGTCTCGCCACATCCTCGCAATACGGACAAGGAACGCCTCGAAGCGGCTCGTAAGAATCGCCGAAAACATGACTGCTGTCTTCGGTATGACCACCGCAGGTCGAACTGTAATACGTCGGAAAAATCTCCTCGCCGTCGCCCCGGCGACACACCAGCACGCACCCTGACGTTTGACGAATCGCATCCCACACCATCGGTGATTCGGACTTGATCCCGCCGTAAACCTGGTTGGCCTGCGTGCGCGTGACATCCCATTCACGGCGCGCACCGAACCTGGCCTTCATGAACAGACAATAAGTTCTCGCCGCAATCGTCTGGGCTTTCAGAGCCTCGGTTTCCCAGTAGCTCGGCATCTCCTCTCCGATAACGCCGGCAAGATAAGACTCCAGAGGCAGCGAATTGACAACATCAAACGACTCGCCGTCGGAGGCGACGATCAGTTGCACATGTCCGCGGTACGCCTCGTTATTAACGCCGAAAACAAAGGGATCGTCCGGTTCAATGCGAACATGATTGCCGAAAACGTGCTCCCCGATCACAATTCCACCTTCCAGAACCGCGACAAGAACCGCTCCGCACGACTCGGTGAATTGCGCTGCTATCCGCCCGTCGCCATCCAGCACGGTGAAACCAGACGGTGTCGAAAGAGCAAATTCTTTCATGTTGTCAAAGAGCAAAACCCTCACCCACAGGCGCCGCGATGTTTCCATCCCCGGCGTCGGCTCTATCGGCCTGGGCTTGTGGCGCATGGTAAAAAGCAAAAGACCGGAAACAACTATCACCGCCAACACGCCAAGCGTTCTAAAAGAGATCTTTTCTGTAACGCTCAAATCCTTCACTTCCCATCCGAATCGGTTGTTCGTGCCGACACGCCGAAGCCTAATCCAGCGTTCGAAGGCCCAGGCCAAAGGCGCTCAATCGGTCCTTGATTTCATTGAGGCTGGTTACGCCGAAATTCTTACAGCCCAACAACTCGGCCTCGGTCTTCTGAATGAGATCCACAAGCGTATTCACCCCCAACCTTGACAAAGCACGCCGCGACCGAACCGAAAGCTCCAGGTCGTCCATCGTCTTTTCCAGAACATCGTCGTCGGCGTCGGCGGCGGCAGCGTTTTCACCGGCGGCGGCCGCCGCCGCGGCCGTCTCCTCTATGGCCATACCAAGCGTCAGACTTTTGGAATCGAGTATCTTCTTGATCTCGACCAGAGAAGTTTCACCGAAATTCTTGTACGACAACAACTCCGCCTCCGTGATCCGCAACAGGTCGCCCAACGTCAAAATGCCCATCTTCTTCAGACAGTTACGGCTTCGAACCGAAAGCTCAAAATCCGATATCGGTATTTCCAGTATCTTCGCACGCCGGTCTCTGCGCCGTTCTTTTTCCTCGTCATAAATCATCACCTTGCAGCTTTCGATATCCTTCCAAAAAAGCAGCGCCCTGGCGTGGTTCGGGTGAACCTTCAAAACGCCGTCCACGCATGCCGACGCCTTCTCGTATTCACCCCGGTCTTCATAGATCACCGCCAGGTTGAGCAAAGCGTTGACATGCGCCGGCGTTTGTCTGATCACCTGTCTGTAATAATCGATCGCCGCGTCTTCATCGCCCCGGAGATCGTATGCATAAGCAAGCTGAAATAACGCTTTGGCGTGTCCGGGCGCAAGCTCGGCGGCCACCTTGTAATTGGCCATCGCCTCGGCGTACTCACCGCGGGCGTCGGCATGCCGACCGAGATAGTAATGGTAGTCGGCGCTGACCTTCTCAAAATTCGAGCAGCTCTTCAACTCCTTGCCGGCTTCATCAAGGCGATTGTCCATGATATATGTCGCCGCCTTCTCAAGAGAAACCGTCAGCGAGTCTGCGTGATGCTTACCGGCTTTGCTAAAGCTCTCGATCGCCTTGTCGAACTGTTTCAGCCCGCGATGCGCGTAGCCAAGATACATATACTTTTCTTTGCAGTCGGGCGCCTTTTTGAGACGTTCGGCCGCATCGCCGCACCTGCCCAGAATATAAAGTCCAATCCCGGCGGCGAGCTTGTTTTTCAAATTCCCGTCAATCATCTCCTCAAACGAAATTCGGTTGATCTCACTGCCGTTAACGTACCCGGCCAGCTTCTCAATCGCCGCCATATCCGGCAGTTTGGCCCCGAATAAATCAACCTGTGCGTCCTCTATTGTCACCATCGTTAATCGCTCCCTTTTCTACTGCTGTTCTTTAACCGTATTTCTTTTTAGAAGTTTCGCCTGCTGCGGATTAGCCCACCGACAAGCGGCGCATTATAGAAGTTTGCCGGCGATTTGCAATACAAATTTCACACCTGCTTTAAGTTCAATATGGCCGCTCGGCTATCTCCTCTTGCTGCAGCTTGCCGACGATCTGCGCCGCCCGCTGAGCGTATGACCGCGTAATCCGGTTTTTTCCTTGCAAAACCGTGTTTTTTCACGATAATCCTCGTTTCTGCCGATTCGAGCTTTATGACTCGAACACAGGCGCGATCTGGGCCCTGTATTGATGCATATTGCTGCAGAAATACTCGGCCGGACAGCACTGACAGTTAAATAAAGGATTTGAGATGAAAGAACTCAAAAGGGCCGTTATGTGGATGGCGATGGTCGTAATCGTCCTGCTGACAGTATTGTCGATCTATGGGGCCTTTATCGGGGCCGAACGCTCACAGGCCTTCTTCAACTCCGTTCCTCTGGCCGTCTACTGGATTTTCTTCGCCTTGCTGCTTATCGTGAGCCTTTTCCTCTTCCGGCGTCTGATTCGTGTTCCGGGTCTGCTGCTTATTCATCTCGGCTGCATTGCGATTCTCGCCGGAGGCCTCTGGGGCTCCGGCGACGGGCACAAACTCCGGCACAAACTCCTCGGCAGAGAAAAAATGCCCTCCGGCATGATCACTGTCTACGAAGGCCTGAGCGAAAACCGCGTCGTCGATGACAAAATCCGATCGGCCTATGCCATCGACCCCAACAATAATGTCACCATCTACGAATTCGACGACCATGGACATCCCATCCTCTTGACCGACGAAGACCCCCGCATCTTTCATCTGCCTTTTGAAATCCACCTCAAGGATTTCCGCATAGAGTATTATGATCCGCCCCATCTGCTGGTTGGCGCCGCCGACGGCAAGTCATGGGAGCTGAAACCCATTGAAACCGATGCCTCATTCCAGCTCGACGGCGCCGCCTCCCTCAAGATTCTCAACACCTACAAGAACTTCAAGATCGATATGGATAAAGGCGCCTACGACGATCCCCATCCCGGGTCCAATCCCGCCGTCCATATCTCGATCACGTATCCCGACGGCACGGAGCACAAGCAGTATGTTTTTGAGATGTACCCCGGCCACTTTGGCAAAAGCAAAGAATTCACACTGCGTTACGTTACCCAGGGCATGGTTAAAGATTTCTTCAGCGATCTGCAGGTCATCGTCGACGGCAAGGTCGTGCTCGAAAAGACTATCGAGGTCAACCATCCGCTCTATTACGGCGGCTATCACTTCTACCAGAGTTCATACGACGACAAGGCCGGACGATACACCGTTCTGTCCGTTACCTCCGACAGCGGGCTGATGCTCGTGTTTGCCGGCTTCGCACTGATGTGCGTCGGCGCCGTTTATCACCTCTGGCTCCGTCCGATCATCGCACATTTCAAAACCGCAAAACAAAGGACTGCACATGGAAATTAAATACACACTTCAGGGTCTGTTGATCTATCTGACGATGGCCCATTATCTTGTTGCCTTTGTGCTGATGCTGCTGCGCCTCCGCAAGACGGCCGGCGTTGTTTATTTCTTCGGCTTTGTAGCGGCGGTAGTCTGCTACGGGTATCGCTGGTATCATGTCGCTCACATCCCCATGCAGAACCTTTTCGAGGTCTTTTTGACCCTGGGCCTGGTGATCTATCCCATATCGCTGTTCTGCAAGCGCTATCTGCAAATAGGCGACCCGGCGACGCTTGCGACCGATATGCTCATCGGGTTTATCGTCCTGTTCCCCACCGGTTTCAAATTCGATGCCGAGCCCCAGCGCCTGCCGCCGGCGCTGCAAAGCTGGCTGTTCGCCCCCCATGTCGCCGTGTACATGCTCTCCTACATATTCATGGCCAAAGCCGCCGTACAGGCCGTCTGCCGGCTCATGGGCCTCAGGAAACGCTCCACCGACCAGCTCCTCGGCGCCGAAATGGCAACCTATCAAATGGTCTGCGTCGGCTTTCCCCTGCTCACACTCGGGTTGATACTCGGAAGCTGGTGGGGCAAAATCGCGTGGGGCGATTACTGGGGCTGGGACCCCAAGGAACTATGGTCGTTGGCCTCATGGCTGTTCTTCGTGGGCTACCTGCACTTCCGCCACATGTTCGGAAAGAAGCACGCATACATAAACTCCGCATGGGCCATCTCAGGACTCGTAGCCATAATCCTGACCCTGCTCTGGGCAAACCTCTCAAGATTATTCGAAGGCATGCACAGCTACGCCTGACAAGCCCTCCGCAAAGCAGTTATATCCGGGCCGGGGAAGAAGACCAATTAATTCTACTAATAAAGAGATCAGGCCCGAATGGCGCTGACATAGCGCCAAGTCGTTACCGTGCGACAGCAAGGATTCGGGCCTGGCCTGCAACTACGCTGGAATATTATATTGCTAATTTGGCGGTGATGGGGTATAATTATTATTAAGACAATGGTTTTTAGATAATAGGAGATCAAAATGCACCGGGCGCCTTCAGTTTCACTCATGTCTGCTCGACAAAAAACAAGAGGATTTACATTAATTGAATTGCTGGTGGTTATCGCCATCATAGCATTGCTTTTGAGTATTCTGGTTCCGTCGCTGAATATGGCCAAGGAGATTGCCCGACGTCTGATCTGTTCGACCCAATTAAAGTCATTCGGTGTTGGTCTGCACCTGTATTCCGAGAGCCATAATGAGAAGGCGATCCCTAATTCCAGCTCCAACGGAAATGAATTTTTCGATGGTATAAATTCAGGTTATCAGCCCTGGTGGTCTTATGTTATAGGAGATGATACCGGCGCCTCCGACCCTGACTTATTAAAGGCGTTTAACCATGGCAAATTATATGAGTTGCAGTATCTTGATGTGCCGGACCTTTTTTATTGCCCGTCGGCTAAACTGACCCTAAAGAGCCTGGGCGGTAAATATGCACCTAACTACTACTTTGAGAATGTCGTAAGGTCTATGCCGCCACACAAGTCGAGTGGATGGGGAGGACCGGCGGGAGACCTTCGGTGCCGCAGCAGTTATTGCTACTGGACATGGGAAGAGACTTCTTTCCTGAAGCTGACTAATAAACCGGTGGTTGTCGACAGCCTGGTGAGAATTCCACACCGGAAAAGGGGTCGGTCTTTTGCAGGAGATGTAGATGGTAAGCCTTTTGGAGTAAATGCATTGTTTGGCGACGGCCATGTGAATATGACTTTAATTTCGAATACACCGGAAATTCTGGATTATATCAACCAGGCCAGTTGGGATATACGGGCTCGCGATTACAATGGTTTTGTCGGTGCGCTTCGAATGATGAAACCCTGACGGTTATCCTTAAAAACTGTCACGGCATATAAGGTTTTAGATTTTGGTCATTAGTATTTTGAATTTGTTTCGGATTTCGATATTAGGATTTCGGATTTGAGCAACGTGGATATGCGACCAAAAGAACTATCCAGACGAACATTCATACGTGCTGCCGTGTTAGCAACGTCTGCCCCGGCAACGAAATCCACGACCGCACTCTCCGCAAAACAGGCGGCGGTGAAACGGCCCATCTGCGTGTTTTCCAAACACCTGCAGTGGCTGGATTACCGGGGCATGGCCGAAGTCGCGGCGGAAATCGGTTTTGACGGCGTCGATCTCACTGTACGCCCGGGTGGGCATGTGTTGCCCGAACGGGTGGGCGATGATCTGCCGCGAGCGCTTGAAGCGACGAAAGCGGCTGGAATTTCCATGCCGATGATCACAACCCGCATCCAGTATCCCGACGACCCGCTTACGGCGAGCGTACTGGAAACCGCCCGGAAATGCGGTGTCGGCTGCTATCGCATGGGCTACTGGAGTTATGACGACAAGAAGACCGTCATGCAGAATTTGCAGATGTTGAAACCCAGGATGAAGCAGTTGGCGGATGTAAACGAACGACATCACATTCACGGCGCCTATCAGAACCATGCCGGGCGGCGGGTCGGGGCGGCGATTTGGGACCTGTATTATTTGCTCGAAGGCTTGAATCCCAAGTGGATCGGCAGCCAGTACGATGTCCGGCACGCCACCGCCGAAGGCGGTTATTCGTGGCGGTTGGGTATGAAGCTGCTGTCTCCCTTTATCCGTTCGGCGGTGATCAAGGATTTCCGGTGGGAAAAGAAGGACGGCAAATGGAAGGATGTCCACGTGCCGCTGGGTGAAGGCATGGTGGATTTCAAGCAGTATTTCAAACTTGTCAAATCGCTCAACATCGGCGGCCCGATCTCATTGCACTACGAATATCCGGTATATGATAAAGCAAATAAGAATCTCTCGCAGAAAGAACGTCGCCGGCAAACGATCACGGCCATGCGTCGCGACTTGACTGCTTTGCGCACAATGTTGAAAGAGGCAGGATAGGCTCTTAGAGCCTATCCCAATAACCCTCTGGCTTCGACCGGCTGCGTCGATCGTGGTCGGCGTCAGGCTGCATCGGCAATGCAGTACATTGCCTGCTTCGCCTTCCTTGCCCACAACCGACTCGCTCGGTCTCGGGCCGACGAGAGGTTATTCGGATAGGCTCTTAATCAGGGGCTGTGAGGCCTTCTCTGACGGCGTATTTGGTCAGGCCGGCAATGTTGTGGATGCCGAGCTTGTCCATGATATGTTCTCTGTGTGAATCGACGGTCTTGACACTGAGTTTGAGTGTTTTGGCAATTTCCTTGGTTGTGTTGCCTTCAGCGACGAGTTGGAGGACTTCGCGTTCGCGGCTGGTGAGTTCGTCGCCGCCGGCCCAGTCGGGGCTGGTGAGCATCTTGACGTAGTCGGAGAAAACGACCTTTGCGACCTTGCTGCAGAGGTAAGTTCTGTCTTCGCGCATGGCCTTAAGGCCCTCTGTGAGTTCGGGAAACGCCGATTCCTTGAGCATATAGCCGGCTGCGCCTGCCTGGAGCATTCTGACGATCATTGATTGCCGCGAGTGGGTCGAAAGCGCCATGACCTTGAGTTCCGGGTGTTTGGCGATCATACGGCGTGTTGCCTCGATGCCGTTGAGGTTGGGCATTTCGATGTCCATAACTACCAGATCTGGGTCGAGTTTATCGACCATTTCCAGCGCGATGCGACCGTTTGCGGCCTGTCCGATTATTTCATATTCGGGGTGCTTTCGCAGCAGGGCGGCAAGGCCCTCGCGCATAATCTCGTGGTCGTCAACGAGCAGTATTTTATAACTCATTTGCGACTCCTAATCTTAAACGCCGTGTCAACTGTACAAAACCGCGCCGATTATCAAATTCCTGCCCCTAATGTAAGGACTTGGGTTTCTAAGGTCAACACTAAATTAATTGGAACCAGGGAATTTGGGAGTTCTTGCCGGATTTTCCGCCATATTCACCTCGTCAACAGGAAAAGACCAGGTTGGCGAGACATTCAGTATGGCACAGTATAGCCAAACGGGCGGGAGAATCAAGAGACTATTGGGAGGTCTTTTGGAGAAGGCTGTCGGTGGCTTCGGCGATGAGGGCGAGCATCTGGTCGGCCTGGGCCTGAACATCGTCGTCGGGATGGTTGACGCGAGCGTTCCATTTCTGGTATTCGTCTCGGAGGCGGTTTCTTTCCTCTTGGGGGGTCATATCGGCGGTAATTCCAAAGATGAACTCGAGATCCCTTTCTTCGGGCGCGTCGTGGGGCAGTATCTTCTGGGACAGTGCCCGGAGCCTTTTTTCATCGACGGCAAGGGCGTCTGCGATACGGCTGATGAGCTCGGTCTGGTGTCGGCGAGTCGTACCGGCCTCTGCGACGGTTTTCAGGCACAGTTCAATGGCGTCGTAAATCTCAACGATGGTGGCGATTGACGCCATTTCGCTGCAGATTGCGTCGATATCTGGTTGGCGGTCGTTTCTGTCGGTACAGACCGCAGCGGCGAGTTGACGGGTCAGGATTTGGGTTCGTTCGGCGTTTTTTCCGGCGTCGGCGTATCCGAGCTTGTCGTTTTGGTAGTCCAGCCGGACACTTGCAGAGGCCAGTTCATTTGAGGTTCCGCGGGAAATCAGCGTGGCGACGAACTGAAGTGTTCTGTCGCCTTTTGCAGGGAACTCCAGGACGTCGGTTGGAATTGTTGTAACGCCCAGCCAGTCGGAGATGACGAAATCGGTGCTTGGGATTTTGCCGCTGCAGGCTCTGTAACAGAACACGCGCGACTCGTCAAGCTGCCATTGCTTTGCCGTACAAAGCACCGGCTGTGGCGAATTGCCGCCGTCGGTAACGTCGGCGATCAGTATCTGGACGTCGATTTCGTGCATGGCCGCCGGCACGGGCACGGCGCCCCTAATCATGACGGCAAAGGCGCCGCCGGTATCGGACGATTCAAAGTCGAGCTGCACTTTACAGGCAAACGCCGTGTCGGGCCGATGCGGCAGGGGGGTGCAATTGTCGAGCCCCAAAGCGGTCTTTCTGTGTCGCCCTAATGTTCGCAGGAAGTTGATCACCGGCGAGTTTGGTTTCAGTATGGTGCGTCCGAACATCAGCCAGGCAAACAGTATAGTCGAAATGAGAATACATTCAGCCATAGCCATTCCTCGCCGGGTGCATCATTCAACCTTGAGTTTTTCCAGTTCTCTGGCTCTTTTGCTGACGTTTTGGCTGCTCATTTCGCCGTTTTCCCCGACACAGAAATCGACCTCGATGGCGCGTCCGGACTCTTCATCTTCAAAGCGACAATGCATTCGCTGGTTCAGGTCGTAACTGTAGGTTACTTTGATGGGCTGGTTGGCGGGGCGATCGGGGGGCAACTCGAACACCTCGGTGGCGATTTTGTTGACATAGTCGGGATCCTCG
>Ga0180301_10004118_pt1 | contig 11241 bp, 20 predicted proteins | sample GuaBasSediGuay16_FD_121797 | JGI IMG/M metagenome (GOLD analysis project Ga0180301, IMG submission 121797) | Subseafloor sediment microbial communities from Guaymas Basin, Gulf of California, Mexico - Guay16, Core 4569-2, 12-15 cm | ecosystem: Environmental > Aquatic > Marine > Hydrothermal... | reverse complement strand
GGGGAGGGGAAGTCTTCCGGCGGCAGGCATCCGGTCACGCCGTGGGGCGTTCCTACAAAGGGTTACAAGACCCGTCGCAGGAAGCAGAGCGACAGGCTGATCGTCAAGAGGCGCAAGTAGGCCCTAGGGCCGCGTGCGCCGCCATTCGGCGCCGGGAAGGAGCCGGTACCGCCGGTTTTTGCAAACCGAAGGAAAAGATTAGGAAAGATTAGGGAGGAGAACGTTGCCTCGATCACTCAAAAAGGGACCGTTCGTGGATGAACACCTCTTGAAGAAGGTGCAGAAGGCCAACGAGATCCAGAGCAGAAAGATTATCAAGACCTGGTCACGCAGGTCTACGATCATCCCCGAGTTCATCGGGTTGACCTTTGCCGTTCATAACGGCAAGAAGTTTCTTCCCGTCTTCGTCACCGACGACATGGTTGGACACAAACTGGGTGAGTTTTCTCCCACCCGGATTTTTTACGGTCACGCAGGGGATAAGAAATCCAGGTTGAAAGGGAAGAAATAGGACCCTGCGTTTTGAAACGACGTGGAGATCATGGAAACAAGGGCAGCAGCAAAATACGTGAGAATCGCACCCCGGAAGGTCCGGCTCCTGATGGATCAGGTGAAGGGGAAACAGGTTGAGGACGCGCTCAATCTCCTTTCTTTCTCTCCCAAGAAGGGGGCGCGCATCCTGAAAAAACTCATTCAGTCGGCGGTGGCCAATGCCCAGCACAATGCGGGTCTCGATGTGGACGCGCTTTATGTCAAGAGGGTGTATGCGGACGAGGGACCGACCCTCAAGAGATTTCGGCCACGCGCTTTGGGAAGGGCCGCGAGGATCAGAAAGAGAACGAGTCATCTGACCGTCATCCTGGACGAGATGTGAGAGGAGTGCAGATGTGCCCGACAGCGGCAGGCGCCCTCGTTGCTTGAATCGGCGGGTTCAATGAAGAGGATCTTGGAGGTGTAGATTGGGACAGAAGGTTCATCCGATTGGTTTTAGGCTGGGATCCTACAGGGATTGGGATTCCAGGTGGTTCGCCCGAAAGGAATACAGCGCTTTTGTCTTCGAGGATTATAGGATACGGAAGTTCTTGAAGGAGAAACTGTCCCAGGCGGGAGTCTCGAAGATCGAGATCGAAAGGGCCGCCAATCGTGCCAGGATCCGCATTCATACGGCCAGGCCGGGAATCGTGATCGGCAAGAAGGGCCAGGAGATCGAAGCCCTCAGGAGAAAGCTCGAAAACAAGATCGATCGGGAAATTATTCTCGACATACAGGAAGTACGGAAACCCGACGTGGACGCGCAACTGATCGCCGAAGACGTGGCTCTTCAACTCGTGCGGCGCGTCGCCTTCAGGAGGGCAATGAAGCGAGCCGTGAGTTCGGCCTTGCGTTTCGGCGCACAGGGGATCAAGATCGCCTGCGCCGGAAGGCTCGGCGGCGCCGAGATGGCGCGGCGGGAGTGGTACCGTGAAGGGCGGGTGCCGCTTCATACGCTCAGGGCCGACATCGACTACGGATTTGCCGAGGCCTTCACCACCTACGGTGTGATCGGTGTGAAAGTGATCGTCTTCAACGGCGAAATTCTGCCCGAGAAAAAAGGATAGGATCATACACCATGCTCAGTCCCAAGAAGCTTAAATACAGAAAAAGACAGCGGGGCCGTACAAAGGGAAAGGCTTACAGGGGCAGTACCCTGGCATTCGGAGACTACGGTTTGCAGGCCCTGGAGTGCGGGTATATGACGGCCCAGCAGATCGAGGCCGCCAGAGTGGCCGTGACCCGGCATGTCAAGAGAGGCGGGAAGATATGGATCCGAGTCTTCCCGGATAAGTCCGTTACGAAGAAACCGGCCGAGACCCGGATGGGTAAGGGAAAAGGGGCCCCGGAAGGGTGGGTGGCCGTCGTAAAACCCGGCAGGATTCTCTACGAATTGGAAGGGGTGGGGGAAAACGTTGCGGCCGAGGCCTTTCGCCTGGCGGGGCACAAGCTTCCCTTTGCCACCCGATTCGTCAGCAGAGGAGCTTGAGGTCATGAAGGCCAATGAGTTAAGAGATCTGACGTTGGATGAACTGAAAGACAAGGAGGCGGCGCTGAGCCAGGAACTGTTCAACCTGCGGTTCCAGAAGGCGACCGGACAACTCGGCAATACGGCCATGATTCCCAAGACCAAGAGGGAACTGGCAAGGGTGAAAACCGTCCTGCGGGAAATGGGGGCTGCTGATTCAGCATAGTAAAAAGAGGGTGCAATGACGGACAGAGGAAACAAGAAGAGGCTGGTGGGCACCGTATTGAGTGATCGCATGGACAAGACCGCGGTCGTACTGGTCAACCGCCTGACGAAGCACCGCACGTATAAGAAATTCATCCGAAAACGGGCCAAATACATGGCGCATGATCCTCGGAATGCATGTCGAATCGGCGACAAGGTCCGGATTATTGAGAGCAGACCCTTGAGCAAGCGGAAAAGGTGGCAGGTGATCGAGATCCTGGAAAGGTCAAAGATCGTGGAAGGTGCCTGATGCGGCGTCCTTACCCGTTGCGGAGTAATCAAGATGATTCAAGCAGAAACCAAACTGAGGGCGGCTGACAATTCGGGAGCCAAGGTGCTTTCCTGTATCAAGGTCCTCGGGGGATCCAGGCGGAGATACGCAAGCATCGGGGACATCATCGTGGTTTCCGTCAAGGAGGCCATGCCCAACTCCAAGGTAAAAAAGGGAGACGTGGTACGAGCCGTGGTGGTGCGAACGAAGAAGGAGATCGGAAGGCCCGACGGTTCCTATATCAAGTTCGATGACAACTCCGCCGTATTGATCAACCAGCAGAGGGAACCCATCGGCACGCGGATCTTCGGGCCCGTGGCCAGGGAGCTGCGAGCGAAGAATTTCATGAAGATCATCTCGCTGGCCCCGGAGGTGCTCTGATCCCCCCCCGGCACCATGCACCGGCAGTTGCGGGAGATTTCGGGGCAAGGCGGCGTTTCAGGAAAATGAGGCTTAATCATGGGAGCGGCAGTAAAGAGGAAGAAACGAGCCAAGATCAGAATTAAGAAGAACGACAAGGTGATCGTCCTTTCAGGGAAGGAAAAGGGTAAGATCGGGACGGTCCTTAAAGTCGATTTTGAAAAAGAACGGCTCATTGTCGAGAAAATCAACATGGTCAAGAGACATGCCCGGCCCGGCCCCCAGACGGCCCAAGGAGGCATCATCGAGAAAGAGGCACCGCTCCACATCTCGAACGTGATGATAGTGTGCAACAAGTGCGCCGAACCTACGAGAATAGGCATGAAGATCCTGGAAGACGGCTCCAAGGTCAGGATCTGCAAGAAATGCCGCGAACCCATGGAAGACTAGGCGCATGGTGGAGAGGAGGTCGCGTTGTCTCGGTTGAAGGAGAAATATCAGGACGAAGTGATTCCGGCCATGATAAAGGAATTCGGATACAAGAGCGTCATGGCCGTTCCGAAGCTGCTCAAGGTTTCCTTGAACATGGGGCTGGGAGAGGCCATCCAGAACATCAAGATCCTGGATGCCGCAGTGGAGGAGTTGACTCTCATCGCTGGACAGCGGGCGGTGGTGACCAAGGCCAAACGATCCATTGCCGGTTTCAAGCTTCGCCAGGGGATGCCTATCGGGTGTATGGTGACGTTGAGGAAGGAGCGCATGTACGACTTCCTGGACAAGCTGTTCAACGTGACGCTCCCCAGGGTCAAGGACTTCCGCGGTTTATCGGACAGGATTTTCGACGGACGCGGGAACTGCACGGTGGGGATCAAGGAGCACATCATTTTTCCGGAGATCGACTACGATAAGGTGGAAAAGATCAAAGGGTTGAATATCTCCATAGTGACGTCCGGTAAGACGGATGCCGAAGGCCGCTATCTGTTAAAGCTTCTGGGAATGCCTTTCCGCAATTAACAAGGGAGGTTACGTTGGCTAGGAAGTCTCTTCGTGTCAAGGCGCAGAGGAAACCGAAATTCTCGACTCGATCGTACAACAGGTGCCCCATTTGCGGGCGGCCCAGAGCCTTTATGAGAAAATTCGGCATCTGCAGGATCTGTTTCCGCAGCATGGCCTCCAGGGGAGAAATCCCCGGTGTCATCAAATCAAGCTGGTAGGGAACATCTCCACCGAAAGACCGTTAGAAAAGCAGAGGCAAGGAGCGCGATACATGGCAATGACCGACACCATTGCGGATATGTTGACGCGAATCAGGAATGCCCTGAAGGCGTCCCATGAATCCGTGGACATCCCGGCTTCCAAAGTGAAGATCAACATCGCAAATGTCTTGAAGGCGGAAGGCTATATCCGCAACTTCAAGGTCATTTCCGACAACAAGCAGGGGATCATCCGCATCTTTCTCAAGTACGACGAGGACGGCACACCGATCATTGGAGGGCTCAAGCGGGTCAGCAAGCCGAGCCGTCGGGTGTATGCGGGCTACGACGAGATTCCCAAGGTGCTTAACGGCTACGGGATTCAGATCGTCTCGACGTCCGGCGGCCTGCTGACGGACCGACAGGCGAGGGAGAAAAAAATGGGCGGAGAGATCCTTTGCTCCGTCTGGTAGCGAATTTGGAAAACCAGAGGGCGGACCGGGGGGTCTCGGCCTGTGGCTTTGATTTTGGCCGGAGGTAATTGAATGTCACGCATAGGCAAAAAGCCTATTCCCATACCGAAAGGCGTCGAGGTCGTCTCGACGGGGGGAACTCTAACCGTAAAGGGCCCCAAGGGTATGCTGAAAAGGAATCTTCATCCCAAGGTGACCGTCCGCGTACAGGACGGGGTGGCCACGGTTTCGGTACCGGATGAATCGAAGGAATCCAAATCCTTGCACGGCCTCTTCAGGGTGCTTCTTCACAATATGGTCAAGGGGGTCAGCGAGGGGTTTGAGCGGATCCTCGAGATCGTGGGGGTCGGGTACCGGGCCGAAGTGAGCGGGAAAACCGCGACATTGAACCTGGGATATTCCCACCCGATCGTTTTTGAACTGCCGGACGGTGTGGATATGAAGGTGGACAGGACGAGGATCGTTTTGAGCGGCATCGACAAGGAACTTGTGGGCCAGACGGCCGCCAAGATACGTGCTCTCAGACCCCCTGAACCTTACAAGGGAAAGGGGATCAAATACGCAGACGAATACATCCGGAGGAAGGCGGGCAAGGCCGGGGTCAAGTAATCGGCTTAAGCCTTCACTCTCTTTATTGACAGGGGTTTTGCACCATGGCAGCCAGGACAAGAAGCGAAGCACGCCTCAGGAGACAGAAACGGGTGCGAAAGAAGATCCGCGGTACGGCGGAACGCCCCCGGCTCTGTGTTTTCCGGAGCACAAAGAACATATACGCCCAGATTATCGATGATGTGTCGGGCGTCACCCTGGTGGATGCCTCCTCCATCTCCAGGGATCTCCGTTCAGAGCTGGCAGAGAAGGGCGGGAACAAGGAAGGGGCCGCCCTGGTAGGGGCTGCCATCGCCCGGCGGGCCTTGGAAAAAGGCATTCGGAAGGTAGTTTTCGACAGGAACGGGTTCCTGTATCACGGTCGTGTCAAGGCATTGTCGGAGGCGGCCAGGGAGGCCGGTCTCCAGTTCTAGGGGTCCGTGGGGCGATGAGACGCAAGATTGTGAAGTGAGGGAATATGGCACCGTACAAAGACGACGACGAAAATCAGTTCATCGAAAAGGTGGTTCACATCAATCGAGTCGCCAAGGTGGTGAAGGGAGGTCGCAGGTTCAGTTTCAGCGCCATCGTAATCGTGGGTGACGGAAAAGGCACCGTGGGCAGCGGGCTCGGGAAGGCCAACGAGGTGCCCGAGGCGATTCGCAAAGGCATCGATAAGGCCAGGAGGGATATGAAACCCGTGGCCCTGCACGAGACCACCATCCCTCACGAGGTGATCGGCAGGTGGGGCGCGGGCCGGGTGCTTCTGAAACCCGCAGGGCCCGGTACCGGCGTCATCGCCGGTGGTGCTGTTAGGGCGGTCCTGGAAGCGGCGGGGATCCAGAATATTCTGACCAAGTGTCTGGGGTCACACAATCCGCACAACCTTGTCAGCGCCACCATCAAGGGACTCCGTTCGCTCAAAAGGCCTGAAGAGATCGCGCGCAGGAGAGGAAAGACGGTGCGTGAAATCACCGGTTGATCTCCTTGGCAATGAAAAAGGATAATCCCATGGCTGATACGATTAAAGTCACGCTGGTCAGGAGCGGGATCGGCAGGAACAAAAAGATCCGTCAAACGTTAAGAGGCCTCGGCCTGACCAAGATGAACAAGACGGTGGAACTGAAAAACACGCCGGCGATTCGAGGGATGATCAGCAAGGTTTCGTTTCTTGTGAGAATCGGATAGGACTGAATGAGAGATCATTATGAAATTGCATGAACTTTCACCACCGGAAGGCTCCAGGAAGAAACGCAAGCGAGTGGGACGCGGTCCCGGCTCCGGCCACGGCAAGACTTCCTGCCGCGGACACAAGGGACAGAAGGCGCGCTCGGGCGGCGGGCCCGCGCGTGGATTCGAGGGCGGCCAGATGCCGCTCCAGAGACGTTTGCCCAAACGCGGTTTTACGAACATCTTCAGAAAAGAGTATGCCATCGTGCACGTGGGAGATCTTTCCCGCTTCGAGCCCAACAGCACGGTGGATCCGGAACGCCTGAGGGAAGCGGGACTCGTGCGAAAGATGAAGAGCGGTGTCAAGCTCCTGGGAGATGGAGATGTGACGATCCCCGTTGAGGTCCGGGTACACAGGGCCAGCCGAACCGCCCGGGAAAAGATCGAGGCCGCAGGAGGAAGGGTGGAGATTATTTAGGCCCATCGGGGGCGGTTCAAAATCCCGGCGAAACGCCCCGGACCTGGGGGAGCGGTGCACATGATTGGCGGCTTTCAAAACATACCGAAGATCCCGGAGCTCAAGAAACGCATCCTTTTCACTCTCATGATGCTGGCGGTCTACCGGTTGGGTTGTCATATTCCCACGCCGGGGATCGACGGGACGGCGCTTTCGGCCTTTTTCGGGGCCCAGAAGCAATCGTTGTTCGGACTTTTCGACATGTTTTCCGGGGGCGCGCTGAGACGAATGTCGGTGATGGCCCTGGGAATCATGCCTTACATCAGCGCCTCCATCATCCTGGAACTGCTCACGGTGGTGATCCCGCATCTGGAAAAACTCAAGAAAGAAGGAGAACAAGGCCGCAAAAAGATCACTCAGTATACGCGATACGGAACTGTGATCCTGAGCATCATACAGGGTTTTGGAATCGCGGTGGGCCTGGAACGCATGTCGAGCCCGGGCGGCGTCATGGTGGTGCCCGTAGGCGGATGGGGGTTCAGGCTCCTGACGGTCATGACGCTGACGGCCGGCACGGCGTTTCTCATGTGGCTGGGAGAGCAGATCACGGAGCGGGGCATCGGAAACGGCATATCGCTCATCATTTTCGCGGGCATCGTGGCCCGTTTCCCCATCGCCGTGGCCAACACGTTCAGGCTCATGGGGACAGGTCAAATCACGCCCTTTTTCATGGCCCTGCTCCTGGGATTCATGATCGGCGTGGTGGGGCTCATCGTGTTCGTGGAGAGGGGTCAGCGAAGGATTCCCGTTCAATATGCAAAACGGGTGGTGGGAAGGAGGATGTATGGGGGACAGAGTACCCATCTGCCCCTGAAGGTGAACACGGCCGGGGTGATACCTCCCATCTTCGCTTCCTCCATCATCATGTTTCCCGCGACCATTGCCAACTTTCTGAATGTGAAAGAGATCCCCTGGTTGCAGTTCATCGTGAACGCCCTTTCACCGGGGCACATCATCTACATCGCCATATACGTGGCCTTTATCTTTTTCTTTTGCTATTTTTACACGGCGGTGCATTTCAACCCCGTGGACGTGGCTGACAATATGAAGAAATACGGGGGCTTCATTCCCGGCATCCGGCCCGGGAAAAACACGGCCGAATATATCGACAGGGTTCTGACGCGGATAACCTTTACCGGCGCCGTTTATGTCTCTGCCGTGTGCATTTTGCCCCAGATCCTGATTTATAAGATGAACGTCCCCTTTTATTTCGGGGGCACGGCTCTTCTCATTGTGGTGGGCGTGGCCATGGACACGACGAACCAAATCGAGTCTCACATGCTCACCCGGCACTACGAGGGATTCATGAAAAAGGGCTTCGGTAAGAGGGCACGGTAGCCAAAATCCTGACGAACCGCGTGGCGGGCGGCAGGCGCGAGACAAAGAGATGGCCAAAGAGGAGTCCTTCGAAGTCGAGGGCGTTGTGATCGAGACATTGCCCAACGCCATGTTCCGAATCGAGCTCAAGAACGGGCATCGGGTGTTGGGGCATATCTCGGGAAAGATGCGAAAGCATTTCATCAAGATTCTGCCGGGGGACCTGGTCAAGGTTGAACTCTCTCAGTACGACCTGACGAGGGGCCGTATCACATACCGGAGCAAGGGCTGAGGTCCCGCATTGCAGGGAGGTTGAAATCGTCATGAAGGTCAGACCGTCAGTGAAAAAGATGTGTAACCACTGCAAGATCATCCGCCGAAAGGGTGTCATGCGAGTGATCTGCACCAACCCACGCCACAAACAACGGCAGGGATAGACTCAACCATAGACCGGGTAGAAAAGGAGTCGGAGATTGGCAAGAATCGCGGGTGTCGATTTACCAAGGGGAAAGAGGATCGAAATCGCCCTGACCTACATATACGGCATAGGCAGATCCTCTTCTCAAAAGATTCTGGATGAGGCGGGCATCGACTGGGACCTCAAGTCCGATGACCTGACCGAAGACCAGATCTCCAGCATACGGCGAATCATCGACGAGAAGTACAAAGTGGAGGGTGATCTGCGCCGGGAAGTGTCCATGAATATCAAGCGTCTCATGGATCTGGGAGCCTACCGTGGCTTGCGGCACAGAAGGGGTCTCCCGGTTCGGGGACAGCGCACCAGTACGAACGCCAGGACCCGGAAGGGACCGAGGCGCGCGGTGATGGGCAAGAGAAAGAAATAGAACGCGAGGGATTAGAATGGCAAAGGCTCCGAAAAGGCGCGGTCGCGGCAAAAAGGAAAAGAAGAACGTCCCTACGGGGATCATACACATACAATCAACCTTCAATAATACCATCGTGACGGTTACGGACAACGACGGCAATGTGATCGCCGCCGCCAGCGCGGGCAGTTCCGGGTTCAAGGGATCGAGAAAGAGCACACCGTTTGCCGCACAACTGGCGGCCAAGAGCGCCCTGGCCAGGGCCATGGAGCACGGCATGAAAGTGGCCGAGGTTCGCGTAAAAGGGCCCGGAGTAGGACGGGAGGCGGCCTTGAGGGCGCTTCAGGCCGACGGTTTCACGGTGAGCGTCATCCGCGATGTGACGCCGATCCCCCACAACGGCTGCAGGCCGCCCAAGCGGCGGAGGGTCTGAGTCCCTGGGGGACGCGTGATCGGTGGAAAAGGCGATAGGAACGAGTCAGTAGCAGTCTGAGGAGGTCGAGCTTGGCCAGATATCGAGGTTCATCGTGCAGGTTGTGCCGCAGGGAGAATTTGAAATTGTTCCTCAAGGGCGACCGGTGTTACGGGGATAAGTGCTCCTTTGAACGAAGACCCTATCCCCCGGGACAGCACGGGCAGCGCAGGGGCGGAAAGTTCAGCGATTACAGGATTCAGCTCCGGGAGAAGCAGAAAGTCAAAAGGATTTACGGAGTTCTGGAGAAGCAGTTCCGGGGCTATTATTACCGCGCCGATCGTCAGAAGGGAATCACCGGTACCAACCTTTTGACGCTCCTGGAGAGTCGCCTGGACAACACAGTGTACCGCATGGGTTTCGCGGCATCCAGGAATCAGGCCCGCCAGTTGGTGCGCCATAATCATTTCATGGTCAACAACAAGAAGGTCAATATCCCCTCCTACCGGTTGAAACCGGGTGACGTGGTTGAGGTGAGAGAGAAGAGCCGCAAGGTATCTCAGATCCTGGAGGCCATGGAGACGGTAGTCAGGCGTGGCATCCCCAATTGGCTCGAGGTGGAGAAAGACAAGTTCAGGGGCGTTTTCAAGACCCTTCCCAATCGGGAAGAGCTGACAATGCCCATCCAGGAGCAGTTGATCATCGAGCTTTACTCCAAATAGAGAGTGTGTCACCCGGGGTGAGCGGCGGCCCCGTCGCAATATCGCCGCAGCGGAAATACGATTCCTGTACAAAGGCCGGTACCTGTTCCCTGCGCCGGAAGACCGGGAGAAAGGGAGCGGTCGCGGTGCATGGAGACTCCTTACGGGCCCATGCGCCGCTTGAAAACCGTTAACAGGAATACAGGGGAGGCTTTTTTTGGCAGATCTCAAGAGTAAGAATTGGCGGGAGTTGATCAGGCCCAAGAGGATTGAAATCCAGGAGGATACCTACAGCGACTTCTACGGCAAGTTTACGTGTGAGCCGCTGGAGAGGGGTTTCGGCATTACCATCGGAAACTCCCTCAGGAGAATCCTGCTTTCCTCGTTGCAGGGCGCGGCCATTGTCTCCGTGAAGTTCGACGGTGTGCTACACGAGTTTACCACCATCCCGGGCGTGGTCGAGGATGTAACGGATATCATATTGAATCTGAAGGAGATTCGTCTCAAGCTGGTGAACGCCGAAGAGGCCGTGATGCGCCTGTCGCACAAGGGAGAAGGTGTGGTTAGGGCGGGGGACATCGAAGCGGGCGAGCACGTGGTGATCCTCAATCCGGACCAACACATCGCCACTTTGAACAAGGAGGCGGACCTGGTAATGGAGATGGCGGTTAGGTCGGGAAGGGGTTATGTGCCGGCCGAGCGGATCAAGACCAAAGACATGCCCATCGGCGTGATTCCGATGGACGCCATCTTTTCGCCCATCAAAAAGGTGAACTACGTGGTCACGAACGCCCGCGTGGGCCAGATCACGGATTACGACAAGCTCACATTAGAGGTGTGGACCGACGGGAGCGTCACTCCTGAGGACGCGGTGGCCTTTGCCGCAAAGATTCTCAAGGAACAGATGACGCCTTTTATCAATTTCGAAGAAGAACCGGAGCCCCTGGATGAGGAGGAGGGAGAAGAGGGTGAAATCCTCAACGAGAACCTCTTTCGACCCGTTTCGGAACTGGAACTTTCGGTCAGGTCGGCCAACTGTCTGAAGAATGCGAACATCACATTGATCGGGGAACTGGTTCAGAAGACCGAGGCCGAGATGCTGAAGACCAAGAATTTCGGACGGAAATCCCTTAATGAAATCAAGGCAATACT
>Ga0180301_10004117_pt1 | contig 11241 bp, 5 predicted proteins | sample GuaBasSediGuay16_FD_121797 | JGI IMG/M metagenome (GOLD analysis project Ga0180301, IMG submission 121797) | Subseafloor sediment microbial communities from Guaymas Basin, Gulf of California, Mexico - Guay16, Core 4569-2, 12-15 cm | ecosystem: Environmental > Aquatic > Marine > Hydrothermal... | reverse complement strand
CTAATAGTCTCCAAGAGAGAACCATTTGAAGCATCGATCACGTAAATATAGCCATAGCCCCATGAAACAACTACTATTCCAAACGGAACCTCCTCACCTAACCGAACAATGGTAAAGTACCCATAAGCAATACCAGAAACCTTCCACAATAATGAGCCAAAGAAATCATAGCAGTATAGAGTATTGCCAGCTAAGGTGAACATATTATTCTCATAAATGATAAATTGGGAAATGTTCGATACTAGTATTTTAGTAAACGAAAGTTTATCGCTAACGTTAAGAGCGAAAACCCCAGAAGAATTAGCTACCCATAATCTATTGTTAGAGCTATGAACTACTGCGTACCGCGGGGAACTATGCAGATCAAAAATCAGACTATAATTAGACATCATTTCAACACTATGAAAAATGGAAGAGCCGTTCCGAGGGCCGAGACCACTCGCACCTAATAGCAACAAGAGAATCGTTGAAAAAACATAGAAACCCCTGGTAATAACCATCAATCTCAACCCAAAAATCTAATAGACAACCATGAATAATCTTTCTGCAACTTCAGCATTAAAATATTTTAAGAAATGCTTTCCCTTTTATTAGAATTATACGTAATGGAGAAGAAAAATTGCTAGCTGAATCTAAAAACATAGGCATTTGTGCCTCAAAAGGTGAGTATGTTTTTATTATAGATGACGATAATATCATCAATAAAAATACAATAAATGAACTCGTAAAGTTTATGGAAAAAATCCCGATGTAGGCGTTGCAGGCCAAATAATGTACTTTCTGGTAGATCCTAAAAGAATATGGTGCGCAGGTGTGAAAAGAAATTATTGGACTACACTAACTAAATTTATAGGATACAATAAATTAGTAACGAGTGGAAAGATAATAAAATTGTTTGAGGTTTAAAAATGAAAATACTATTAATTTGCCCGGAACCAATAGGAAAAGGTGGTATTGGGACCTACGTTTATAACATCGTGTCAGGTTTTTTGTCTTTAAATAGAAAAGACATTGAAATAGTTCTGTTAATGAGAGGCTTTCCGAAAGAAGTCCCTCGCGAGTTTTCTAATTTACAAATAATAAATATACTGGGGGGCTTAATAAAATGGTATAAGGAAGTAACTAAATTTCTTCTGAAGAATTGCAAAAAAATTGATTGGATCGAAGATTCAGAGTTCGGTGCTTCTTCCTATTATGCATGTAAACTTTCTAAGGACGTAAGAAAAAAGCTAATTATACGGTTACATACCAACACGAAAATTGTCAAGTTCTTTGAGGGAAAAACTGGATTGTTTGAACAAATGAAAACAAAAATTATTGATCACATGGAAAGATATGTGACAAAGAATGCAAAACTTGTGACTGCTCCATCAAGAGCAATAGCTGAAATTGAATGCATAATGTGGCAAATTTCCTTAAAAAAATTAAGAATAATCCCTAATCCAATAAAACTGCCAATCGATGTGAGTGAGAAGAACATCATTGCTGAAGAATTCGGCGTGGAGGATTATGTATTATATTTTGGTAGGTTACAAAAACGAAAAGGGATATTTGATTTCATTAGTAGTATAAACTATGTGAAAAATAGAGAAATTATGTTCGTAATAATAGGCGCTGATCCGTTTAATATTAAAGAGAGGATAAAAAGATTGCTCCCTCGGAATCTAAAAGACAGAATAATCTTCAGAGATTATTTGCCAAGAGATAAACTTATGAGAGTTATCAAAGATGCAAAAGTAGTCGTTTTGCCTTCATTATTTGAAAATTTCAGTTACGCAATATTAGAGACAATGGCTTTGGGTGTTCCTTTAATCACAACAAATGTTGGAGGTACTAGGGAAATAATAACGCATCTAAAAAATGGATTTTTAATCGAACCAAATAAACCTAAACAAATAGCTAAATGGATTAACTTTGTCTTAGATGAAAGAAATAGGGACTTCATTAATAAAATTAGGAAGAATGCTTTAAATACTGCAAGAAAATTCGAGGCTAAGAAAATAGCCAGAATTTATTTAAAAATTTTGGAAGAGGAACACACGCACTAATTCGCTTTTCTCATCTCATCAAGCCTTTTTGGTGCTTTGCTAAACTTTCAAGACTGTCACCAACTTTAGGATGATTGTGTACCTTATTCTCAGCATTCTCAGCCCGATTAGGGCTCTAATATTGTGTTGGCCGAGATTAGCTCTACTTCACCCCCTTCAGTCACATTCTCGTGTCTCTTAATACCATAGATAAAGAGGAAAAAGAACCCCATGATTCAGAAGATTTTCCAAATGCTTTCATTATTAGGAGAGAAGTATTCTCTAGAATAGGTCTCTTTAACTCAACATTATTTCCAATACACTATGATGAAGCAGACTTTTGCTAGCGGGTAATAAAGGCAGGATATAAGATAATGGTGCCTTCAGCAAGGGTATGGCATGATATACCACCACCAGAAAGAGACAAGATATACTCACTTCACATAAAACCCCTCTTAGAGCATATTATGCTCTTATAAACTTGTTTTAAAAATATCACATCTACAAGAATCTAAGATAATTAAGTAGTCCCAGTCATGATTTATTATGTTTTCTCCCTCGTTAATACCAAATAGCATACGCGTTATACTATTCATTGTAAAATCATATATGGACGATAGTGTATTAGTGTTAAATCACCTCCCTTACTAATTTGAAACCATCGACCATGCCTTTTATTAAAGCGCTAATAGTTTCTGACTTTTTATTAGAGGCATCCCTAGTGATTACGAGTAAATAGTATATTGCTATTATAATGGATGCCAATAATGATTTGATTTCAGTTAATTAAATTCACCAGAAGATAAGAGGGCATTATTTTAGTAGCTAGCGGTAAAGCCTTTTTAAAGCTTTTCTTTTAAGTTTCCTCAAAAGCCTCTTGATCTTGTGATTAACACGAATTGCCCATGTGTCCTCTTTAGATAATCTCCAATCATAGACAAGATAAAAGATACAACTAAGGAAAGTCATGCTGGAAATCTTAAGACTATGTTCGAAATACTCTTGTGGGATGTATCTTAGGACTATCTCTAACTCTCCTGTTTGATTAATCCAAAAGCCATTGATTACTCCATACACGGGAACAGAAGGTACTTTTTTTACCAGCTTACCATTTTTATAGACTCTTGCTTCCCACAGTGGATTGTAAGATTCAGAGAAAGTCATCATAAAAGGTTTTATCGCATTGATCTTGATTTTCCACAGAGTTGGATTAGCTTTTATGTAGCATTTAATTTGAGCTGGCTCTTCTTTAGCTCGGAAGAGCTCTTCAAGATCCTCATTGTTGTATGTTGAGTAAAGCCCAATAGCGTCTAAGATAGCATTCTTTGTGAGTGGGATGATATTTAGTGTGTAATTCCCTGGCTTCAGATAAAACATTGGAGTGTATCTTGGTGTTAGACTACTTGACGCTAGAACATAGCTAAAGTTCCCTATGGAAACATTAAATACGCCCATTCCCTTTAGTACTATTTTGTAAGTACTGCTTTTCAAGATTTTTACATGCCTCCACGCTTTTCCATTTTCCAAAAATTTTATTGCTCCCTTGCAGATGGTATTATGGTCTTCATTAAAATTATCTATAATCTCAGCGTTTTCTCTATATAAGTCAGTTTCAGCTTCAAATAGATAGACTAAAATTCCATTCTCCAGTAGCTTTTCGGCTTCCTTCTTAACCTTAAAATATTCATCTTCGGGTAGTAACATGAATAAGTTAATAGAATTCATACCCCGCACATTTTTTACTTCTAAGGAGTGTCTTCCCTTATTCAGATATACCGTACATATAGGAATCCAAGTAAATCTTGTTCGAGTATCGATTGTGGACACCATGGTTGTGAGATTATTGATACGAATTTCTACATCTCCTCCCTTAGGATGTTTAAGAAATCTACCAAGAAGAATATATTTACCGTCTTTCTTTATATTTAATGGTATATCTAGTACCTCAGGACCATTAGCGAATACGAATCCGTAATTAATATTATAATCAAAGTTCCAATCATAATCGGAGATCTTACTAATGAATGGACCTAAAGCGGCATGATGTGGATCCGTTCTGTAGCCTATACTCCAACTGTTATCTTTTTTTTCAGCATATATTGAAGGAACTATAAACCATTCCGGATGAGACTTCAAAAATATTGGATATAAATCCTCCACTTGCAAAATGTTACTAAATATAGTGTTATTGCTGTCACTAATAATGTCGATTTTGTAATTTTGTGTTAGGTATATAACAGCAATTGAGATATTATCTATTATCGTATTCTTGATATTTGTACTCATTATGAAATTGTATAGTTTCTCAACAAATCGATATCCTTCTGTAGTATAGACTACTTTTACAGGTATGTTTAGAGGGGAGTTCCTAAACGCCTGATTTTTATAAATTTTTATGTACTTGTTCCCATAAATCTTCTTGAAAGATTTTGAATTATTCAAAATTTGCAATATGATGGAAACACGAAATGGATGAATATCCTCATGAACAACGACATGGGAGACGCCTAATATTCTTAAATATAAGGCTAATACTTCTGGATTTCTAAATATTAAAGAATCATGCCTTAGTGAAACAGCATATAGATAAAAATATCGAAGATAAGGATCGCGGGGGTATATTGCTGGGCTCTCTAAATAGTATTCTAAGAAATACCATAACGACTTTCCATTTGCCCATTTTGGTTGATACATGCCGTAATATTCTGGCGTTACAATAATCTTTGAAATATCTGTAGTAGCTCTTAAGTATGCTCTTGCTCTTGAAAATTCTATCGGTACGCTTACATCACCGTATCCATTTATAGATACAGTCCCGGTTTTTATAAAATCGATAAACGGCGTACCGAGCAAAAGCACAATCAGAAATATTCCACATAGAATCGTCTTATAGGAGTATTTTTTTATTCTCTTCAAAACATTAGCAATAAAAAATGCAAGAAAAATCGCCATAATTAACTGATTGAGCTGTATAAATGTTCTGGGATTGGAAAATAAGTATGGTAATACTGGCATTTCTAATTTGAGTACAAATAGGTAGAATAGCGATTTATAAAATAACAAAAAATTGAGAGATATATAAAGTAACATCAGGGGGAATAGGATATAATCATCCCTTAAATAAGGTCGCACAAATATAATCGCCCCATATACCATATTAGCTAATAAAACAGCCCAAAATAAGCGAATATGAGGCCCAAGTAGTAACAAGTCGAGATATTTTCCGAAATTATAATGAAAGGTGTTAGTTATTACATTAATTGGGTTCAAGATGTATCTAACCTTTAGGGTTTCCAATACAATGGGAGTTACTTTGGAAGATCTCGTTGCTAATCCGACTATGCCTAGCCAATATATCAGATTATATGCATTAAGAAACAAAGTCAGTAATCCAATATAACTTAAATCTTTGAACGAACTCAATACTGCTCTCTTATAGTTTTTTTGGTTTTTAAAATAATATGTAATGATTGTTAATACATAAATTCCGCTAATAATAACTGCTGATCTAACAGAAAGATTGTAAATTATTGATATAAGCAAAGAAGTAATGATCGCCCACTTTACTTTTTTATCGTACTTTAAATACTTTAAAAGCACTAAGACCGATAATGGTAAGAGAGAATATGCTAACAAATTTAATGGCGCCAGAGATACAAGGAATGTATAAAAGCTATACATATAGTGAATTCCAGAAAATAGAGAAGGTACTAAGACAAATAACGTATTTTCTTCGTTAAATAACATTGTTAAAATAAACCTTGTTAGTAGGTAAACTGAGAAACTTCCAATTGTCAGAGAAACGATGTAGATAAGCCATAACATCTGATGAGGACTCAACTTAAAAATACAAGCTAACCCATAGAAATAGATTAAAGGATTGAGTGGATGCAATAAGCCTCCTGTTCGGACAAGATCAATTATAAGAAACGAAGATAAAAACATTTTCCTCCATGTGGTAATATCCGCTACATAACCATATGGAGTAATATATTCTAATTGCGAATACATATTTCTTGTTGAAATATTAGCAAGAGAAAAAAAGAATAAGAAAACAAACACATGCACTTTATTCTCTCCATAGTTTTTGTATGATATCTTTAGCAATCTCATAGTAATCATCTGATTTTATCCCTACAATTTCAAATACTTTTATTCCATACTTCCTGTCACATAATTCTTTTTTTAGAACATCCTTATATATGCGAATTATCATTTCCCTATAACCCTCATCTATAAAATATGAATAAGCATTAAGCAATGGTGAATTATCAATATCCAATTCAGCACTATTTAGCAGTAAAAGTTTTTTTAGTGCAATTTCTTTATCTTCTATTTCCTTCACACATTGCTTCGCTTTCTTTTTATGCAAAAGAAAGATAGCTTTTACTTTTTCTCTGCCTTCGGCTATCTTGTTAGAATATATCTCTTTAATGAGAGAAGGAACATCGACTTTTGGTGGGTATAGCGGTAAAGGGATATACTTAAGCGGGGTCTTATACATTAAATAGACAAATATCCTTAAATGAAGTTTCTTGAGTAGCCCTGTTATATAATTCCATACATCTATATCTAGTGTTAAAGCATTTAAATTTGGATAAACTCTGCCACCATTAGATAAAAATGCAATATCATCTGAAATGAATTTTAACTTTTCTTCACTTTTAACTAGCTTATATACCGTATAGCTCTTTCCTGTATTGGGGGGTGCAAAAAAAAGATATGCAAAATTTCCATCAGATACCCCACTACAATGGATTGGTATTACACCTTTTTCTATAAGCTTTAATATCATGATATCTTGTAGGATCTTAGAAGGAGAGAGAGTTCTCCCTAATCTGGTAATTCCATTAAGGAAAAGGTTATAATAAAAAGGATTAACCCTTACATAAACTCTGGATGTGCTAAGATTTTTTATTATCGCTATTAAATACCCAAACCGATGAGCAAAGTACACTAACTCATTTTCTTTTTCGATGTAATACCAATTATAGAAGCTTAACGAAGAATTTAGATTATACTTTTTTACTTTAGTTTTAACTCTATTAGTGACTTCGAAAATTATCTCTATCTGGTACTTTTTGCTCTCTTCATAGTTTCTTTCACTTAAAACTGCTGCAATTATATTTCCTGGCAGATAATTTACATTACTCGCTATTCTCAAGATGTTTGGCTCTATGGTAGCAGTGAACTTTAGGTTCTCGTAATTCATTATTTTTCGCCCACAACTAACATCTTTGGATCTAGAATAGTTACATCAAACATACCGGTCGAATGATATAACAGTTTCAATATAAGCAGACTTATTCTATAAATTGGCAGTGCAATCATTTTTTTGAACAATTTTCTATAGATGTTAGTGTCCATTGTTGAAAAAGGTTTTACTCCAATTACTATGACTCTCTTAAATCCAGCCAGCAATAAAAGTTCCTTAATAGACTCTGGAGTATAAATGGTCTTATGAGTTATATCCATGTATCTTTCCCTTAGTTTAAGGATATTATTAGCATTCGGCACATTCATGATAAATAATCCAGTTGGATTAAGACACCTTAAAATTAATTTTGCTAGGAGGTATCCTTCCTCTACTGTGAGATGCTCTATAAAATCAAATGCTATAATTAAATCAAATTTTTCTTCACAATCTGAGAGAAAATCAAAAATATCTGCTTGAACTACGTTAAATCCCTGTTGTTTGCAAAATTCAACGCACTCTGGAGATATATCCACCCCTAGAACATTGCTGAATCCTAGCTTTTTAAAAGCATAAATGTGATGGCCTAAACCGCACCCTATGTCTAATATCTTGGAATGCTTTTTTAGATGATTAATGAATCTGAGTAAATGTTCTTTTACCCATAAGTATGTCTTCTCATATTCGATACGTATCATATCAAGATTGTGAAAGCTAGTAAAATGTTTCGAAACATAACGTTCATAAGCTATTTTTCTAATATCTTTGACCATTTTCGTCATATATTCGCCCTCTGCGAGCACACATTAATTTCTTTCTAACTTTTCTTAGCTCGTTATGTTTTTAGGGCCTGCCCACTTAGACGTTCATTATGCCAGACAACCAGAACCAAGCTAAGACCAACGAAGTGGACAAGCCCAAGAAAATTACTTAACAGCTAGAGATAAAAATTTGATCCTCAGTCTATCTTCCGACGAAGCTACCGTCGTATAGACAAGCGCTAGCTCTTATGAGACACACACAACGAGTCCGCAATGACATAAGATGCATTATAACGGTACTGGCAAGAATTTCTTGAAGCCAGAAGTGGCGATCAGAACATATTACCGCGGATAAATGAACATCATCGTAAACGATTTTTAAGAGACTTGAGAAAGAAGTTCTTAAGCCAATAGCAAGAGATCTTGGTCGACCAAGGGGATAGAGGATATTATCAGGAAGACCATTAGGAGGCTTTCCTCGAAGACTATTGATGAAGAAAGTTTCTTCCTTGATATCTTCAAGCTAGTTAAGGAGTTCGCTAAGATTAAGAGCGAACTGTACTCTAAGCTAGGAGGGAGAGAAGAAAGACTCAGCTACGACCTAACAATCGCCGTAATCATCCTCATGCACAAGACTGCTTGAATATTCGACTATTCGAGACTTGAGGCGAAGAGTATGGAGCCCAGAATCGACGCCAGACTCTCGGTAGGCGGAGGTTAGAGGAAGATGATTTTTGTCCTTGAGCCTTCTAAGAAAAATCATAGCCAGGGAAGATCTAGCAAAGCGGCTTAACGGCTTCATCGAGTGGTTCCTTAAATTGAAGGTTAAGGATAAGAAATCCATTTGTTAAGCCCAAGCGCTTCATCTTGGATAGAACGAAAAATTAAGTGCAACAGGTGTGTTAAAAAAATGTCTTCTGGGGAGGCAAGTAGTTGCTAAGGAGACAATTACTATCAAGTATTTCTACACATAGGCGTAGTCGTGTACTTTAGCGTCACCCTCTCAAAGAGAAAAGCTGTCATGAAGCTCGTCGAAAAGTTGAGAAGAGAAGAAATCCTATCGGCAAGCTCGGAATTCTTCAATACCGAAGTCTGCGAAAAGATCGTGGCCAAGAGTGCGAGAGTCGTGATCAGGCTGAGGAAGATGAAGACGAGGAGCATGATTCTTAGATTCTGCTCAGAGGCTTTTTAATCTGGGCCTCTATAGGTCAGAAAGTGTAGAAAGTGTAGTGAGAGAGGAGCCAAAAAGTCTTTAGCGAAGTTTCTATCTTCTAATAATTTTTATGCATTATATTATTTCATGCAAGATGGAGAAGAAATGCTTTCCAGCGAATTATATGTTTAGAATACTGAAAAGTTAATTGGCATGATAAATGCTATTAATCGTTTTACGAGAGATTAGAGCCATGGATATGTTTTTATGATAACATTTCATTAAGGAAAGAGATGGATCGAAGTGCAACGCCGTATCTCACAAGCAAGATTCTTGAAATCTTGGAGGAACATAACATAAAAGCAACATTTTTTGTATTAGGTAAAATTTATGAATGATACCCTGATCTAATCCATGAAATAGCAAAGAAAGGCCACGAAATAGCTTTTCATACGTATTCTTATTAACGCCTCTTAAACGTGAACATCTTTCAAAGAGAACTCAAAAAAGCTAAACATTCGGAAAAATGGGATAACTCATAGTTCTCTAATAATTTTCGGATCCCTTGGTGATACCATGGTAGGAGTAAATATAACGGAACTGGGAGAATCAGCCGCCAAAAACACATTCTGGCTAAGCATGGGGCTAACACTCTCAACAGCGATCTCCGCAGTTGCAATGATATTAATGGCTAGACTCCTAGGACCAGCGGGATATGGAATATATTCAGCAGCAACAGCGCCCATTTATGTTATCTCACTCTTTAGGGATTGGGGGGTAAACACAGCAGTAACACGCTATACGGCGCATCATCGATTCGATGCATCGAAAAAAGCCACTTACTTGAAAGCAGCTATCACATTCGAATTAGCATCAGGGGGGCTCATATCACTAATTGTAATCACGTTTTCAAAACAAATAGCCGTGTATGTATTGAAGAAACCAGAAATTGCATTTCTAATAACCATAGCATCAATCATCGTTCTGCCATCTGGTCTTCGTGCAGTTGCAAACGGTTTCCTATTAGGGATAGAGAGAGCGGATATTATTAGTGAATTATTGGTAGCATTCTCAATATTCAGAAATAGCCTAGCATTAACATTGATAATACTGGGATGGGGGCCCTTCGGCGCACTCATCGGGCAAGTAGTTGGATTCGCGCTTAATGGAATAGTAGCATTTACTATAGCGATCCTAATAGCGAAACCGAGAGGGAGAGTATTAGAACCTCTTAAGGAATTGCTAAGCTATGGACTACCATATGCAGTAGTGTTAATAATGACTGGGTTAAGCATGCAACTATACAATTTGGTAGCCGCAAGAATACTAGACTATAACGAGTATGGAGCGTTCGTAGCCGCTCTCAACGTATTCAGCACAATATTAGCAATTCTAAACACAATAACGGCGGGCTTCTTACCAAGTTTCTCAAGAATAAGCAAGGAGGAAATAGCGCAAGTATTCGAGAAAGCGGTAAAGTATATAGCATTCTTAATAGCGCCGCTAATAGCAATACTGATCGCAACAGCACAACCATTAATGATAATCGTCTTCGGAAAAGAATACCACAAGGCAGGAACATACTTCATGCTAATGGCGGTAACATACATAACAAGCATATTCGGAATACAAATAATCAACAGCACACTCCTAGGACTAGCAGAAACAAAACAAATAACAAAAATATGGATACCAGCACTAGGTATGGGAATACTAACCTTAACTCTCACGACAGAGAATCTAGAAGCTTACAGCTTAATTCTCGCAATCATAATAACGTACTTAATGGCCACAGGGATAGGCTTATTAATCATAAAAAAATATCGCGCAACAATCAGTATCAGATCCCTACTAAAGATTCTTGTGGCAGTACTCATGGCAGTATTTGGAGGCACTTTATCACATGTAAGTCTAAATCTATACATCAACTTGGTATTTTCTCTTACCATTACAATCATAATCTATACCGCCATGCTAGTAATATTAAAACCTTTAAACTTCAAGGAATTAGAGGAATTAAAATTATATGTAAAAAATGTACCAATGATTGGCAGATACTTTCACAAAATCTTAGACATCTATTTAAAACTAGTGTTTCATACAAAT
>Ga0180301_10004115_pt1 | contig 11243 bp, 5 predicted proteins | sample GuaBasSediGuay16_FD_121797 | JGI IMG/M metagenome (GOLD analysis project Ga0180301, IMG submission 121797) | Subseafloor sediment microbial communities from Guaymas Basin, Gulf of California, Mexico - Guay16, Core 4569-2, 12-15 cm | ecosystem: Environmental > Aquatic > Marine > Hydrothermal... | reverse complement strand
CTCCGGCATTCTTTAACTACGCTGATCATCGCTTGATCGTTGATTAAATTAACCATCTCGTATGGATCCGCCTCTAGGTCATAGAGCTCGTCGTGATCACCCACATTGAAAATGTACTTATAGTGACCCCAACGTAACATACGTTGGGGATACGGAAAACGATGCCCATGAAACTCGCACATGAGATCATCAGGCCAATCCGCATCTGGATCATGAAGTAAGGGCACTAAGCTCCGTCCGTCAAGGTTCTCTGGTAATGGTGCTCCGGCTATATCCAGAACTGTAGCGGCGAGATCCATATTTGACACCAGTTTATTGCATTTCCTCCCCCTAGAGCTCTTCCCAGGCCAGTAGATGATCATCGGAATATGATAGGTTTCTTCATACATGAAGGGACCCTTATCCCAGAAACCGCCATGGCTCCCTGTCATATCGCCGTGATCCGTGCTGAAAATGACGGCTGTATCATTTTCTAGGTTCATTTCCCTCAAAGCGTTAAGTAAACGTCCAACTTCCGCATCAATAAATGTGCAGAATCCCCAATATTTTGCGATGGCCTTACGCCAAATCTCTTCATCAGGTTCACCCCAAGTCTCAAGGAAACGCTTCTGAACGTACGGTTTATCAACTAGCTTATCGTGAAAATTAGGCCACAGCTCTATATCCTCAGGATTATACATAGAAGCGTATGGTTCCGGAACAAGATAGGGGTGATGCGGCCCCCAAAAAGACACGAAGAGCATGAAAGGCTTCCCATCTCTCTCCCATTCCCTGCCAAACTTTTCCATAAGCCCGATTGCAAACTCTGCGACAAAATGTGGCTCACAAGCCTCAGCCGACTCACTTAACGTTCCCACTTCAACAGGCCCCTTCCTCTCAGAGCTGATAATCCTTGGCCTCTCAAGCCCTCTAGAAGAAATATAAAGAGTGTACTCTCTCGTCTTATAAGGGTTACCGTAGTCAGGTACATCCATGCCAACAAAACCATACGTGCTGGGTACTTTTTTATGACCGCAATGCCATTTACCCGAGTAGCCGCAATTGTAGCCAGCTTCAATCAGATACTGGCTAATAAGACCTATATGGCCGGGTAGATCCCTAACGACTTCCTGAGGATCAGGCCAATCGTTGTTTCTAGTCATACGATGGTTATGCGGATAAAGTCCAGTCAGCATTGATGCGCGGGCTGGTGAACAGAGCGCGCAAACACTGTAGGCGTTATCAAAGCGAACACCCCTACTCGCAAGCTCATCAAGGAATGGCGTTTTACAGATGGATCGGCCGACGCAGCTTAAAGAATCATAACGTTGCTGATCCGACATAATGAATAATATATTTAATCGTTCCCTCTGCATCACCGAAACCTCACTTTCCCAGTTTCTTCTTCCTAATATTTTAACTTTGTCGGCGGGAAGTCCCCTTGCGAAAGCTAAGGGAGTAGTTCACACATTTCCCTTAAACTCTGACGTTTTGTTACGTTAGTTTCCTCTAATACCCTCGATCCTCTCTACAAAAAACCTTAAAACATAAAAATAGTTATATATGGAGCAGAGAAATATTATGACCGAACTAATGTAAAGAGCGAAGGTTTTATGCCATTCTGCAAAGGTTGTGGTAAGGAAATATCTGGTGAGGTCAGGTTCTGTCCATACTGTGGATATGATCAAGCCATAACCCAAGGGAATACGGCTTATCCCTGAGACTTCACGGAGGAGATGGGGAGATTAAGAAAATCAAAGGATATCTTGAGCCTGGTGAGAAGGTTCTACTTGTTGCCAAGCAGAGCAGAGTTAGACCCGGCGGCAGCTTGACAACTCCAAACATAATCTTTGCAACCGAGGAAACTTGTGATTAGGAACCCTATGATGCTTGGGTTGAGGGAGAGCGTTGAAGTAATCCCCTACTCTGAGATAACCTCCATACACCTCAAGAGGGCATCTTCTCATCCGAAGTTAGGATAACCGCCCCAGGTTTAACAACCGAGTTAGGTAGGTTCTTTAAACTCACAAGGCATGGCGTTGCAGGGATACCGGCCATACCAAGAGATAAAGCTGAGCGGCTTGTGAATATAGTGAGAGAAGGGATAGAACGGAGTAAGGCTGCTAGGATGCAGCCCACCGTAATTGCGGCGCCCACACCATTAGAGGAACTTAAGAAGCTTAAGGAGCTACTTGACATGGGTGCGATCACAAAAGAAGAGTACGAAGAGAAGAAAAGGAAAATCCTTGAGAGAATTTAGTCTGAAATTAGGGCTCAGCGTTCCAATCGAGTCTTTCCTTAAACCAAGATTTCACATAGCGCTTCAAATATGATGAAACCCTTCAGATGGCATTGTCTCTACTTTATAGCCCCTAAGGATTACGCTTACCCATCCTGGAGACTTTACGTAAGCCTCGATCATGAAGCTTGTCTCTTCAGGAATCATCAAAACTTCCCGGCTCATTATTCACCCCATTTAAGTTGAAAGCCATTATAAGAGTTATACCCTAGAGCACGTGCGCTCTGAACAGTTAAAACCAATATTCACGCCGAATATACGGACAGCCCAGCACATGCACTTAAGTTTTACTAAGCCTCCTCGTAGAAAAACTTAAATGGATTAATTTAGGAAAATATGCGTCAGATATTCTCGAAAGGAGAATAAAAATGAGTAAAACTGTTGAACTGAAGAAATCCGTTCCCGTAGTGGACGAAGTAGATGTGCTAGTGGTTGGGGCGGGCATAGCTGGCTCAACCGCGGCGGTAACTGCAGCTAGAGAGGGAGCCAAGACTATGGTGGTAGATCGCTTCGGGTATCCTGGCGGGAATATGGGACCTGGCATGATCGGTGGAGCTCCAAACATCGATTGTCGATCGATTGATCCATCGAGCGTGCCTGGCGAATTCATAAGGCGATGTGAAAGTCTTTGTAATGCGCCTCTCTTAAGAAATTACTTCCGGGATTCTCAAGTAATCTCCTATATATGGCTTAAAATGATGCAGGAAGCCGGAGTTCAGTTTATGTTCAACACTTACGCTGGAGACCCAATCATGGAGGGCAACCGAGTTGTCGGCCTCTTTGTGGAGAATAAGAATGGAACCCAAGCCATCCGAGCTAAAGTCGTTATAGATGCAACTGGCGATGCGGATGTAGCCGCCAGGGCAGGCGCTCCCATAGACGAAGGAAAGAGCTACTTCCACGCCGGCATGTACTTCGCTATGGCTAACGTAGATATAGAGAGATACTGGAAAAAAGTCTGGCACATGTGGACACCGCCTGATCTTAAAGATAAACATTTCGCAGAGCCACATAAGTTCATATACACACGTGATGAGATTTCCTTCACTCCCCGACCGGAAGATTTACGGTGGGCGGAGAGCATAGACCGCTCAATAGATAAGCCTCACCCTTCTGTAGTTAATATGGCGAAGTCACCCTACATCGGCCCATTCTTCCCATATTATAGGGCTGCGTGGGAAGCTGGCGAATACAAGTTTCTACAGGAGATCGACGGAATAGGATGGGTTTACTGTGATCACGGAATTTTCCGATCCGTCTCAGGGGTGCAGTACGTTCCCGATCCTTTGAGAATTGGTAGGTATGGGATTGTTGGAGCTCTTGTTGGAGTCCGGCGGAATGAAAACCCGACCAGCGGCGACACAAAGATTATGACCGCTATCGAAGTAAAGTGCCGCACCTTCATATTCGAGACAGCCCAGTTCCTAATCCGCTGGGTTCCCGGCTTTGAGAAGGCCTATCTACATATGATCGCCCCATACTTTCATGCGCGCGGCGGAAGAAGCATCATCAGCGAGCGGCCAGTTACTATGGAAGATGTTAAACAGGGAAGAAAATTCGATGATGTTATCTTTCAAGTTTCTAGGGGAGAAAAAACCTACGATTTTCCATATAGGCAGCTCCTCCCAAGAAGGATCGATGGGCTCCTCGTAACCGGAAGAGCCTGTATCATACAACCACCAGTTATGAGAGAGCGCTGGATGGTTTTTCTCATGGGCCAAGCTGCAGGAGCGGCAGCCGCGTTATCCGCCCAGAAAGAGAAGATGCCGCGAGATCTGGATGTGAAGGAGCTTCAGAAAATACTTTATCACCGGTACAAGATGCCTCTCGGAGATACGAACAGACTTAAGGAGCTAGGAGTTCTCTGAGCCATGTTAGAATGGGGCGTATGTTTTGATTAATGAATCTAAGTTATTGTTCGGGGATGTGTGAGGAATTTTAGCGCCATCTAAGTTTTACTAAGTCTCTCCATAGAAAAACTTAAGAGAAGGTAGCGATGTATCAGCTTTAAATTTCTTTTATCCAGCTGAGGTTGTTGATCATAAGAATAGACGTTTTTATCTTCCCAATAAATAATTTATTTTAGAGAGCGCAAAGGGGATTTCGATGGAAAAACTCCTATCAAAAATTTTTTCATTAGCTATAATCCTAGCCGCCAATGTGTTACCTTACGTCTCAGCTGAGAAGACTTTCGATATTTACGTTTACTGTTCATATGAATCTTCAGACTCAAGAGCGCTGCTGGAGTACCTCAGCAGTGAACTTAAACAGAACGTCATTATCTACGACGTCGCTGATCAATCTAATTATGGGAGATTTCTCGAATTGAGGCGAACCCTAATACTCTCAATTGAAGAGCAGCCTCAAAACCAGAAGGGATGCGAAATCTGCCTCTTAAATAAATATGCCAAGTCCTATAATCTCCCAATCGCTGGCTTCTTCTGGGAGGGGAAGCTTGCAATCATAACGGTTGGAGTCACCCAGCCCGAAGCTATAGAGCAACTATTAAATGTTAATGTTGGAGATGGCGTACTTGTAGTTAAAAATAATCAGACATATATTATAACCGATGAAACAGTTAAGTCTAAGCTAGAAAGGCTCTTCATTGAGGAAGGCGTAAATCCCCCCCTTACGGCATTAATATCGCTTGCTCTCTCAGACTCTATAAACCCATGCACCTTTGCAGTTTTTACAGCATTGCTTCTAATAACTCTAAATGCGCTTGGAAAAAATAGGACAATAGTTATCGGCGCATGCTTCATTTTAGCTATTTTCATCAGCTATTATGCTCTAGGATTAGGTTTGATTCAATTTTTCGCGTTGACCCCAAACCTTGATAAAATAGTATCAGTTATAGGAGTTTTTATAGGTGTTTTCAATATTGTCCGTGGCTTAAGACCCAATTTCAAATCACCCCTCCCAAAAATCATCCGAAAATTCATCAGCTCGCAAATAGACAAATCCTTTCTCAGCCCAATAGCCTCCTTCCTTCTAGGGCTCATTCTGTCCCTAACATTATTGCCCTGCACAGGCGGACCCTACCTCATAGGTGCAATTCTCCTCGCCCCACTAAAATCAATTCAAAAATATGCATACCTAGCTTTATACAACATCATATTTGTAGCTCCACTAATAGTGATCCTACTCCTCATCTCTCTATCTGCAGAATACTCCAGGAAGATTAAGACTTTTCGAAGCAGTAGGCTTGGAGCTATGGAGTTCGCCAGCGGACTCATTCTAGTAGCCGTATGCCTCTATATTCTCTTGCAGTAACCCTAATTTCCCTATGCTAAGTCATTTCTACTGGAATAAGAGAGATCTTAACTGGCTCTATGAACTCTCCCCTTATCCAAACCACTAGATCTCTCGGATTAACGCTCCTACGATGGCCAAAACGGAAGTTTCCACTCGGTTTCAAGGTTTCCCCATTAATCCTCATTTTAGCTCCTCCATATCCCCAACCTTTAATCACAAAGGCCGGGTTTACGGCAGGCGAATCCTCACTTGCATCTAATGTAAACTCGAGAGCCCCATTTTCCCCATTTTCTCTTCTTATAATGTAAGCATGCTCATCTCTGCTGAAGGATTCCTTGACAAAATTTCCCTTAAGGATCTCTAGTTCGGGAGAATTGAGCCAAAACCTGTTCAGAGGAATCAAATCCTCAATCTTCTTATTGCTTAGTCCCATAATGAATCTTCCCTCTAAATCACCTCTCTCATTCCTTCTCATAGGTGGCATGGGTGACAGAATCGCGGAGCTTGAAACCCTGTCAGGTGCAAGTGCATAACGTCCATCAGAGGGTATCTGAGAGACAGGCCAGTGATTCCATGTGGGGAAATGAGAATACTCCCTACGTAGCTCCAATACTCCCCCGCCATAAGGGATGATCCGCGTTCCAGGCTCATAAATGTAGAACGGCTTATACCTAGATTTAAGATTCAACATGCAGAGGGTTGGATTTGACACCGGATTATAGAAGCCCTCCCCAACCCCTCCCGGACCAGGCCAATTCTCCCAAGAGTACGTTCGAATATCCCCCTCTAAGTTAGCTATAGTAACAGCCTCAAGGAATATGTTGTCCTCCGCTCTTTCTCCAGGCTGATTGATAACTGTTGGCTCCGTTATACTGTAGCCCGGATCCCTCCCGTGAATAATGAAGTGGCGAACTGCCACTCCATCTGGATAAATCGTGTAATACTCGTCAGCCCAGTTACCCCATCCGGTTACCGGATCCTTGCTTGAAATGTTATATAAAACATCGCAGAGAGCATATCGCCAGTGTACAACAACCCTAGCGTCATTATTTTCAATTATGCGGACGTGAGCGTATCGACATTGTTTATCTGACATATGCTCGCAACAGCCAATAACTTCGCCTCCTCCTCCCTCTGCGCTCTGATCCCCGACCCACCGACCATTCTCCGTCACAAGATTCATGTTAAAATTGGTGCCTCGCCAGAACACCATATGGAAGGGTTCTTCAAAATTTACTACGACATCAGGGTGATCGCCAACCCTCCAGAGCTCATCCCACTCCTCATAGAATTTAAGCTTGGTATAAAATGCGCCAAACTTACCAGTATGAGGAAGCTTAGGAAGCTTCCTCCATTTTAGTGGAGGCCTCATAATCTTCGGCTTGCTTCTCAGGTAAGATTCCATCACCTCCTTAGCTGAAAGCTTCCGATCGTAAATCTTAACTTCATCTATAATGCCGTCAAAGGAGTAGCTGGCCGGAAAACTCACATGCGGCCGAACTAATGCTGCAGGAGGCAGAAGCGTAAGATTCCTTCCAATCTGTAAGTCGGTGTTTTCGGCGAAACATAAATTTCCGCTACAGGATAGCGAAGCCTCCTCCATTCCATCAATGTAAACGGTTATCCCCTCTTCCTCATCAAAGGTTGCCGCTATATGGGACCATTTAGTCATGAATGGAACTCTCTTTTTGGTTGTGCATTGTATCCATTCATCGTCTAGAGAGAGATGTAAACCAACATGTCCAAGCTCATCTATCCCAAAGAAATACCCTTTTTCATGATTTTCCTCCTGATTAATTATGGCACACCAGTTCCAAGGATAGGCTTGAGGAGCAATCCAGGCTTCAACGGTAAATGCGCCCTTAAAGTGAGGCGCATCACTAGCTTTACAGATCACCCTTGTTGTGAAACCATCAAACTTAATCCCCTTCCCGGAGACCCCGTCAACAATCTTAAAGTGGCCGTGAATTACGTCTCTACGGTTATTAACGCTCTCGATAACCGCTTTCTCATCCCCAAAAGCCACGGTTCTATCCATATTCCAATACGCCACTAAGCCGCCATTACACATCACACATATCCCCTAAAATTCACTAAGTTCTTTTCTAGAATTAAATTTATTCCAACTTCAATTATAAGAGAATGATAAGAGAATGGTTATCAAAATTAGTATATTAACAATTTAACAATTGAGATCGCCATTTCTTCCAGCTGAAGATTGCAAATAATTATTTAAACATCTGTGATGAAGGTAAAATGCGTGTATTACTACATGTTGTAATGATGCTGTGCCTTAACCGCGAACTTATGTTTGGCGAAAAGCAACACCCCTATCCTATAATGATTTCCTGAAGCATTTGAGCTTCCTGAGAGATAAAGGGTCTTGCTAAAGAAGGTGAGGATGAAAGATGCTCCCTAACTGAAGATGGGGGAAATATATGTGGAACTCCGTAAGACCCTGCCAGCGATCCTAAAGAACTATTACATTTTTGGTGCATTGCGTATATTAATTTCGATTCCTTAAATAAAGCAGATTAAGAGGAAAGTGTGGTTAATAAAGTATGGCTGAGGAGAAGCCTGAGAGACCCTATCCTCTGAGATCCCTACATGATTTCCTCCGCAAGCCTCCTAGTATTCTTTGTTCTACGTTTTTCTTCTCCTTGCAATAAAGGAAACCTTATTGATATATGTTCCTCGGCTTTGTGGTACTTCTGATCTACAGCACGTACGCCATGTTAGATCAGTACCGTTTCTTCAACAGATGGGAGCGCAGAATAGGGTTTCTCCTCCACATTGAAGAGAAGCCCATGCAGAAAAAAGGCTCGGAGAGTAATTTTTCCATATTTCCAGAGCCCTCTAATTCTCGAGGAATCAACCCTGCTAAAGGCCGCCTTCATGATGCCTTACAATTTCAATCTTAAGCTTTCCAGTTTTAATGAGCAATGTTGTAATCGCAGCTATGATCAAAGTTGCGGTAACCGCTATTATGCTATTTTTCACATCCCCTAAGAGCGGTGGCCAAGAAAAGATAAGAGCCTCATTAGAGAGTTCCGATGAGTCAGCATCATTTTCGGCTACAATAACATAACAATAAATTCTGAACGGTTGTATTTCGGAATCAATATATTCATGGATGTTTGTTCCCACTCTCCCTATTTCCTCATAGGTTCCCTGCCAAAACTCTCTCCGGAAAACTTTAAAACCAAGTTCGTTATCGGAAGTGTCCTCCCACTCTAAAAGAATGTTGCCGTCATTAAGCAGTGACGCCCTCAAATTTGCTGGCGAAGTCGGTTTCCCTTCCCAACCTTTTTCTTTGAAGAAAACCTCAAGCTCTGCAATAGATGTGTACCCGCCTGGAGACCTAAGTCTGCCAAATAATCTTATCCCAGTTCCAACAACCGTATTAAACTTCAAAATGAACCTCCCAAAGGGTTCTTGGCATCTCTCTTCATAATCTGGTTTTATTTCCAGCCCGCTTACATTAATCCATCTTCCCATTTCATCTCTATACTGTACAATTAACGTTTCCCAACCACATTCTCCAGCGGTTTCCCCCTGATAGTAGACTAGGCGATTAATTCTCAACGTATTGCCAAAAGTGTAGCCCCACCAATCCTCCTCCCTAACATTGAAGCTTCTCAAATTCTGATTTTTTGTTATACCGTCCCTCATAACATTGAGTTTTTCCAAAAAATCCTGAGTAAACGGTCTGTCACAGCAGATAGGCGTGGAAAAACTCTTTCTTGCCAGATTTTCTTCAGAAAATCTGTTTGTTGGCTCAACGTCTGGAATCTCCGTCTTAATAACGTACACTTTCTCTCCGTTCTGCTGAATGATTGATCCGCCGTATCGGAGAATAGCCTTTTCAGCTATAACTTGGGTTCTAAGCGCTATTTCAGTAATAGGTTCAGAAGCCGGCAGGTTGTCTCTGTTTGTATTCCTGTAAATATTCATCAGCGGCTTCTTCCATTTCTCATTTATCCCCTTCTCTCCAACTATTAAGCCGAGAAGCCCCCCGACTGTTGCAGCATTACAATCATTATCCCAGCCAGCTGAATTCGCTATCATCAAACTATAGTCGAAATCCCCATTTCCATATAATATCGCCATAACAACTGCTGCTAAATTCAAAGGTGAACTCACCCAACCGTAAGACCCGTACTTCCGCCAAATCCTCTCCCTAGTCTCCCTCCAATCTTTTATTTCCTCATGCCATTTAATGACGTCGGAAATAACCTCCCAAGTTAAACTGGTTTTCGGCACCTTTGCTAAAGCGGTCTTCACAATGGAGGAAACGTCGCTTTCAAAGAATGCGCAGCTAAACATCGCCGCGTAAAATGCGGCCGCCTCAACTGCGTAGTCATCGTTAGTTACCCTTGCGAAAAATTTAGCCATTTTATACGCCTCACTTACCATTCCAGGATGTATAACCCCGAAGAGTTCACATTCAATCTGCGCATCTATAAAGCCCCAATACTCATTATTCTCCTTAGAACCGGTATCTGGAGGAACATATCCCTCGTCCATAAGTTCTCTGGCGCGGGCATTAGCGCACCAGATCGCGCTATTTATATGCTCAATCCACTCATCCCTTATCTGAGAGTAGGTGATATCGAAACCATGTTCCTCTAACATATGCAGAAAAACCCACTCCATACTTGTATCATCATCAGTAAAGGCTCCGGAAGGCACCTGCGAGTAATATGGCACATACTCAGGGTTTGGTTCTTCAATAAATTTCCCCTCGGTTGGTAGTCCGAGAATATTGCCGATCATTTGCCCCATCCAGCTGCCCAAAGTCTTATCATAATAGACTGAAGCAGGTATCATCCCAATTTTCCCCGATGGGATAGACTCTTCAACTCCCGGCTCCCTACTCATCATACTCTCTAAACCTGCAGGCGTAAAATAATTTGTAAACATCAGTAAGAAGAGCAAAGATATTGCAACTGCCAATTTTTTATGCAGGTTTCATCCCCAAATACTTTATAAATTCCCCAGAGCCATAAATTTTGTGTGATGCTATGAGCATGCCTAATATGCGTTATTTGCATTTCATTCTCTTTATGCTTACCCTATTGGTCTCCGTAACCTTTCTCGCCTCATCGACTTTTTGTGATGAAAGATCCATCTCCGTTTCTTCAAAGATTAGTGGATATGTTATAGACGCCCTCTCCGGCAATCCTATCCAAAACGCAACAGTTCTCATAAATTCATTCTACCGTCTAAAAACTGACGATCGCGGCTTCTTCCGTTTTGAGCCTCCCTCAGAAGGCTGGTATAACATATATGCCTTTTACGATAACCCGGAAACGGAAGGTATTGACTATGTGCCTTCTTTTTGGAAAATATATGTTGAAAAAGGAGTTAGCGCCTATAAAATTCTCGCCCTTTGGCCGGGTGCATCAATAAAGATTGAGGGGAAAATAAGATTCGTAGATAAGCCAATACCTGCTTCATCGTTTAAGTTCACTATTCAACCGTTGGGAGGCGTTGGTTGGGGCGACGAATATAGCGTCGACGAATACGGTACGGTAGATTCCTCCAAAGCTCTTGGTTTAGAACCAAATATTATTGTAATTCCAGCGGGTATGCCCGTATCGATTAAAGTGGAGGCTTGGATTCCATATGGGGCACGCAAGGTTTTCACTCTCATGAATGAAACAGCCCCGTTCACCTTAGAGCAGGGTGACCAGAGAATATTAAACAT
>Ga0180301_10004114_pt1 | contig 11246 bp, 14 predicted proteins | sample GuaBasSediGuay16_FD_121797 | JGI IMG/M metagenome (GOLD analysis project Ga0180301, IMG submission 121797) | Subseafloor sediment microbial communities from Guaymas Basin, Gulf of California, Mexico - Guay16, Core 4569-2, 12-15 cm | ecosystem: Environmental > Aquatic > Marine > Hydrothermal... | reverse complement strand
TCTTTCTCAATTGGCATGGTAATTCTCCTTTTATCCTTAAGAATGAGTAAGTCTATGCCTAGATCCTTTGGAGGAGTCTTACGTAGATAGGATAGTGAAGCCATTTGTGAAGCGATAGCTATTTCCCTGGTAGAACCTTGTGCTTTAACGCTTTTTTCAACTGTAAGTATTAGGCTAATACCTATCTCCATAGCAAACATAACGAGTAATGCATTTACACCAATACTATCAACATCCATTAGCTCAACAATATTACCAGAACCTATAAGCATAGGGATCTTTGGATGTGTTTCCTTAAATAATGAATACATATATAGTGTCTTAAATGAGTCACCGATTATGGGAGGCTCAAGTATTAAGTCTGCAATGATATATTTTATACCAAGCGATCTTCCTCTACTCACTATTCTTGCAAGTAGAGAAGTTCTCTCAATAGGATCCTTAGGCAAGTATCTTCTACTGTGATCATATGGTATGAATACACATGGTGTATCCATTACATAGCTTGAGACTTTATCTATATTTGATAGATCAATACTTAATACGAGATCAACACCTGCTTCAACAGCTTTAATGATCTCACTTGGAATTAGTGAATCAATAGCTATTGGGACATCAACTTCTTTCTTAATAGATCGTATGATCCTATAAACTTTATCTGGATGAGGAGTTTCAGCTTCGAAACCAATACTCACTATATCGGCCCCATCATCAATATATCTATGTACTCTATCAATGATCGAATTTTCAGATAATAGATGAGCATCTACAATTTCAGATATAATCCTTATTGGAGGAGGATTTTGCGGCACAATAATATTACCTATGGCAATACCATTTTCAGGGCTAAGGCTATCCTCAAGCTCCTTTAACAACTTAATATTCCTAGCAATTATTCTTCCACGAATTACCTCATCAGCCGGTTTATCAGGAGATAGATATTTAGATGGATCGTCTAACTCAAATAGTAGTGGTAAATCATTAGCATGAACAGGGCCTTTTACCGCGGGTATACCAGTGTATTCTTCAATAATTTTAGCTGAACCCCTACATCCACCAGGTATTATAATCAAGTCATACATATCCTTCTTGATACCCATTCTAGATAGCTGCTCTGCTATGTTTTCGGCAGATAGTAGTACTATTACAGAGACAGGTAGTACCATAACATCTACGCGGTGAGGAGTTTTTGACTTACCTAGAACTTCCTTAACGAGTGGGCCAGCTAGTTTACCTGTTACAAGAAGTATTTTCAATTTCCCCACAATCCTCCGGTGATGGCTTTTCTTAAATTTATTTAAGATTATTATACCTAATTATTTTCTTGTACATACTCATTTAAATGAAGATGGTGGCTTAATTGAATATACTATGGGCTATTACGGGATCGGGAGCCTATATACGTGATGTTGCCCATCTAATCTATGAATTAAAGAAAGTATATAGATTAAAGATAACTACTGTTCTTAGTAAATGGGGTTATGAAGTTGTTAGAATTTATGGTATGATCGATGTTTTAAAGAAAATAAGTAGTGGAGGTTATTATGAGGAGTTACTTATCGGAGATCAAGGTGTATACTATATAGGTAGAATAAATCTTGGCAGATACAAGCTCTTAGTCATAGCGCCAGCATCAAGTAATACAGTTGCAAAAATTGTTCATGGAATAGCTGATACTCCGCCTACTCTGGCTTTTGCTGAAGCAATTAAATCTGAGGTGCCGGTCATAGTTTTTCCGACAGATGTACCAGGGTCTAATGGATACATGTATTCAGAGACCCCATGCTATATAGATAGGAACCTATGTAAATGTATTTATGAACATGGAATGTGTCCTGCAATGGAGATCTGTCCAGTTAATGCTATCGTACTAGTTGACAATATTATTCCTAGAATCGATCTTGGTAAATGCATCGGCTGTGAGAAGTGTATTGAAGCATGTAACTATGGCGCTATTAAGTGTTGGGAAAGAATTAGGTTGAAACCGAGAGATCTTGATTTAGAAAACATTGAGAAGCTAACTAAGCAAAAAAGTGTTTATGTAGTAAAAACAGTAGACGAACTAAGAGATAAGATAATTGAGCTTCTTGGTGAAGTCCGTGGCTAAAGCCTTAGGAATAGATCCTGGAACTAAGTCCTTTGACCTAGTTGTTATAGACAATGATAGAGTTGTGTGGGAAAAAAGTATTGATACGATAGATATAGCTAGGGATCCAAAGATACTTATTGAAGCTATTGAAGAGGCAGGTAATATAGATCTTATTGCTGGTCCATCAGGATATGGTACTCCCATAGTATGTAATGAAGATATTATTGATCCATATACTTTTGCACTCGAAGTACTGTTGCTAACTAGTAGAGAGGATATTGAAGAAGGTATGAAAAAAGGAGAACCAGGTATAGCTGTATACAAGGCTATTGGTGATACTATAGCTGTATTATGGGAAAAGAAGGCCAGAGTATGTTATATTCCATCTGTTATATTATTACCAACGGTTCCCAGTTATAGGAAGATTAATCGTATTGACATGGGTACTGCTGATAAGATGGCTATAGCTGTATTGGGTGTATTTGATCAGAGTAGGAGACTTGGGATAAGCTATGAAGAGACAAGCTTTATACTTATTGAAATGGGCTATGGATATAATGCGGTCTTAGCAGTTGATCAGGGAAAGATTATTGATGGATATGGAGGTACTCTTGTACCAACTGGTTTTCTAACCATAGGACCTATTGATGCCGAAGCCGTTGTAGCGGGTAGATCATGGAGTAAAAGCGATATATTCTATGGAGGAGTATCGACTATATGTAATGAATATAGTGTAGAAAGAGCTCTAGAAAAAGCATTAAAGGAAAATACCTGTAAAGATGCCTTTAGAAATATGTATGAATCTATTGTAAAGATAGTTTATGCTATTAGGAAATCATTAGAAAAACCTAGAGAAATCATTTTATCCGGTAGACTATCGAGAATACCTGAGATAAGGGAGACTATAGAAGAACTTCTAGAACATATAGCTCCAGTGACAAAAATACATGGATTGCCCGGGGCAAAACTGTCTAAGGAGGCTGCACAGGGATATGCTATTGTGGGAGAAGGAATAGCTCATGGCTTCTTCCATGACCTCATAAAGCATATGGGTATTGACAAAGCACAAGGAACAGTATTTGACTGGTTATATCATCCAAGACTATTAATAGCTAGGAAAAGACTTCTAAATGCATATATGAAGTCTATAAAGAGGAGTAGTTTACAGAGAATCTTGGGTTCGAAGCCACTATAACGTAGGCACTGGCACCTCTATACCTAGATAACTAGCTATAGCCTTTAGAAGTTCAGGATCCTTTCTTATCTTTATACATATATCACACAATACTGCTTCAGAGCTTTCTACACTATTGTATACTTTCTCTGCTGCATTTTCTATAAGTGCCATGATCTTCTTATTACCCCTAAGGAACTCTATTGCTTTCCTACCTCTCTTTGAATGAAAGTAATAGCTTATAGCAGGTTGTGTTACACCTAGTTTCTTAGCTACGTCAACCTGTGTCATGTTATATTTATTTATAAGGACTAAGGCTATTAATGCCCTTATTGAAGGAATTATGTCTTTTGACGCTATTTCACAAAATGTCTTCAAACTTATCCTACCCTATAATCTATAAGGGAGTTATAGTTTATATCGTTATAGTTCAAATTATATAAGATCGGGAATAATATGCAGATGATATAATGACTTCGAATATTGACAGATTAATGAAGAAGTGAATAAATATGTTAAAAAGGCCTTTATCAGAGCTCATATACTCTACCTTACGTTATGACTAAACCTAGATCCTTAGAAGCTTGGCATTTAATGCTACTATGATAGTACTTATACTCAAGAATAATGCTCCGATAGCTAGGGCGTATAAGTATACCGTAGTTGTATAGTAAACCTGCTGCTAAAGGTATTGTGAATGAGCTATAACCCGTTGCCCATAATAGGTTTTGAACCATTTTCTTGTAGGCGGCTATTGCAAACTCCATAAGTAAAGCTACATCTCTTGGATCATTTCTAACTAATATGATATCGCCGCTTTCAATAGCTACATCAGTTCCTACACCAATAGCTATTCCAATATCGGCTTGAGTTAATGCAGGTGCATCATTAACTCCATCGCCAACCATGGCAACGATATATTCCATGCAGGCCCGTCTTTGATACTGTGGCTGAATGGATTGAAGTGTTCAAGTTTTGCCCATACTTTATATGCCCAAACTGATAATGATCTTAGCATTACAAGTGGCGTTGGATATATATGTGGTATCATATCGAGTACACTAGTGAATACTTTAAGTGTTCTTCTATCATCAGCCATAGGATCGCCCAGTTGTATAACATAGTTATATTGTTATAACCTACCTCAACCACCTGTATAAATACTAATGAGGATAACGATAACTTGTTATGTAAGTATACCTAGTTCCCTCTTAAACATACATGCCCTACATACATTATTTGAAGAAGGCTCACCACAAATACTACATGTTCCAATAACACCATCTTTACCATAGCCTAGTTTATCAAGTATTTCAATAATGTTCAACAGTGATCTAATTAATGAATACTTTGTACCAGGATGTTTTTCCTCAAGCTCATTAATGTATCTTCGAATACTCCATCTAACACTATGAATAGCGTAAGGGCATTCAATAAATTCAGGATAGAGGTTATTTAAAATAGCATACAAAGTTGTTTCTTTCTCTAATATCTCGTAAAAAGGCTTGACTCTACGAACAAACTTTGGATGAAAAGGACCTTTAGAAGCAGGAGCTAATTTAGGGATCTTGTCCCAGTTGTTCTGTATTATATTGAGTAGATAAGTCTGAATAATATCATCTAAATTGTGGGCTGTAGCAAGTACTGAACCACCCATTTCACGTGCTGCTTTATTCAATAAATATCTACGGAAAACCCCACAGTAACTACATGGTAGATATGGTAAGCCTTTATCCATACCGATCTTAACGATCTCATCAAGAGTATAGCCTATTTCCTCCTTAAAGCTTACAATTCTATATTCAATACTCAATTCATCAACTATTCTAAGGAAATCCTTGATCGTCCTATCTCTATAACCTTGGATCCCCTCATCAATCAATAATGCAGAGATCCTCCAGCCTGGAACCCTCTTTGATAACTTATTTAGATAGTGGAGAAGAGCTAATGAATCCTTTCCACCCGATACAGCAATAACTATATGTTCTTTTTCTCTAAACATCTGGTACTTCCTAATAGTCTTTCTGACCTTTTTATCAAAATATCTGAGGAAATGGTGTTCACAATATGCCTTGCCACCAGCCTTCATGATATATACTGCAGGTCTACCACAGATACTACAATTAACCACCAGACACCACCGGATACAAAACTAGTTCATCCCCGTCCTTTACGATATAGTCTTCAGTAACAACATGGCTTTTTACAACAACGATGTATTCTTCGAGTAATAAATTAAGTATTTTAAATAATTCTCTAATACTAATCCCATTAACATTTAACTCTTTAGCAGTTCCATCAGCAAACCTTACTCTTATAGCCAATACCCTGCACCACAAATACCATATAAGGGAGAGGTATTATTAATTGTATATATATCAAGGCTATAGCTTTAGGAAATAACTATGGATAAAATAGGATCACTTGTATTAAAGGTAACAAGCAAGGATAATAACTAATATTCAATAATAACTTCATAGACCTTATCATTTATTTTAATAAACACGTATTTCGTGCCTTTCCTTTTAGCTAAAATCTCAACAATCTTCAATGGAACAATCTTAGTATTCGTTATAACTTTAATCTTTGAACCACGCACCATTTCACTAATTATTCTCTTAAGCTTAACTAGAGGATGTTCCTTGCATCCTTTAGATGCCTCTCTAAGATCAATAATTTCCATTTAATTACCCTTGTAGATAAAGATCACTGTATTAGTAAACATACAGATGGTGAACCATGAAATAGAGACTATACAGTCCTTGAAGGATGCAGTTGATATTATTAGATCTAGGAATAAAGATACAGTAATACATATAGATACAGTTGACGTATATACTAGGCTACCTATAGATTTTAAAAAAGCCAGATATTGATCTATTGACATTAAGTAGTCATAAGATACTTGTACCAAAGGGTGCAGAAGGCTCTGTATGCTAGGAAAGAAACTAAGATTAATAGGATATTACATGGAGCTTTAAGTACTCAACAACTATGGCCTGATGTAGAGAACATGCCTGCTATAGTGGGATTTCATGCAGCTGCTAAATTAGCGCTTGAACAAATCGAGCATAATAATGAATATATTAAGAGATTAAGAGATCGATTGTTTAAAGGAATATTAGATAATGTATCTAATATACTTGTAAATGGACCTCTTGGCGATAAACGAGTTATTGATAATGTTAATATAAGCTTTCTATATGTTGAAGGCTAAGCATTAACTATTGAACTTAGTATAAGAGGAGTTTATGTATCTAGTGGTAGTGCTTATACAAGCCGGGTTCTAGAACCAAGCCATGTATTACTGGCTATTGGGAGGAAACATGAGGAAGTACATGGAAGTATATTATTTAAACTATCCCGCTATCATAAAGTAGAAGACATAGATTATGCTATAGAAAACATAGTTGAAGCCGTGGATAGACTCCGCAAACTATATCCATCTTAAAAAAGCTCTTTATAGCTGATTCTTAGATATACTCTTCTAGCACCAAATTTTTCTATTAGATCAGGTCTAACGCCTACTTCGCTTTTATAGCTATAGATCCTTTCAATAAATTCTGTTGAAAATTTTGGAGGCTTTACAATTATGATCTTCTTGACTATTCCATTAGTATAATCTATTTCCGCATCAGCTACAATACCAATTAAATATCCATTAGCATCATATACCTTAGAATTCCTTAGTAGAGACAAGTTATAGTAGCCTGGAACCTTTATTATTAGAAAAGCTTCAAAAACTAATGGCATTGAAAATAGCAAGCCCACTGCTATTAAGTAAATTATTGCCCCTATCTTCCTAAACATTAATGATAAAACCAGTAGTAATATAGCTATTAAAATATAGGCTATAACGATCATTATCCTCTTCAACTTGTACCTAAAAGCAGATACTACAATTCTAGGATCAAGATACGTAGATAATAGCCTCTTATCAAACAATAGGCTTTTAGGAAGTAAGACATGATATTTGCCTTTAATCTTACGAACCATATTATATGGCAAAACTATATTGATTAAACCCATTTTAAATACAGGAATAACCATTTTAGACGCAATAATAGCAACTATCTTCCCATCACGTTTAAATATCAAATCAATAACTATACCAGCTACTTCTCCATCTGGAAAATATATTTTTGCATTAATCACAAGACATACCGTTTACTTAGTGACTTCCTCTAATACCATTTTCTCATATTTCTTTAAACGGCCTATAAAAGATATTGTAAAGAATAGTATAAATGAAGGTATTATCAATAATAATCTATAATCTATACCCCATAACCTATACCCTATGTAGACGGTTAACATAGTTATAACAGTATATAGTATTTCTGCCTGTACTATCCTCTTAACACCCAGAGATTTAGCAAATATACTATAGGCTATACTATGGAATGGTGAAATAACTAGGACTGCTCCTAGACAAACTAATGTAAACAAGGGTTGTTCTGAAGCTGAAGCGGTTAAGAGCATTAAAGCTGAAATAAGGCTTCTAATAAAGAAAGAAGTTACTGGACCCTTTAAAGCCACAATTAACTGTGCTAATGATGAAAGAAATCTTGAGAGAACAATAATCGATGCATAGAATATACCTATTTCTAGAAGAGTCTTATTTAGTTCTAGGGCTAAGAAAGCAGGTATGTATGGATATATTATGTTTAGGCCAAATACTACCATTGCTGTATAGACAAGTAACACTCTATATAGCTCAATATGCTCTTTAATGTCTGTATCAACCATCTTTTTCCCACTAACATAAGGCCTAAACAATAATGATGAAGCTAGTGATATGGCTGAGAGAAGTATTAATAAGCCTATAACGTATATCATGTCAATCCTTATAGCTAATAAAGTCATTAATAGACAGCCTATGGAGCCATAAATCCAAGATCTAGATACGATTTTATCTAGAATCTTTGATTTTAACGATTTTGGAAAACCATATGATGAGCTTATAATCGTATTGTATGCTCTTCCTAAGTATCCTGATAGAGAAACAAGAAGTCCAAGTAATATTATCCATAAATAGATCTGGTTAAAGAATAACGTTACAATATATAATATTATAGATGCTGCGGCAAGGGCAGTGTTTATTATATGAGCCTTTACAGTATAGTTGTGAAGTAGTAGTGTAAGTATTGAAGAGATCAATGAAGATATTATGAACGTTGGCACAATATACCATATATCGTTTATAAGAAAGAGTATCGCAATAAGTGGATACCATGAAATAAATGCCGTTATGGAAGAAGTCAATGTGCCTATTGCTAAAGCCTTTACTTTAAGCATTAAGCATCACATCAAATCTACTTTAGCTCCTCATATTCTCCTGTAACAGTATCTATTATGACTACTTTATTTTCCCTCTTGGCAATTATAAATTGTTTATATGCAAGTTTTTTAGACAATATATTTATTGTTGCAGGAAAAATTGCCTTAATTCTCCTCATAGCTACATAGACCATTTTCTTTTTAGCAAGATGCTCACTATGTTCTATAGTAATTTTAGGAGGAACAATGTATTTCTCATCAACACTAACTTTGTATGTTTTAGGCATAGAATCTGCCATAAAAGTTAGTCCACGTACAAGATCTATTGCTACATATCCCTTAACCTTCCTAGGTTCTTTAAGAACCCCCTTAATTATTACTTCAACATGATAGAACATATATGGATAATAAACTCTTCCGAGAATGAATGGCTCATTAATCTTAACCAGTGGAATTATAACAGTAATTGTTTTAGTCAAAAATCCAACCCTCTAGGCTAAGTGCTAAGATAGGATACGGAGCCGGAGTTTATAAAAAAATATTGGTATATTATTTTTAATCCCTAATAGTAACTTATATCTACCTAAGCATGTTGGGTATATTTGTCTTGATAAAGGCCTTAACAACATCAAATTCACTGGCAATTAGTATCTTTGTAGCAGGTGTTCCTTCAGCTGAGGGAGCTGAAGGAGCTCCAGCCTCAGCTAATTCGCTTGGAGCAGGCGATGTCATGTACTTAAATGTCTTATCTAGAAACTCCTTATTCAATGGTGACGATACATAGCTTACTGCAACTACTGTTAGTAATGCTAATGGGAATGCTATTAGTAGCTCATACCACCATCCAGCGAAATCGGGATCTGCTACAAGTCTTCCATAACACCATAGTATCCATACAATGCCTGAGACAACAGTAGCGACTACAGCAGCCTTTAATCCCTTGGCAGAACTTCCCTCAATTATCGTTGCACCAATAGCTGTTAATATAAAGACCACGATTGGTAGCATTATTGCTATAATCCACCAGTTAGCATTACCGGGGAATAATAAGTTCTTGGTATAGCTCTTCCAGATAATGGTTGCGGCTGCACCAGTAATCAATCCAGCAAAGGCTCCTGTAGTAGTTATTCTCTTCCATCTAAGTGACAACAGCATTAATGGACCAAATGCAGAGCCTAGACCACCCCATGCAAATAATACGAATAGATATACTGATTCGCCGAAGAATAATGCCCATAGAAGGGCAACAATACCCAGTAGGAACGTAATAATTCGACTCCATAAAACTAGCTTCCTCTCCTCAGCCTTGGGATTAATGAATCTGTGGTAAATATCCTCCATAATAGCTGAGGAACTAACTAATAATTGTGAATCAGCAGTTGACATCATGAGGGCTAGTGGCGCAGCTAATACAATACCCGCTACAGCAGGGGGCAACCATGCAATTGCCAATGACTGTAGCGAATACTCTGGATCGGGTGTTATTAAGTTCCTGGGATCTCCATTAAACTCAACTGAAGCTAACCAACCAACAGATTCAGCTAAGTAATAGACTACCAATAGTAATAATAAGGCCGTAACAGCGGCCTTCTTAAGATCCTTTACTCTTTTAATACCCATAAATCTTACGATCATATGCGGATTGCCAGGCCATCCAAAGCCTATGGCAATATATGCTAATATATTTACTAGCAGTAATACGCCAACGTACTCATAGCCCCAGAAGTTATTAAGACTAGCAAGCGTGACGCTAGCCCTAGCACCAGTCTCTAAATCTATTACTGGCCTAACTTCAGCCATTCTCTGGAATAACCCACCGAAACCGCCATACTTAGCAAGTCCTACACCAGTTATGATAAAGAGACCTATTAAAGCCCACCATCCCTGTACGAAGTCAGTCCAACATACAGCAAAGAATCCTCCGAGAACAGTATATAAGATCATAATTATTGCCCCAATAACAATCCATGTCTGTACTGCTCCTCCACCAGCAATAGCGGAGAATACTTTAGCTGCAGCAGTAAATTGTGCACCTACGTATGCCGTTAGGAATAATATAATGATCACGGCAGAAGTGAATCTCAGAACACCCTTAGTGTCATTGAATCTAGCCTCTAGATAAGCAGGTATAGTTAGTGCTCCAACAACCTCGGTATATCTCCTTAGTCTTTTAGCCATAAGAGTCCATACGCCAAGATCTCCTATTCCCATGAAGCAACCAATAGTATTCCATGTAGCGTTAATACCTGATGTAAAACCCTCGCCTGGTAGACCTAGGCCTACCCAACCACTCATCTCACTAGCTCTTTCACTAAATGCAATAACATATGGTCCCAGCCTTCTACCGCCTAAGAAGTAATCTGATATAGACCTTACTAGTCTCTCTAGAATTACACCTATTATCAATACTACTGCGAAATATACTCCAAGAGCTACAAACATAATAGTTGAAGCTTCCGGAGTGACCTGTACAGGCATCACATTTCACCCTCTTACTCCTTCTTGAATAAGTCAGACAGCCATACACATATTACCATTATTATTAGCTGTATTACAATTTGTACTACGAAGAATTGTATAGCAGCGGTAGCATCGGCGGGCATAACTTAGAACACCTCATAATTATAGTATGAGTGGGAAAATAAAAACTTATTTATAAATAATTCGTGGGATCTCTAAACAATTTATAATTTTTAAAAACTC
>Ga0180301_10004113_pt1 | contig 11247 bp, 21 predicted proteins | sample GuaBasSediGuay16_FD_121797 | JGI IMG/M metagenome (GOLD analysis project Ga0180301, IMG submission 121797) | Subseafloor sediment microbial communities from Guaymas Basin, Gulf of California, Mexico - Guay16, Core 4569-2, 12-15 cm | ecosystem: Environmental > Aquatic > Marine > Hydrothermal... | reverse complement strand
TAGCGATTTAATATCTTCAGCATTTAGCAGAAGCTGGATATCTGACTTCTTTGGTGCACCGTTCTGGGACAACATACCTGATAAACCATTCACAAATGTTTCTGAGTTCATAGCTGATGTATCAGCAAACAAGCCCTCTGCAGGAGTTGTAGGACGAATATTCTATGAGCTCGACACGCATCTGATTTGGTATGACGATGGAACTGAATGGGTCAAAATGGCTACTGCTGACTGGGAAGACATGGTGAACAAGCCGTTCAATACATTAGGTGGAGAGTTTACAGTTGCTGCTGGAGAGCTACGAATTGCAAGTATAGTCAGAAACAAGATATCTGACTTCTTCAGCTCGCCATTCTGGGACAACATTCCAGACAAGCCCTCGGTATTCCCACCAGAAGCTCATACTCACGATATCTCCGAGATATCCATACCATCACTGCCAGACTGGACATCTGAGATGTGAGGAAGTGTAAATGGCCAAGAAATTCGTGGTTTGGGATGATACAACGAAAGAGTTAGGTTCAGCCAACACTATCAGCCGTAGCCGAGTTCGAGACTTATTCTCTTCACCGTTCTGGGACAACATACCTGATAAACCCTCTGTCTACCCACCAGAACCTCACACCCATGATTGGATAAATATCGAAGTTCCAAGATCAATAGCCACAGACTCACCAGTCTATGTAAGAGCCATAGACGATCCTGATTATACAACAAAAGCTTCAGACACAGCCGAAAGAACATATCCAGATACCGAAGGGGCTTGGATAGACGACTGGGATATTGGAACTGTAGAAACTCTCACAGACGACTATGGGGATACGAAAATTAAATATCAGGTGGATATGAGAAGTGACGATATAGGAGGAACTATTAGCGGTGGCATAAGACTGCTAGAAGATGGCGTAGAAATCGGTAGTGCAACAAGATCCAGTTGGACAGGAGGGAAATGGTACACACTGTCATTCGAGGTCTACACTCAAAAAACGTCTGCAACATACAAAGGCCAAGTGAAAATGGCGCTTTATTCACCCCTCTATACTTTTAGCACAAGGAACAGATACCTATACATGAAAAAAAGAAGATGGAGGCTGTATATATGATAAAGAAATTTAGGGTCAAAGGAAGAGTTAGTGCTGATGGTGTAATAGAGCCAGATTTACCAGAACATAAATATGTCTGGAGATTCTGCCAATATGACAGAAAAACCAATATATTTGAAATAGTTGCAGAATTTGACGATGAAGCAGAGTTCAATAAAATTATAGATTATATTGAGCTAGACTACAGCGAGATTGGGAGACAACTAAAGGAACTAAGAGAACTAATTCTTGATAAAATGATAGCAGATGAAGACATTACTGAACTAAAGCAGCAGTATTTACAGCTAAGAGCTATGTTGAAAAAGCTTGAAAAAGGAACTAAGTAGTGAGGGTTATTAAATGCAAATTATTAAACTACCGAAGAAAAAAGGAAGAGCTGAAGGAAGACAGTGCTTGCTTGATAAGGTGAAAACAAAATTTCTTCCGAAGGCTAAAGGATCGGCAATTTCTTCTGAAGAGGTAATCGAGATACTGAAAAGAGAGATCGGTGACTATAACTACACTGTGTTGCTGGCAGACGAACACTACAACTGCCTGAGTTACGATGACTACATCAAATTTCTTAAGTCTAACAGGGTCGATCAGGAGAAGTGGATAAAAGACGTTCACGATTGCGATAATTTTGCACTTGAGTTAGCTGGGAGTGCAAGTCAAAAATTCCGATTAACTGGTTGTTGTCTTGGTGAACTGTGGTTCTATCATGTTAAGGAGGGCTGGGGGCATGCGATTAATTTCTTTATTACGGTGGACAGACAGTTCTGGTGCGTCGAGCCTCAAAACGACAAGGTGTTTAAGTTCGACAAGGAAAACTGGAAGTGTATAGTGGTTAAGCTGTGCTGAGGGGTGAGACAAATGGAAGTGTATGAGGTTATTGCTGTAATAAGCAGCTTCATAATAGGGTTAATAGTAGGAAGACAGTACTACAAGCGCTTCAAGGAAATACTGCACAAAGTTAGGATCTGCATTGATGCAGTAGATGATGCCTTAGCAGATGATACCGTAACAAAGGAAGAGGTAAGGAAGATCGTGGAGAATTGCAGGAGGATTCTGGAATGAGTGAGGACTTAACTAAGCTGCTTACCAATCTGAGCCAGCAAGTTGGAGAGCTGAGAGGAGAGGTTAAGCAGATACTCAAAAAGCTCGACTCAATGGAGAGGAAGTACAATGGCTACAGCGAGAGGACCATCAGGCTAGAAGAAAACATCGAGGAACTGCAAAAACTGTTGAACGACCATCTCCATGAGCATGAGCAAGAAAAAGGGTGGAAAGCTCAGATTAAAGCTGCAGTTGCTGGTGGGCTCGCAGGTTCTGTTGCTGGATTTTTTCTTTCACTTTTGAAGCTCCATTAGGTTTAACAAACCAACATCCCTGCCACCGCAGTAGCTCAAGTAGTACTCGCAAAATTGGCACTCCCACTTACTTGCGTCTGGTCTAGGTGGCTCATTCTTTTTCAGAGCTTCATAGAGTTCCACAGCCTTCCTCTCGAACTCTTCAACGACAGGTAGTACCTTCTCTTCGCTGCAGTCAACTGTAAACGCGCAGTAGCCGTCGAAGCTGATGTATAACAACACAGCCTCCTCAACGCACTCGCACCAAGCGTAAAAGCGGACCTGCTTGACATGGTGATCATATAGCTCATCGAGCCTACGGACACTGTTGACGGTCTTCAGCTCGTAGATCTTGCCATTGTAAATGAAGTCGATCTTGCCGACGATCGTGGGACCATTCTTGATTCGGTGGGTTACACGGACCTGCTTGCGTGGAAAGAGAGAGGTCCAGAGTTCATCGAAGATCAGGCCCCTGTAAAGGTACCACATCCTCTCGAACTCGCGCTCGACAGGATAACGGCGGCGAAGCCAAGCCTTCAGCAAGCAGCCGCAGAGCTCGGTGGCATGGATTCTCTCGTCGGAGTATTCGTACTCGCGCTCGACAACTGAGCGAATGTGCTCAACAATTGGGTCTGGGAGCATAGGCATTAACTTCTTCTTCCAAAAAAAACGATATATCCAACAGACCCAAAGAAGACCAATGTGGTAATAAGATACACTAGCATTAGAGCGACAAATATTGCTGAGTCTTTTTGCACATAGTCTTTTACAGCTGTGATTATTACCATTGTACCCCATGATCCAAACAACAGTGGCATAACCCTTTCAAACCGATCAATAAAACTACTCATCGCTCATCAACCCTCCTCTTTCGCCATCTGAATCATTTTCACAAGCTTATCCACATCTCGCCCAGTATAGATGTACACAAAATCGCTCACATCGTATATTCGACCATTGTATCCCATGATCCACACATGCTCATCATAAACCTCCACTATCCACCACTTACCTTTGTACAATCTGTGTTTTCTGACTACATCGAACAGCACATTATTTCTCCATTCTCCATTGTACTTCGCAAGTTTCTTCAGCTCACCATCTGCGTATTCTTTTATAACAACAAAATATGATTCAGACATAGCCACCAACCCTTAAAAAAATAAATAAAGAATAATTACTTCTCGCCCTTCGCAGCCTCCCTCAGCTCCTCAAAGCTCGCTTGCCTGTTAATGGGCTGAACAATCACCTTGAACTGCTGCTTCGGCTGGAACCCCTCGATGGGTGTCGGCGATCTTATAGTGAGCTGGAACTCGAACTCTTGGTCCCTCTCTGCATCGTAGATCGCACCCTTGATGACAACGCTGTACCTCTCTTTCTCCTTATCTTTCGAGTCGACAGAAGTTGTTCTATCCAGCTTCTTCACGCTACCTACGAACTCGAACATGCATCACCCTCCTTCTTCCTAAACAAATCGACCGTGATTTTAATCCCCAAATATCGAGCGAGCTTCTTGATCTTCGAGCCCTTCTTGCCGATGATAAACGACATCTCTGATGGGCTGCCGACGTACACCTTGAGCTCAATGTATCTGGCGTACTTCAGCAGGGTCTTCTTCAGCTCGCTTGGATCCTTGGACAAAGGTTTGTTCACAAGCGTTGGGAGCCTCGCGTTCGCTATGTCATTGTAGTCCACGATGGCGTAAAGAAGGCCATTGGCCCTGTACAGGAAAATCGCGCACTCCTGAAGCAGCTCGAAGTGCTCCTCGTTGTCTGGGAGGATTATTTCCCTGATGTCTGGGTGCGGCTGCTCTTCCTGCTTCTGCGACTGAACCGCGACCTTAACCACTACCACCCTCCTCCCCGCTCTCGAGCCGAATCGCCCTGCGCAGCAACCTGCGGATGATGACACTCTCGCTCTCACCCTCTTCTTCCGCCTTGCGCTCGATCCAGCGCTTCATCCAGGTCGGTATCTTAACAGTAATCTTCACCAGCTCCTCCATCGGTCTCACCCTCCTCGTTTTCATTGCGATCCTTTGCTCACCACCCTCTCTGTGACAATCTCTACTCTAACTATGCGCTCAAGCCCAATGGGCGTAAATTTCGCTTCTCCATTCGGCAGGACCTCGCGCTCGACGACGAACCTATACACTGGCTTGTCCGTTGCCTGCAGCAGCTGCTGGATCAGGTGCGGTGGAAGTACTACAACAAACGCGTCCGCACCATGCTGATCTGCGAACTCGATGAGCTCCCTGATATCCTCAACAGTCTTAGTGTACTGTACTACTTCAATCTCTTCTAGTCCGAAAGCCTTGCGCAGGATTCGCCAGTTCTCTTCCGTTAACTCATGTCGACTTACCCAAACCAGCCTCATCTCAATCCCTCCTCTCCTCATCGACATCATTTGTCTGACAAGAGAGTATATAAGCGTATCGGTGATGACACTCAGTGTTACTGGGTTGAGGTGGTCGAGGTGGTTCGCTATTTTTTACCTTTACGATTTCTGGTCTTCTTTCGCCCTCTTTTTGATCACCTTACTTTGAATACCATAATAATGGCGAACCACCTTAACCACCTTAACCCTAAAACTTAAGCTTTGTGCCCATGTCTTAGCATAGCCTTGTCCCTCTTACATGTACACATGTGGTCTGCATTGAGGATTCTTTAATGAGTTTAAAAGGTGTTACTAGATTCTTCAAAACTGAGAGAACAAAAAATAGTCGATTAACACTCTCTAAACCAGCTTGGACAAATCGAATTCTATATCTTCGAATTCTCCTTCGTCTCTCACAATCCTAAGCCCCTCAAAGTACTTTTTGCCCCGGATCCTCTTACCCTTGTAGCCAAGCCTTTCTAGCTCCATGCTGAAGATGTTCTTAGGTACAATCCTCTTGTCTCCATTCTTGCAGTACTCTACATAGAGCTCATACAGCTCTGCCATGCTGACTTCTGCATCTTTGTCTTCTACAAGGATTCCATCCTCGATACTGTCTTTGATGAATGCATAGACTGGGTTCGTCATCTTCAGCCACACTTCTTTGTAGTCGGCCTCTGTCTCTTCGAAACTGAACCTCTTCCTCAGCCATACCTGCTTGAATGCATGGACAGCGGCGAGAATCACGCCCTCGATTTCTTCTTCGGTGAAAGTCTCATCGAAGAACTTCGGATTTATTTCGAACTTGTTGGGAAACTCGACGACAAGCCAACGTCTCCAGAAGGCAAGAGTCATATCGGATACCTTCGGAAGCTCATTTGCAGAGAACAGTAGCTTTGCGTAGTTAACGAATGTTATCGGATCCCTGAACTTGCGGTCTGCTGTTATTTCATCTTCACCAGTCAAGATCTTGAAGACCCCAGTGTCATCTATCGCTTCCGATGGTAGGTCCGCGAAAATGTTGGCAAGCTTGTGGTACAGTTGGGCGACCGCGAACCTCTCTTTAATAAGATCCTGCAGCTTTACACTTGTTATATTCTTTCTGCCGAGGATCTTCTTCACAAGCGATAGGTATGTGCTCTTACCATTTCTGCCATCGCCGACGAGCATCACCGCTTTGTGCATATCGTACTTCGGATAGAGGCAGTAGCCGATTATCTCGAACAACAGGATCCACTTGTCTCCTACCCAATCTTTAAATGCTTTTAGTGCTTTCGGACAGAGTTTCTTCGCAGCATTTTCTATGTCATTTATATCTTCTATTATTAAGTTGTAGTTTATCTGGTGGAAGACGACTCTCTTGGCATTTGGTTTTTCGATTGATTCGCTCAAGGGCTTGTTTTCATACAGGAATTTGCTCCAATCGAGGTAAACATTCTTGAAAGCTATAATAAGTGGATCGTAGTTCAGCTCTTCTAGTGTCAGATCCTTCAGTCTTTCCATAAATTCTCTCTTCGTAAAGGCGTAAGATGGAACGCTGTCGAATTCCTTCTTTATTTCATTGTACTTGTTTACAAGCCACTTGTTTAGCGTCATCTCTCCCTCTTCCCACACATGGCTACTGAAAACATGTACTCCAATAATGCTGTTCTTCACAGCAAATGTTTTGATTGCAAAGCTTTTCAGCGCTTCATCGACGAGGTAATCAACGATATCGGAGACCGTTATCCTGCCCTTCTTCTTCAGCTCTTCCTTCAGCTCGGCATCGCTTATATCGAGCTCGATTCCAGTTTCTCTTTCCGCTTCTCTTATCGCCGCCAAAAATCCGAGGTATGTCGGATTTTCGATGTCGCTCCACTCGTACTTCAGCCACCACTCGTATCCTCTCTCTTCATCCCATTTGCCTTCCCTGAGTATCTTGGATCTACAGATCGGTATTTCCAGCAGTTCTTGGAACGCGTCTTCTGGAGAATAGCTTTTCAACTTGTAGTAGTATGTTGCGACGAATGTCCATGGCGACCTTATCCCAACTTTTGGTTCAATCTTTTTCAGTGCTTCGATAAGAACTGTCTTTCGAGCCTTCTTTTCGCCCACCTTTGATTTTTTCTCACTCTTTTCAACACCAATCCACTTCTTCACTTCCTCTTCGATAAAGGTTCTGCTGACCTCATCTGGAGGGTTGCGAAAAACGAAAGCGTATTCTGCTCCGCTCGGATGGACCGACGGAGGAGCAACAACATATTTTCCTGTGCAACGAATTTCTCCGTTTACTCCATCTATGTTTTTGTCGAAGTCTTTACACCTGAACCACAGGTGATAGCCATACTCTTTTCCGGTTTTAACGACTGTTGTTTCGAAGTACTCAAAGAATGCTTTTGGATTCGGTGTGATCTTGCTTGCATCTTCGATGTCGATCAGAACTAACCTATTACTCGCTTTTCCGCCCAAGACGGCGAGTCCGAGTTCTCCATTGTATCGGAAGTTTTCGGGATTCAGCTCTTCCAACTGATACTTATTGTACTCTTGTTCCAGCGCTGCGATCCATTTCGCCCTGACTTTTACTTCCCACTCATCGAGTTCATCAAACTTGTACCATAGCTTGTACCAGAACTCTGGATTCCAGTAGGTCTTCAGCCATTTCTTGATCATCGACTTCGGAACTCCTTGTTCATGGAAAGTGTTGTGCTCTACACACGGTATTTTGGTTCGGGGAAACAATGGGATTACACTAACGCCCCATTCTTCGTAAAGTTTCAGGTAATCGACTAATTTATTTAAGTATGAGTAATTTACTGACATCTTGCTCCCCTTCGCATTTTTTAATAAAATTCGCTTCACTCTTTGGAATCGAATATTGGCGTAATTTTCAAGTCTCCATTGTCAATGACTATTTCGACAATCTCTGGTTCTTTTCCTGCTTCATTCTTCCAGTGTTGGAGCCAAATGTTTGGAATTATCAGTGCTTTTGAGCCACCTACTTTTTGCAGCTTCTTTTGCAGCTTGAGCGCGGCCATATATAGGGGTGCTCCTTCAAGTTTAAATAAGTTTTGGACAAAGTTTTAATACCATTATAACTTAGGAAGACTATGGCCAAAGTTGGGTTGAATGGGAAATTACATACAAAAATGCCAGATATCGTAGACATGAGTTTTGACCAAGCATGTCTAAAGTGTCCCTTCTGTGGTTTCGAATACAATCATCCCACGAGAGTTAGAGTGCTTCAAAAACCATTAGCTGTAGAAGTGACAGCAGACAATGTCATAGTGCGTGAGGGAGAGGTAGGAGGCTATGGTAGAGGTAGTACAATAGAGCTTGAGTTCTACTGTGAAAATGGTCATCTTTGGACTCTAGAGATGCATTTCCACAAAGGGATTGTGTTTTTGGAGGCTGTTGGTAAAGAAGTAGATCTCAAAGCTGGAATCAAGGAGTTTTGGAGAGATTAAGGAGAATGAGGATGAGTGATATGAAGCCGATCGTCTGCCCTTCCTGTGGTTGGAGGCTCAAGCCAAAAAACATCAGCGTTTCTTTCGTTCACCACTATCACACGCTTGAAAAACAACCGTATGCGATCACTTTCGTCTTGCACTGCCACTTTTGTGGTTTTGTTCTGAAGGAGATAAAAAAAGAAGGAGAGGAGGCGATTAGGTTATGGGAGAAACTCGACCAGAAAATCTCCGAATCTGCCCCCTAACTGGCTGCATCTGCGACGAGCGCTGTGCTTGGCGATACAGGCTCGATACTGAGCGATCCGTCTGCGCGATTGTGCTTCTCATCGAGCTCCTGAAGAGGTGAAGTATGGGTTGGCTTTGTGGGAAGTGTAGACATTTTGTGATTTGGGAGAAGGACGACTACTGGTGCGAGATTGACAAAACCCGTGAAGTGGACTACATAAAAGAGTGCAGAGACTTCGAACCTGGAGATCCTGAGAAGATAAGAGAGATGTTTGAGAGGGCTAAGAAGAGGTCTTATTGTAAGGAGCGTGATTGAGATGAAGATTTTCAGCCCAATGAGTGAGGAGGGGATAGCTTGCAGATCCGTGTTAAGACGAACCACAAGCCTCAGTGGTACGCGAAAAAGAGGGATCAACCTGTAACACTTTTCAAGAGAGCATGGGTATGGAGTAGAGCAGAGGAAAAGTTGTATGCTAAACTCTGTGTCGGTTCTGTCTTGCATTTGTGTAGTGGGTATAGCGATCTCGGTGATTGTCGGGTCGATATCAATCCTGGTGCAAAGCCAGATATCGTTGCTGATATTCACTATCTGCCGTTTAAGGATCAGAGTTTTGATACAATAATCATTGACCCCCCATGGTATGGTCCGCAAAACTGGATGCAATGGGAACGGATTGCATCCGAAATGGTTAGAATTGCGAGGAAACGGATAATCGTCATCTTGGGTAATTTGTTTTACATGCTGCCAAAACCATTCGAACTTAAGGATGTATATATTGTAAAGCGGATTTCCCCACAGGTAAAGCTTGTTTATGTTTGGGATAGATCTGAGATACTAGTAAAGTGATGCTGTGGAGGTGATGCTATGATCAGAATTCTCGACCTATTCTGCGGCTTGGGTGGCGTTGCGAGAGGCTTTCAGCGCTACCTGATCGAGCACGAGATCGAGTTCGAGTACCACGCTGTGGACAACGATCCTCGCATCTTGCGAGCTCACAAGTTCCTTAATCCGCACAGCAAAACTTTCTATCGCGATGCTTGGAGCTTTACAGACGAAGAGCTGCGCGAGTACGACTTTATTTGGGCTAGCCCTCCCTGTGAAACCCACTCCACGCTCATGTGTTACTATAACAAGAACAGCGAGAAGTGGAAGCCTCCAGACATGCGCCTTTGGGACCTCATCACTCGGTTGTACAAGCTAGAAGTGCCATTTATCATCGAGAATGTCCGACCATACTATGGTTTCATTATCAAACCAACTGCCCAAGCAAACAGGCACTGCTTGTGGAGCAATCTAGCTCTGAAATCCATTGAACTAGACCATCCAAAGTTCGAGGACATCAAAGACAGCACGAAGAGACTGCTGATGTACCATGCGGTTCCGAGAGCGATCGTAAAGGTCCTTCGCGGAAGGAAGCTGAGGGACGCGCTGCGCGACATGATGCACTGGAAGCTTGCATATAAGATTGCAGAGCAAGTTATTCCGATGCTGCTTGGCGAGAAGAAAATGGTTGTTCAAGGGAGGTTGGACTTATGAGCTACCGTAAAGGAGCGAACTTCGAGCGCAGAGTCAAGCAGTATTTCGAGCGCAAAGGGTTTTATGTGGTCCGCAGCGCTGGCAGCCATGGAACCTTCGACCTACTCGCCGTTCGCCAGTTCACGGTTTTGGGGATCCAGTGCAAGATCGATGGCAAGCTGTCTACCAAGGAAAAGAAGAAAATGCTCGAAGCCTACAAAAAATACGGAATCGTTCCTATTCTCGCCTATCGCGATGGAAAAAAGCTTAAGCTGAGATACCTCACCGATCAAGGATAGACCTCTAAGTCGAGAATGGTTTCTGTTCCATCCTGCGGCTGAAGTTCATGTAAATAAGCTTTTATGTTGATTGCTTTTCCATCATATCTCCCTTCAGCTACTTGTATAACTCTTGCTACAGTTGATTTAGATATTCCAAGTTTCTTAGCAATCTTTCCATAACTGAGCCCTTGCTTTCTAAGTTCTAATATCTGTGCAACGATTTCTCTAGTAACACATTTACGTTTAGGATTGACATATATATCTTGATGCTCCTCTAAGAATTTCTTTACTTTCTTATATGTCCATTTTCTATTTCCCCTATACCTACCCAAACTGCTTAGTTCATCGCTAATTTTAGCAAGCTCCAAGAAGAATTCCAAAGATCTTGGTGCTGATGAGTGGTGATGTAGTTTCATTATTTCAATCGCCTTAAGCATAAGTTCAGCAGACTTCTTCTTTATGCGTAGATAGGGTAATGTCGATTTGAGAAACTTCTCAACACTTTCGAGCTCTGAGAGTCTCCACCAAACAACCTTTCGTAACTTTCCTTTATCATTACGATCTCCAACACCAAATGAACCTCCAAACTCATTATACAATTCTTTCAATAACTTTTCTTTCTCTTCACTATAGGCGAAGCTTAGTTGGACAACTGGTTTGACATCTAAATACTCCTTTCCATATGCTCTTCCTAGATGAAATGATATATGTAGCGACCCTTCACCATCGAATAGACCTGCTAAGTAAGCATACCATGTTTCACCCTTCACACTATCACCAAAAAAGAAATTGAAACAGAATTTATAAGTGTTATGGATAGACTTCTAAGTAATCTAACACCGTTTCACAATGATCCTGCGGCTGCAGCTCGAGCGTGAACGCTCCGACGAATGGGAATCCTGTTACAGAGTATAGGATTTCGCTCTCCCCACTCTCGATCTTGAAGGAATCTTCGAAAAGGACGTTGTGGTAACT
>Ga0180301_10004112_pt1 | contig 11247 bp, 10 predicted proteins | sample GuaBasSediGuay16_FD_121797 | JGI IMG/M metagenome (GOLD analysis project Ga0180301, IMG submission 121797) | Subseafloor sediment microbial communities from Guaymas Basin, Gulf of California, Mexico - Guay16, Core 4569-2, 12-15 cm | ecosystem: Environmental > Aquatic > Marine > Hydrothermal... | reverse complement strand
TAAGAAGGGAATAGAGGAAGCCATTGGTAAGGGCTTAGTGAGAGATATGGACGAAGTGCTTATTCAGGAATATGTAATAGGCGTTCCTGCATATTACCACTTCTTCTACAGTCCCGTGTTGAAGAGGCTTGAGCTACTTGGAGCTGACATACGATATGAAAGCAATGTCGATGGTCTTAAAAGGCTTCCGCATAGGATAAGTTCTGGGATCGAACCCTCATTCGTAGTAGTTGGGAACATACCTTTAGTCTTGAGAGAAAGCCTTCTATTAAAGATAATGGACTATGGATACAAATTTGTTAGGCATTCTCAGAAGGAGTTACCACCTGGCGTAATAGGTCCATTCTGCCTAGAGAGTATCATTAAGGATGACTGCGATATAATAGTCTTCGAATTCTCCGGTAGGATCGTTGCTGGAACCAATATATATGTCATGGGAAGTCCCTATTCATGGCTTTACTGGAACGAGCCGATGAGTACTGGACGTAGAATAGCAAGGGAGATAAGGATGGCTGTTGAAAAGGGGATTTTGGATAAAATACTTACATAAAATAAAAGCGGATTTCAATTAATTATTATACCTTGGGTGAGCTCTTGAGTAAATGTATTGAGCGCGAGGAAATGCAGGAACTAGCCCGTAAGTATAAGAATCCGGTACTACTAATATTTGGTTCACATTCCGCGATAGATGCATGGTATGGAGCAAGGAATTATGGGTTCAGATCCGTGATTTACACAACGAAAAGTAGGAGTATAATTTATATGCAGAATCCCATAGTAGGAGGACCCAATGAAGAGATAGAAGATCTACCTGATATCGTAAGAAGGGATTTAATCGTTGTATATGACGCTCAAGATTTAATCAGAAGAAAGGAATGGAAAAGCGCAATACTAGTACTCGATAGCTACACGGATATATTCAAGTACATCGACGATCTCCTTGAACTAGAGCCCTTACAAATACCTAATAGAGCATTTGCTACGTACTTAGGTGGCGATAAATACTGTAGTAAAATAGAGAAGGAATTCCCAATCCCCATAGTTGGTTCTAGAAAGCTCCTAAAGGTGGAAAATAAGGGAGTTGAAAAGGACTATTATTGGTTCGCGCGTAAGGCAGGGATTCCGATACCTAAAATATATGAGTTCCAAGTAACGTCTACTGGTATAAAGTTCAAGGAGTTCATCGATGAGCCATTGGTATTAAAGGCAGAAAATCCACGGAGAAAGTTCGAAAGGGAGTTCATATTCGCAGCTGATTCAGGCGATTTAGAGGAAAAGGTTGAAAAGGAAATGGAAAAGGGTAATTTAAATAAAGAAGTACTCGAGAGAGCGACTGTAGAACAACTCGTGCTTGGTCCTCAAGCTAACTTTAACTTCTTCTTCTCTCCTTTAAATGCTGAAAGCGAATGGGGAGATTTGGATGACGCATTTGCTAAAATCCACGGCTTAAGCCTAGAAGAGGCGAGAATATGTCTTGCAAATGAACTCCTCTCAATAGATGAGCGAAGGGAGACGATATTCGATGGAGTGCGTAGACTACCTGCTGATGTTCAATTAAAGCTCCTTAGGAAGATAGTTCCATCATTTGAAGTCACATTTCATGCCATACTTAGCGTAAGGGAGTCTCTGCTTAAAGAAGTACTCAGATGTGCTGATGCCTTCTTATTAGCAACCCGCGAGTACGAGCCTCCTGGGATAATTGGAGCTTGGGCCTTCCAAGCTGTCATTACATGGGATAGAGTTGATAAATTCGGGCTAAGGCCTACGATAAAGCTTGACGTAAGTATTGGCACCGAGACTAAGACCCCTGAGAGCTATGGTCTATTCGATATAAGCGGAAAGGCAATATACGCCCATATACCTGTAATGCATGATATAGCCTTCAGACATGGTGGAGGAACGAACGTACATATAGGAATAGGCGGTCAATACTCTAACGCGAAGTACAATAGAAGAATGAGTACGGGCGATAGAATAGCGTTAGAAGTGAGACGTGCATTGAGGAAAGGGAAGCTAGACCTAATAGTGACGTAACCCTCTTTCATTTTACCCAAAGACCTCTTGATTCCAACATCTTTTTATGCTTCCTAGCCTCCTCAAGCATGAAGTCTATAAAGTTCCTTGCTTTTGCAAAGATATTATTCAATTCGGAGTTCCATTCATGGACGACCTCCTTATAGAGCTTAATCTCTAATAACCTTACCTTAGCAAGTCTCACAAGCCTCTTTACTATTTCTTCATCTATCGGCTTTCCATCGAGTACTAAGCCTGGACATTCACCAATTGCTTTCTCATTTACGCTTATAGATATTGATCCATCCCTATGAACCGTATATACAAATGGGTAGAACCTACACGTAAGAGGCTTATATTCGTGAACTAAACATCTACCGTCTGGACTCAAGAATATGCAAGTAGAAGTCCCTTCAACCTCCCTTAAGGATAAATAGTAATAATTCCTCCTTATCTTAACTGGAGGAAACTTCGTGCTCTTGTATATCTTCGCATTTTTGAGTTCCACTGCATTATATATGTTTATGTTGCCATAGATCACGAGTCTTAGCGCATCTAGGTGCGTTATGGGAATCCAGTACCTTGTACAACAACGCCCATCCATTTTACACTTAAATGTCACCATTTTCCTCACCGTAATCATTTTGCCATATGTACGTGTCTAATTGTCGCCCTCTCCTAATCTTATAAATATATCATCCTCTCAATAAACATTGACTGACTTCTTCCTTTTATTACTAGGCGTTTAACGCACTATTCTTCAAAATAACGTTAAGGAAATGGTAATATGGGAAGTTTGTGGTAAACAATAATATGCTCTTTACTTAATCCTCGTTCCCATAGCTTTTTCTACAGCCTTAACTATGGGTACTGCTATTATTGTTGATACCAACGTCTGACCGAATATATCCCTGAAGAGCGAAGCAAGCGCTGGCCCAAAGCCCTTTATGAATACGTTTACTGAGAAGTATGTAAATGACATCACTACGCCTCCTAGGAAGCATAATAGCGCCTGTAGGTAGACCTTCTTCCCTTTAGCTATGCCTGCAATAAATCCTTCTAGACCATGTGCTATTATTGATACATACCAGAAACGATAGTGTACTATCAAGTCAGCTACCATCGATCCTATTGCTCCAACAAAACTGCCTACTCTGGCACCAAATAGTAATGCTGCAATGAATATTATCGAGTCTCCTATGTGTGTATATCCTCCTGTTGGCGATGGAAAGAATGATCCTACATATGCTGTAACCACAGCAGTTAATGCTGAAAACACTGCTATTACCGCTATTTCAATGCTCCTCCTCATTTAGGGCTCCCCTAATGAACTCGATATATCTCGCATAAAAAAGTTATATCATAAATATATTGATGATTTTTATATCAGGCGTTAGTATGCCTAAAGCTATTAAGTTAAATCCCTTCATATCTGGAATGAAATGTCCTAGATGCAACTTATTCTATCCTCTAGATTTATACAAGATACGATGTAGTAAATGTGAAAGCTTTCTAGAAATAGTTTATGATTACGATAGAGCTAAGAGAAGAGTGTCTAAATGGAAGTTGTTAAGAAGATTAGGAATATGGAAATATAAGGAATTATTACCATATCCATTAGCTAAAGACCTCATATCATTAGGCGAGGGAAGTACTCCTCTAATATCGACTAGGCGATTAGTTCCTGGAGTTAGACTCCTTCTTAAAAATGAAGCTGCAAATCCAACAGGCTCTTTCTTAGATAGAGGCTCATGCTTGATAATATCCCTATTGAATGGCATTCATCGAAAATTGGTATGTGCTGTTAACGCGAATCTCGCTGTATCCTTAGCGGCATACTGTGCTAAAGTAGGTATGAAATTATCATTTTTCTGCCCACCGGATATAGATAGAGGGGAGTTCTATCAAGCAATAGCACTAGGTGCAGAAGTACATGTTGTCCGTTCGCAGAAAGAAGCCTACGAGCGTAGTTCATCATTACGTAACGGATATTATTATGTAGACTCCGCTAATCCCTTCTTACTTGAGGGTGAGAAGACTACTGCATTCGAATTAGCTGAGCAGCTATCATGGAAATGGCCTACATGGATCGTAGTACCAGTTGGTACAGGCGGTCATATAACCATGATCTGGAAAGCTGTAAAAGAGCTTAGTGTCATTAGAATAGTTAGGAGTAAGCCTCCGAGGCTAGTTGGAGTACAGCCTAAATCGTATTCCCCTTTAGTCGATCTATTTGATGGTTCGTACAATCGTGATTATTATGGAACGATAGCGCGAGACCTAGTATTCGTAGACCCTCCAAAACTATTCGAGGCATATCGTGCTATAAAGGAGTCTAAAGGAATTGCAGTTCGTGTGGACGATAAAGAAATAATTAAGGCGCTTAAAGATCTCGCATCGAAAGAAGGAATTCTAGCCGAACCTGCAGCTGCATCTACTATTGCTGCTATACGCAAACTTAGGGAAGAGGGCATTATAGAAAAAGGGGATACAGTAGCTGCTATAATAACCGGTTCGGGTTTAAAAAACCCCGATATCATAAAATCTCTAATTGAAAGTAAGAGAAGGGAACGCACTTTAACTAAAACTAAAATATTCATCCTAAAGGCAATACGGAAGCTTGGCGGAAGAGGATATGGTTATGAAATAAAGAAGATTCTGGAAAGCGAATACTCATTAGGCATTTCTCTTCCCACAATATATCATCACCTTAAGGAGCTAGAACAAATGGGCTTCTTAAGGCGCCTAAACATAGTTGATAAACGGATAGTTAATTATGAATTAACCACTGAGGCATTACAATTTCTAAAGAAGAATGCTTAAATAAAAAATACATATGTATTATATTATTGTTTTATTCATAGTGGAGGTCCCCTCTTAAATACAAATCCCATAGCTATCATGGCTCTCACCTCCTTTAATCTTCATTTCCGAATATATTACTTATGAAACTTAAAAATAAACCTTTCCCTACATGCATCTTACGTGATGAGCATTAAGATGCTAAGTTCTGCTCTGATTATGTGTTAAGTTCTGTTCATATGACTATAGCATTCATTAATTATGATAGCTATATTAAGCGACTTCCCCATTATAACTGATGTGGATGAGCCGATGTCATCCATCCCCATCAATAGGCGTATTAATAATATTGCTACCCTCTTCAGTAGCCTTGGTCTAGATTTTTTCAAGGATCTTGAAACGAGGGATCCCCAGTATAAAGCTATTTCAAAGTTAAGGCATATCGATCCTCCTGTAATTCCTGTTATGGTTTCTTTAAACGCATTAGTATCTTTTATGTTATCCTGTCGTGGTGAGGATTACTGGTATGAGTTCTCATGTTACGTAATGAGGAATTTTCATAAAGTGAGGAGTAATATTAGCATTAAGGCTATCATCGACTTTCTAATAGACTTCCTAGTTGTTAGCAAGTGTAATAGGCGATTTCTTAACATGAAGATAAAGAGGCTATTACGGATAAGATCAAATCCTGAGGCTAAAAGGCTAATGGATATTAATTTCTTCCTACGTGATACCCTAGGCTTCTGGAAGCTTCTTGCTAATCTTGTAGGCTCTAAGCCCGAGAGTAAGACCACAGTTTTTAGCGTTAAGATGTATTATTACGGCATAAGATCGTCCCTTAATCTAGACATGGTCTTGCCTTTTGAGATACCTATCCCTGTGGATAGACGTATAATTAGAGTAACAAGTGCTTGTGGTCTCCTCAAGAAACCCAAAGATGTCGGATGGATTAGGGACATATGGAGTCTTATTGGAAAGCTATCTGGTATACCTCCTCTTCACTTAGACGTACTCCTCTGGCTAATCAGTCCCTATATTGAATTTAACGACATAGTACTTGCAGCCAAGAGTTTCTCAAGGGAATTTAACGTAAAGTATGATATATCCTTAAAGATATTTAATGTGTTATTACCTAGCCAACAATAGTGCTCTTAAGACATGCTATAAAGAATCCTTGCGTATGGTGAATATGAGGGAAATATCTCCGCACATCCTCGCTACATCTATATCCCTTATATCCTTCAACTCCTGGAATGCACACCTTAAATGCTCTCGCAAGACCTTTATCGAGGACATGATCAACTATTTCCTCGCCTTCTTCTGGGAGGATACTACAGGTACAATAAACGATGATATCGCCTAGCTGAAGGGCTTTTCGTAATAACTTGGTTTGAATTCTTACTACTCGCTCTATTAGATTTCCTCTCTCGAGCCTAATTCTAAGCGATGGATCTATTTGTAATGCTCCAGATGATGTACATGGTGCGTCCACTAGTACCTTATCGAAGTGCACTGAGAATTCCATTCTAGTTGAATCTGCGACAAGTATCTCGACATTCCTAGCTCCAATTTTCTTCATTATGTACCTTAGGCGTTGTATTCTCCTTCTCGATATGTCTACTGCTATTACCTTCCCCCTATCCTCTATGAGTTGTACTATTGCACTTGTCTTCATCCCAGGTGCAGCACACATGTCAAGTATTATATCTCCGGGTCTTGGATCAAGTGCATATACGGCTGCAATACTGGCCTTGTCTTGAATAAACAATTTAAACTCTTTTACTAAATTCGATGTAGCGATATCTTTCAGGTACTTAGCAGGGACTTTTAAGATTATGGGGAACTCCTTATCTTCCTCTACATAGATTCCCATATCCTCCAAGCACTTAATGGCTTCTTCTATGCTTATTTTTAGAGTGTTCACTCTAAGCCATGCAACATCCCTTTTCAGGAATGCTCTCATTAACTTTATTCCATCATTCATTCCCATAAGTTCTATAATCCTCTTCACGAGCCATAAGGGAAGCGAGTATTCAATTGAAAATCTCTCTAATAACCCTAACTCAGACATGCTCTTTCTGATGAAATCCCTTAACCTTCTTACGTCATATGGCACTTCATGTTCTCTTAATATCTCATTAACTCTCTCTATCATCTCCTCTCTTTCCATCAATATTACCAACGATGATATCGCCTCTGCTTTGCTCTCCTCCTTTACAAAGGGCATTATCTCTTTACTAATAAGCCTTACAAATCCGTATCTCTTCAATGCCTCTATCGCTAAGTGATACGCTAGAGGATATTTGTCTCTATCAAGATACCTCTTAGCTACACTATAGAATGCTCCCTTAAACGAATGCCCCCTCTTCATTGCCTTAAATAGATTAGCCAAGAAGTCTAAGTATATTCTAAGCCCTATCTCCTTAGAGCTTTGCTCTTTATTCTCCATAATGGATCATCACTCCTTCATGCCCTCTCCATACGGAGGATAAAGTACTTATAGGCACTTTTGTTATCTTTTGTATAGAGGCCCGGGTGGGACGGGAGGAGTGAGAGCGGATGTACCGCTCCATGATCTCCTCTTTCACGCCCGGGCCACATCTTCATCTCCTTAACGTAATCTCTATTAAATGCCCTCTCATCCTCCTTAGGTCAACTATTTGAAGAAGTCCATTATCGTTCAATAGTAAATAAGAACCAATCCATCCTCCTACTATGCCAGATAGTTCCATTCCATTCTTAAAACTAGTAAGTTCTACGGTTCTTCTACTTTTAATTAAATCCCTATTTACATCATATATCTCCATGCTTCTCACTATTTTAACTTTAGGCAATCTATATTTTGAGAATTTCATAGCTAGTTCTCTTGCTAGCCTCTTAGCCAATGTAATCATTTTGTCAAGTAAGTCGTGTTGTCCCTCTTCAATGCTCACGTCTAAGTAGTTCGTGAGACTATAATTCATGAATCCCAGCCTCCTTATTATTCTCTCTATCATCATGGCTGTTTTCTTCTTTTCGCTAACGTGCTCTACTCTAAGTCCTTCATAGCTCCTACCCACGAAGTCCTCTAGAAATAACCTAGAAGATACCTCTATCTTTCTTCCAATCCATATATTAGGTGTTTTTGCGTATATTGCTACAACGGATGCTCCTTGCTCTAATATTCTATTAGGATGAACGCTTTCTCTTTCTATTCCAACTTTGAGGTAAACGGTATTGCGCTCGAATGGATAGATGAGTAGGTAATGATATCTAGGCACCATACATACGTCCCTATAGAAGCCACTCTCAATGCATTTAGCATTTCTTGGCGCTTCCCTTATATCACACTGTGGCTCTCCCATTAGACATCTAAGGCTAGGGACTATGTTCTGGCATGCCTTACAGTATGGTATAGCTTCTGTATGACTTTCAAGAACTGGGGCAAGACAATATCTATCATCACTTCTCTTAAATAAGCAATATACTTGAGGTAGTACTGTTAGGCTTAACTTTAAACCTGGTTCTATCTCCAGTTCTACTACTTCCTTACTCTTTCTATCAATAACTCCTACTTTCGGAATGTACTTGCTACTTACATGCTCTATATCTACATGAGACCATGAGATGTAAGCAAGTACCCCTTTAACTCTCATTATGATAAACCCTTCCCATATATTCTCACATGCAGTCAAGATTTTTATCCTTTATTGTATCTTTAAGCCTAGGGGCAATGATGACCTTTCGGTCGCCCTGATTAATGATGTATGTCACCCTCGCTGAGCTTACTAGTACCTCTCGATCATAATATGTCAATAATATCTCTGTAATTTTCCTTATATTCTCGAATTAAGTTCTCTGATAAGGAGAATACGTTTTCCAATATAGGGATATCAGATGAGATTCACAAGGAGACAGGCCTTAGCGCTATATGGTTCTTTAATGGTAATCGTATCAGTACTGACCATCCTCCTCATAGTAAGTAGAAATGATATGGGCCTTATCATAGATAACATCAACATTACTGATATGGATGGGATTCCTTGCCTTCTAATACGTTTTAACTCATCCTTTGACTCCCTTCATTTTCAGTTGCTCTCATCGGGTAATGTTATATCATCATGTGTAGTTAAAGGAGATGAAAATGTGGCTATGTTAAAGCTTTTCGAGCCTTACGCGAATATATTAGAGGAAAGGCACTTCACAATTAGAGTCCTTCACCGTAACACTGTGATATATACTAAAGAGGTATCTATATCCGGTGCAATTCCAATAGTTAACATACTTAATATATCGGCGTCTACGCTTCCCTCATTTCTCTTAATTAGGTCCATAATGTTAGAAGTTAAGAACGTAGGAGATTGCCCACTTTACCTATCGGTGGCACGTGGCGACATACAAGTATTTCTAGATGGCAACAGAGTATTCGCAATATATAGTTCTACAATTAAAGTACCACCTAATGCGTCACGTATATTATCCGTACGCCCCTTAATTATCATACCATCTAGCGACTTAAATAGGAAGCACGAAATAACGATCAAAGTTCTTAATATAACGATTAACTATCATATTCCTCCCCTTAATCCCATGATTAAACTCCTAGATGTCAACACATCGAATATGATGGCGTTACGCGTTATACAGAACATGACGATTAGCGTAGTAAATAGCTGGATCTTCCCTATTGACCTACGATGGATGAAGATTTTGATAGACGGAAAGGAATTTTCGATGATGCTATGGCATGTCTCTCCAAGGCTCTACATTATAAATCCAGGCGATGAAGTTCAGTTACACATTTCCAATATGTTTGTACTCGTAGACGAACCCAGTGTAGAAGTTCGCTTAGTCCTTGGCCTTTCGGAGGATAGGATGATCGTCGAGCTCAAATGATTATTTTCCATTACTCTTAAGTACTCTATGCCCAGATAGAATTATCGTGAGAATAATGTCCAATTTCGCGCAAAATTTCCTGCATATTAAAATGCCTCAAGACTTCACAATCAAGCTTCCATACTTCATTTACGGTCGTGGAGAACCCATTCTCTATATTCAAGCTGCTCAGCATGGTGTTGAACTAACCGGTATATATACCATAAGGCTCCTTATGGAGCGTTTAAGAGGAACAAAGATTGAGGGGACACTAATTCTAGTACCTATAGCGAATCCGTTGGCAGTTAAGTGGCGAAGGCATTTCTATAAGATGGAGTTAGGGGAACGTTATTCAGATGATCATCCTCATCAAATGAATAGAGTATGGCCTGGCAATAAGGACGGAAACGAAACAGAGAGACTCGCTTACGCATTATATGAGAACTTAATAGCTAAGGCAGACTACGTAATTGACCTGCATTGTTGGGAAATGTGGCGATGTAGCTGTGCGCTAGGTCATGAATGGGATTCTGAATCTGTAGAAATGTGTAGATACTCCCTTTTAAACTTCATACGTCTCATGCCTAGGAAATATTTTACTGGCCGTAAGGCAAACATGCTCTCATTTGTGGTGACTGTCAAAGGGGGACATGCGATAGTAATAGAACATTCTGGCCAAAGGTGGATCTTTGTAGATGAGGCTAAGAGAGTATGCGAAGGTATCATCAATATCATGCGCTATCTAGGCATTGTACCAGAGAAACCAGTTAGTCCTAAAAGGCAATTCGTAGTCGGAAAGGATCCTCATGTCAATATAATTGCGCCTGATGGCGACTGGATCCTTACGGTGTATAAACGTCCTGGAGATAGTGTAGTGAAGAATGAGGTTATAGCCTCACTCCTGGATATTGAGACATTTAAGGAGCATAAGGTTCATAGTCCTATAAATGGTATAATATACGAGATTGGTGCTACAAGACCTAATGTAGACACAAGACCCTCTGATGAGGTTATGGTTATATTAAAAGGAGAAAAGTATAGGATAGCAACTATTTATGAAACACGTTTATGATTCCTCCACTTTAGGCTCTTCGTAGCCTCCCTTAAGCGCCTCCTTTATATCACTTTCCGTTATATCGAATTCTATATCACCCTTTTTCTCATAAACTTCAATAACTACTTTTCTTGGAATGAACTTCCGTATTTCTATTTCCTGACCTTTTGAAGGATCGGTTACCCTTGAAACAACCTCAGAGTCATACGTTAACCTAATCCTCGCGGCTAGATTAGCATCACTACCGTACTTCGAGGATATCTCGTTTATTATCTTACTTGCTAACATGACCCACATCCTCCTATTCTCTTCCGCTATCTTCTTCCCCTCTTCAAATTTCGTAAACGGTGAGAAGAATGTAGCATAGAACCATCTCTTTAGCCTGAATATTGCTGTTCTTACAGTAGATATCCTCCCTATGAATTCAGGCATGACACGCTACACCTCGATATTGTATCTATTTTGCGCTGCACGTATTAAAAATTTCCTACGAGCACTACCCTACAATGTAAAGAATATATTTT
>Ga0180301_10004111_pt1 | contig 11247 bp, 10 predicted proteins | sample GuaBasSediGuay16_FD_121797 | JGI IMG/M metagenome (GOLD analysis project Ga0180301, IMG submission 121797) | Subseafloor sediment microbial communities from Guaymas Basin, Gulf of California, Mexico - Guay16, Core 4569-2, 12-15 cm | ecosystem: Environmental > Aquatic > Marine > Hydrothermal... | reverse complement strand
GGAAAACAATGTGAAAAACCCGGGGCGCTTGTCCGGGACGACATAATCACGATTCGCAAACTGAACGGAACCGAGTTTCCGGTGATGCCAACCTCGAAACTCGCCATTCCCGGACCGCATAACATAGCCAACGCTTGTGCGGCGGTATCCTGCACAATACCCTTCGACCTGCCGGTAGATGCTCTCGCCGACGGTCTGCGCAAGTTCGAGGGTCTCCCCCACCGACTCCAATTTGTGGGTGCGGTTAACGGCGTCAGGTTTATCAACGACAGCAAAGCCACGAACACGGATGCTCTCGAATGCGCGTTAAGGAGCTTCGACGAAAAGGTCGTTCTTATCGCCGGCGGCTACGACAAAGGGGCGAATTTCGCACCGCTCCGGGAGCTTGTCGGTCTAAAAGTAAAACATGTGGTTCTGGTCGGAGCCACGGCCTCGCGGATTCGCGCAGACTGGGACGAGGTTGTTCCGATGACACACGCCACTTCGTTCGAGGAGGCGATTTACAAAGCGAAAGCCGCAGCAGAACAGAAAGGTGTCGTGTTGCTCGCGCCGGGATGCGCCAGTTTCGATATGTTCGAAAATTTCGAGAAGCGCGGCGAAAAATTTGCCGAAATAGTAACGAAAATAATTCGGGGAAAATAATGTTCGAACGGATGGATAAAAAACTCCTGATTATAATAGCCGTAATGGTTCTTTTCGGCGTGGTTATGGTGTATTCCGCTTCGAGTATCCAATATGCAAAGAAGAAGAACGACCCGATGTATAAATTGCGCCCGGATATTTTCAATGTGGCTGTCGCGTCCCTCGGTCTGTATATCGCGGCGAAAATAGACTATCGAAAATACAGGAAATTCGCGTGGCCTTTTTTGATTTTCGCGGCCGTGCTCCTTTTCGCCGTCTGGATACCGTGGATAGGTGCGGGAGAAATCAATGGGGCGCAACGATGGCTCGATTTACGGGTAGCGAAATTCCAACCCGCGGAGATAGTCAAACTCGCTTTAATAGTGTTTCTCGCGGCGTATCTGTCTCATAAAGGCCCGTTATTGAAAGAATTCAAACGGGGTTTTCTGGTGCCGGCTTTCGTTGTCGGAGTCCTCGTTCTGGATATCGCTTTGCAACCCAGCATCGGGACGGCATTCGCTTTTGCCGCCGTTTCCGCGGTGATGTTCTATGTGGCCGGTGTAAGATTCCGTTATTTGCTTTATGTCGGGTTGGGCGCGGTGTTCGCTTTTGCTTCGATGATAGCGATATCCGAACACGGAACTCAAAGAATAATGACCTGGCTGGTCGGCGGAGACCCGCTCGGTGACGCTTTTCAGGTGAATCAATCCCTTATCGCAATCGGTTCGGGAGGTTTATTCGGCACAGGGATAGGACAAGGAGTGCAAAAGCTCTTTTATATCCCTGAAATAGAGACCGATTTTATCTTCGCGGTCGTCGGTGAGGAACTCGGTTTTCTGGGAACAACAAGTGTTCTCGTTCTGTTTGCTCTTTTCGCATGGAGAGGCCTAAAAATAGCTATGCGCGCGCGGGACGATTTCGGACGGAATCTGGCAATCGGGATAGTTACGATGATAACGATACACGCGGCGATAAATATCGGGATGGTGCTCGGGGTTCTGCCCAATACTGGCGTCCCGTTGCCTTTCCTCAGTTACGGCGGCTCGAACCTTTTGTTCACGATGGTTTCCTGTGGGGTTCTTTTGAATATTTCTTCGCACGTTCGGACTCCGCTCGATGAGCATCTAGCGGTTCTCGACGAGCGACTCATGGAGGGAGTATATGCGAGTGCTTATAGCCGGAGGCGGAACCGGCGGCCATTTGATTCCGGCGTTAAATATCGCCCGGGAGCTATCGAGCCGTCATCCGGACGCCGAAATATATTTTATCGGAACCGAACGAGGTCTTGAAAAAGAAATAGTGCCCGAAGAGGGTTTCCCGCTGGTACTGTTACCCGTGGAGCCGCTATCCCGGAAACCTTCATCGAGCTGGATACGATTTCCAATCGCTCTTTTAAAATCGATAACGAGGACAATCAGCCTTCTGCGCAGGATGGATATCGATGTGGTGGTCGCCGCCGGCGGTTATGTAGCCGGACCAGCGGTGTTCGCCGGATGGCTAACGCGAAAACCGGTCGTGCTTTGTGAGCAAAACAGCTACCCCGGCCTAACGAGTAGAATCGGCAGCCTGTTCGCCCGAGCGGTCTGTCTCGGTCTCCCCGGAGCGAAAAAACACCTGTGGCGGAAATCGAGAGCGGTGCTTACTGGCAATCCGGTAAATCTGCCACGCGGTGATGTCGATAAGGCGTGGGTCCGGGAAAAACTCGGATTGAAACCGCGCGGAGTCGTCGTTCTTATTACCGGAGGTTCACAGGGCGCCGCGAGTATCAACAGGGCAGTTATGCAGATGCTGGAAAGAGCCGACCTGCCGGAAAACGCGCAATTACTATGGCAAACCGGGGCGGACAAATTCGATGATATCGCCTCGAAATTACCCTCGTCGGCGAAGAGAGTTAAGGTTTTGCCATTTATTCGCCCTATGTGGGAAGCCTACGCTACGGCGGATATAATTGTCGCGAGGTGCGGTGCGCTGACCCTGAGTGAGATTGCGGTATTCGGTCTGCCGGCGATACTGGTGCCTTATCCCTATGCGGCCGCAGACCACCAGAGACTCAACGCGATAGTCTTCGCCGAGGCAGGTGCGGCAATGGTTATTCAGGACGACGAACTCACCGGCAAGACGCTGGCTCTGACGCTGGCGGACCTTATCGCGGACGACAACCGCAGGACACAGATGGGCAAATCGGCGGAATCTCTGGCAAAACCCAACGCGCTGGACGAGATAATCGTAACTATCGAAGATATAGCGAGTTCGAGAAAATAAGTAAAATGACACTTTTTCATAAAATAAAATCGCTTCACTTTATTGGAATCGGCGGCAGCGGTATGTCCGGGATAGCGGAGGTCTTGCTCAACCTGAAATATATAATTACCGGTTCAGACCTCCGGGAAACCGAGATAACACGACGCCTGGAGAAACTCGGCGCGAGAATATTCATCGGCCACTCTGCCGGGAACGTGGGTGACACCGACGTCGTTGTTGTCTCCAGTGCGGTCAAATCCGATAATATCGAGGTCGTTACCGCAGCCCATAAGGGAATACCTATAATTCCCCGCGCAGAGATGCTCGCCGAGCTTATGCGGATGAAATTCGGTATAGCCGTCGGTGGAACGCACGGCAAATCTTCGACGACAAGCCTCGTCGGCCAAATCCTGTCATCGTGCGGCCTAGACCCGACAATCATTGTCGGCGGAAAGGTTACAAATTTAGGCTCGGGTATTCGAATGGGAACATCGGAATATCTGGTCGCCGAAGCGGACGAATTCGACCGGAGTTTTTTAAAACTTATGCCGACAATCGCCGTGGTTACGACACTCGAAGCGGAACATATGGAGTGTTATACAGATATGGACGACCTCCGGGGCGCTTTTGTCGAATTTATGAATAAGGTTCCTTTCTACGGCGCCGTTGTTCTCTGTCTCGATGAGACCTCGCTCCAGGACCTTTTACCCGAGGTCGACCGCCGGGTAATCACCTACGGCCTTTCGACACAAAGCGACCTTCGCGCAACGCGCATCCATTTCGAGGAAAACCGGAGTCGATTTACAGTTAATTCGCGCGGCCAATCGTTCGGCGAAGTGGAGGTCGGACTCGTCGGTTTGCACAATGTAAAGAACACCCTAGCCGCGATTGCGGTCGGTCTGGAACTCGGTCTCGATTTCGAATGTATCCGGGAGGGTCTCGCCACTTTCGACGGCGTGCACAGGCGTTTCGAGTTAGTGGGCGATTGCTGCGGCGTAATAATAGTCGACGATTTCGGGCACCACCCGACGGAGATACGAGTAACGCTGCAGGGTGCCAAGCTCGGTTACGACCGCCCGATAGTCGCGGTTTTTCAGCCGCACCTATACTCGCGCACACGCGATTTTGCAGGCGAATTCGGCCAGGCGTTTCTTCATTCGGATGTCTTAATAGTAACCGAGATATACCCCTCGAGAGAGGACCCGATACCCGGCGTTACCGGCGAACTCGTAGCCCGCGCGGCGCGAGACTATGGCCATCGCCACGTGCACTATGTGTCCAAAAAAGAAGATGTCCCGGAAAAGCTGCGCGAGGTCGTTCGAGCGGGAGATATGGTTATGACGTTCGGCGCCGGCGATGTCTATGAAATAGGACGTGATTTTCTGAAACTCCTCCAGGAAAAAGGGCTCCGGAAGGACAATAAATGAGCGTTTCGGAAAGGGTCATAAAAGCGCTCCGCAAAGCGGATATCGGTTTCAAGCAGGATGTTCTGCTCTCGGAATTGACCAGTTTTCACATAGGCGGACCGGCGGATATTCTCGTTTTACCGGAAACGGCGGAACAGATACGGGTCGCGCTATCGGTGCTTTCCGAAGAGAATATTCCGGTATTCCCATTTGGCCGTGGAACCAATATCCTCGCGGCGGACAGCGGTTTTCGAGGGGCGCTGTTGAGACCGACCTCTACCGCCTGCGATATTTATGTAAATAGAAAAATAAGCGCGGGCGCGGCTTTACCGTTAAACGAACTTGTCGAAAGCGCAATCGAAAACGGTTTCGCAGGGTGCGAGAATCTGGCCGGTATTCCCGGTAGCGTTGGAGGCGCAATCGCGATGAACGCCGGCGCGTGGGAGGTCTCGGTTGGTGATTTTGTCGATGAACTCGTCGCGTTCGACCTTGTTGGCAACGAGGCTTTTTTCGACATCGGCGGCGCGTTCGATTACCGCTCATTCGAGAAACGCGGGCAGGTTGTAATCGCCGAAGCTATTTTGAATTTCGATTCCGAGGACGACCCCGAAGTTCTGGCGGCTCGCGCCGAAAAATTTAAGACACGTCGTGCGGAAAACCAACCGATACGAGAGCGTTCGGCCGGCTGTATCTTCAAAAATCCTCCCGGAGAACACGCCGGATGGCTTATAGAACAGACCGGATTGAAAGGTATAAGTATCGGCGGAGCGCAGGTAAGCGAAGTCCATGCAAATTTCATATTAAATAGGGATAACGCCTCTTCTCGAGATGTTATAAGACTGATAAAAAAAATTCGGGAACAGGTTCGTGTCGGATTCGAAATCGAACTCGAACTCGAAGTTATAACTCTGGGTTTTGAGCTATGAAAACTCGGAAGATAAAATATCTGTTTTGGACACTAGCAGTTCTGTTTCTGACCGGAAGCGCGGTTTTCGTTATGCTATCCCCTGTATTCCGTATCAATAAGATAAGCATCGCCGGAATCAACCGCATAACCAGACAAGATGTGCTGGAGAAACTCCCCTTCGCCGAGGGCGACCATATCCTTTTTGCCGGAAAAAAGCGAGCGCGGGAAATACTCGTTGCCGACGGCCGAATCGCCGACGTAGAGATACACCGTAGATTCCCGAATGAAATAGATATTTTCATTGGAGAAGAATACCCCGAGCTTCTGCTTTCCGCCGGCAAAGTCTGGGGACTCACGGGTGAGGGCAAACTCCTCCCCATCGACAATCCATTCGAGATTCCGAGCTTGCCTATTTTAAGCGGCATCGATAAAGAAGCCGTATTAATACCGTATCGGCGTCCTGAATCGGAAATGCTGGAGCGAGGCCTCGATTTCTGGCGGCAACTCAAAGGGACATCTCCGCAATTCCTCGACAAAGTGAGCGAGATACATATCGACGAAAACGACGGTATCGCGCTCGTTCTCACCGGTGACGGATTACTCGCGGAATTCGATTGCGACGATTGCCGCGCGGAAATATTGCGTCTGGTAGCTGTCCTCGAGGACCTCGGCGCCGAACGGTCGGAGGTCAGTATAATCGACCTCCGATATTCGGACCAGGCGGTCGTCCATCTATTCAATCCAAAAAACAATAAACCGACGGGGTAAAAGATGCAGGAAATATATACAAGTGTAGATATAGGCACGCATAGCGTAAAGGTAGTTATCGCCGAGGAGCGTATCGGCGGAGAAATAACGGTTAAAGGAATCGGCGAGGCCGTTTCGAAAGGTGTCGCGCGCGGAAATATAATGAATATCGAGAAGGCGGAAAAGCCGCTTCTGGTCGCTCTCGCCGATGCCGAAAAAATGGCCGATACGGAGGCCCGCGAGGTTTTTCTGACGCTGGGGGGAGACCAACTTAGGACGATTGCAAGCCGGGGGATTACAGCTATTCCGAAAGACAAAGAGGCTATCGATTCGACGAACGTTTCCGATGTTCTGCAGGCAGCGCACGCAGTGGTTATTTCATCCGAAGCGGTAATAGTGGATTCCGTCGTTCGGGAATTCATCGTCGACGGACAGGGCGGCAATATGGACCCCATCGGGATGACCGGTGTTCGTATGGAGGCTGATGTCGGTTTGCTGATAACACCGAAATCGACGCTCAGCAATCTCGAACGAGTCGTCGAACGCGCCGGGCTTATTCCCGATGGTCAAGCGGCGTCGATAAGGGCCTCGGGACTCGCGGTTCTGACCCCCGACGAGGCCGAAATCGGTGTCGCTGTAGTAGATATCGGCTGCGGAACGACGGATGTCGGAGTGTTTCGTCGTGGAACCTTGGTGTGGGCTTTCAGCGTCGGCTACGCCGGCGAATCCGTAACAAAAGACCTAACGGTTGGATTATCGTTACCTTTCGATTCAGCTGAGCAACTTAAGCTGGAGTTCGGGACCGCTCTCGAGGAGTCGGTCGACGCATCGGAAATGGTAACCATACCCGGTATCGGCGGCAGAGAATCGCGCTCCGTCGCGCGGCGTTTTCTCGGTCACATAATCGAGCCGCGCCTCGAGGAAATCCTCATTATGTGCAAGGACGGTCTTTTCGAGTCAGACTTTCTAGGCAAACTCCCGGCAGGCGTGGTTCTTACCGGTGGTTCTTCGCAAACGGAGAATATCGTCCATTTGGCGGAAAGCGTTTTTAATCTCCCGGTCCGTACCGGTGCACCGTCGTTGCCGGGGGACGTCCCGGAAATAGCTCGTTCCCTTCGGTTCGCGACGGCGATAGGAGGTATTTTGGCCGCATCCGAAAGACACCATCGCGCCGACCTGATAGACGAAACAAGCTCTTTATGGAGTAAAATCAGGCGCTGGTTTCTAAGAAAGGTTTAGAACGAAAGAACATAAGCATTTCACAATAATAATTTTCACCCAAGGAGGTGTAAGGTGACAAAGTTTATGATTGAAAGAGCAGAAGAAGTGGCGGGGCCGGCTGTAATCAAGGTTGTCGGGGTCGGAGGAGGTGGCGGTAACGCGATTGAACGGATGATTGCGGCGGGGCTTACAGGTGTCGAATATATCTCGGTGAACACCGACCAACAAGCCCTGTTGCGAAGTAACGCCGCGCAAAAGATAGCTATTGGTGCGCGGATTACCAAAGGCCTCGGTGTCGGCGGCGACCCAGACCTCGGCAGAAAGGCCGCCGAGGAAGACCGCGACCAGTTGCTCGATGTTCTCGATGGCGCGAATATGGTCTTCATCACAGCTGGAATGGGCGGCGGCACAGGAACAGGTGCTGCCGGTGTTATAGCCGAGATATGTTCCAAAGAACTGGGCGCCCTGACTGTAGCGGTCGTTACTAAACCGTTCGATTTCGAGGGACGACGCAGAAAAGAGAATGCGGAGAAAGGTATCGAGGCACTTCAGGAAAATGTGGATACCCTTATCGTTATTCCGAACCAAAGGCTCTTGTCCGTAGTAGGGAACGATACCCCGCTTATCGAGGCTTTCGCGATTGCAGATGAGGTTCTGCATCACGCGACGCGCGGCATCAGCGACCTTATCACCATTCCCGGCATTGTCAACCTCGACTTTAACGACGTCTCTTCGGTTCTCAAAGGGTCGGGAGGCGACGCTCTGATGGGAACCGGTATAGCATCCGGCGAGGATAGGGCTATCGCGGCGGCACGAGGCGCTATAACCAGCAGCCTGCTTGAAGACGTTTCTATCGAGGGCGCGAAGGGCGTGCTAATTAATATTACCGGTAGCCCCGACCTGACATTACACGAGGCGACCGAAGCGGCTACACTTATTTCCGATACGGCCGGGCTAGATGCTAATGTCTTATTCGGTGCGGTGGTCGACAATGAACTCTCCGACGAGGTTCGCGTAACGGTTATCGCCGCCGGATTCAGCAGACACAAATCGAAAAAGAGACTATTCGAGACTAGTAAAATGGGAAAGCCAATGGGAGATATATTCGCAACGAGTAAATCCAAGTCCGAACCGGAAGACGTCAAACGCGATGTCGCGCCTACATTCATTCCGACCTTCGACGATGCTAGTATCCAAACCAACGCCGAACCTGTCGAGGCCACTGTGGAGGCCGATTCACGCGAAGAGCTCGAAAAGGATGAACCGGCAGCCGAAAAGACCTCGGAAGGACTTGTGGGGTCTTTCGGCCTCGATGGTTTCGAGGAACCGGCGTTTTTAAGGCGTAGAAAAAAATCGAGATTTGCGCCCGGGGACGCATAAAGTTTGAGCTGGTGCCAGCCAGCTCAATGTTGTAATCCTCCTTGTTCAACTCACCTACACGACCCCCGAGTGGCCCCTCTCCCCCAGGAGGGGCCACTCTCCTTACTAAATTCTTTCGATTTTATAGTGTTGACATATCGTCCCAAATTCTATATTATATAAATATCGAAACTCACCGCCTATTACTATGATTAAACGTTTAGATAAAGTTTTTATCTATGTCGGGGATATAGCTCGTGCAAAGAGGTTCTACGGAGAGGTTCTCGGTCTTCCGAGAGCAAATGCCCCTGAAGGGGACATCGCATTCGATATCGACGGTATTCAGATAATACTCGTGCCCGACCGTGAACGCGGCTGTCCGCGCACCGGAGCCGACATCTGTCTTTGGACTCCGGATATCGAGGCTACCTACGGGAAATTGGTTGTCGATGGTGTAAATTTTTTCAAACCGCCCACACGCGAAAGCTGGGGCGGCTGGTTCGCAGGTTTGTTCGACTCCGAGGGCAACAGGATATATCTGATACAGTATTAGGTCGATAAGCGGCGAGGCGTGCGAAAACCGAACAGACCTTCGGGCTGTCACGCTCCGTGCTACGGTCGGTGAGGAATTTGAAATACATTATTTCCGACCGCACGGATTCCGTTCCCCACCCCCCTCCACTCTCGCGCCAGCCCGATAGTATCGGGGTCGAATCTCTCTCGAATTTTTGGGTAACTCCCCTTTATACGGCCTTATTTAGTGCCGAAATCTACCCCATATTCTCGACTATCTTCTGGGCGTATTCGGAGCACTTAATTTTGGTCGCGCCCTCCATCTGGCGTTCGAGGTCATAAGTAACCGTCTTGTTCCCGATAGTCGTCTCGATACCGCGGACAATCAGGTCTGCGGCTTCCTGCCAGCCCATATATTCGAGCATCATCACGGCGGAAAGGATAAGCGAGCTTGGGTTGACTTTATCCATACCGGTGTATTTCGGCGCGGTGCCGTGCGTGGCTTCGAACAGCGCGACCTCGTCGCCGATATTCGCGCCTGGCGCGAGACCTAGCCCGCCGACCTGCGCCGCGCAGGCGTCGGAAATGTAATCGCCGTTGAGATTAGGCGTCGCGATAACGCTGTATTCATCCGGGCGGAGAAGAACCTGCTGGAAAATCTGGTCGGCGATGCGGTCTTTGATGAGAACCTTGCCCTCGGGCATTTTGCCGTCGAATTCGTCCCATAGCTCCTGTTCGGTGATTATCTGGTCGCGGAATTCCTCTTTGGCAACCTCATAACCCCAGTCGCGGAACGCGCCTTCGGTGAATTTCTGGATATTACCCTTATGGTCGAAAGTTACCGACGGCAGATTGTGGTCGATAGCGTGTTTGATAGCTTTGCGCACCAGACGCTTCGTGCCGGTGATACTTATCGGTTTGATACCGACACCGCTGTCTTTGCGGATATTTTTCCCCATATCGGTATTCAGGAAATTTATTACCTTGGAGGCCTCGGGTGTCCCTTGCTCGAATTCGATTCCAGCATAAACGTCCTCGGTGTTCTCACGGAATATAATGACGTCGAGCTTTTCGGGGTGTTTTACCGGGCACGGCACGCCTTTGAACCATCGCACGGGGCGGACACAAGCGTAGAGGTCCATTTTCTGGCGCAGACCGACATTGAGAGAACGGAAACGCGGGGTTACCCATTTCGAGCCGCATTTCTCGCACTTCTCAGGGCGCTTGCCGCCGGGGCCGTCCTGCTCTTTGGCGCAATCGAGACAAACGAACTTAAAACCGCCGACCGGAGTCGTAAGCGGCCCTTTGATTGCGACGTAGAAATGCTCGATAGCTTTAATAGTGTCCTCGGGGAGAACGTTGTCGTTGCCATAGAGCTGCAGCGCCGACAGCCCGGCGTGGACCTCGAACCACTCGATTTTCTTCTTGCCGCCGTAGGCCTTCTCGACCGCGCTATCGACGACGAGTTCCATCGCGGGTGTGATGTCCAGGCCGATGCCGTCCCCGCGTATGAACGGGATAATGGGGTCGTCGGGAACCTGGATTTTCCCGTCTTTGAACTCTATTCGCGTCCCTTTCGTCGGGTAGGTCAGTTTGTCGAATTGAATCATCGTTGCTCCTTTTGGTTCATTGATTAGTTGTTCGTTACTACCTTTTTTACTACTCGCAATAAAATAGGTCCCAAAAAGCAAATGTCCAGAGAAAAACGATAATTTTATGAAACGAATGTAGCTAATAAGGACGGTATGTGCAATAAAAAAAGCGACCGGCACAAGCCGGAGGCGCTTTGGGTTAAATTGCCGATTCGTAGGGGTCAACCGGTGGTTGACCTGACCCTATTTCCCCTTTTTCGTCTGTTCGAGTAATTCCTTTAGTAATTTAACCGTCTTTTTTGTATTAGCTGCGCATTGGCTAAGCCACATAAATGGCATAACGACAATTATTACGGCGATGGCGATAATACCTATAACAACGATATCCGATATGCTTCCAAGGTCCATAAAAACGCTCCTCGATTATTTATTGATTTTCAAAGACTTACGGGGAAATGCACGCTATTTCTTCTTTTTTCGCTTTTTATGTGTGTGTTTCCGGAGTAGACTCTTTATTGGTAACCACCAAACTCCTATTCAGGGTCTTTACTTGCCCCACGGTGCCGTTTCAGCTATAGGCAAAACCAATCTCCTTCACAGGGTCTATGCCCCAAGTTAAAATAAAGCCTATAGCCTATCT
>Ga0180301_10004110_pt1 | contig 11251 bp, 22 predicted proteins | sample GuaBasSediGuay16_FD_121797 | JGI IMG/M metagenome (GOLD analysis project Ga0180301, IMG submission 121797) | Subseafloor sediment microbial communities from Guaymas Basin, Gulf of California, Mexico - Guay16, Core 4569-2, 12-15 cm | ecosystem: Environmental > Aquatic > Marine > Hydrothermal... | reverse complement strand
GAGATCATGTAAATATGGATGTAGAGTTGATAAAGGAGATAGCGATGGAAGAGGGTTTGAGGTTTGCGATACGAGAAGGTGGAAGAACAGTTGGTGCAGGTGTCGTAACGAAAATTGTTGAGTGATAAATAGATAAGAGAGGAGAGCCGTGCCAGGCCAGAAAATTAGAATAAGTTTAAAAGCTTATGATCATAACTTGTTGGACAAGAGTGCAAAACGGATTGTCGCTACAGCGAAAGCGACTGGTGCAACGGTAAGGGGTCCTATTCCTCTTCCAACACAGAGGACAGTTTACACAGTTTTGCGTTCACCTCACATAGATAAGAAATCCAGAGAACAGTTTGAAGCGACAGTGCATAAAAGATTGATAGATATTCTGAATTCCACATCAAAAACTGTTGATGCGTTGATGAAGCTGGAGCTGCCGGCAGGGATAGATATTGAAATAAAAGTTTAGTGGATAAGATATGGTAGGGATATTAGGTAAAAAACTTGGGATGACTCAAATATTTAGCGAGGATGGGCTGGCGATACCCGTAACGATAGTAGAGGCCGGTCCGTGTAAGGTTGTACAGGTTAAGACCCTGGAAAACGATGGATATTCTGCTGTCCAGCTTGGTTTTGAGAAAAAGCCTGAGCGACTTGTTAATAAGCCGATGATGGGACATTTCAGGAAACATAAGGTTGAACCATTCAGGTTTTTGCGAGAGTTTAGGGATTTTCCGGAGGAGTACTGTGAGGTTGGAAAAGAGGTTACTGTTGAGGTGTTTGAGGAGGGAAATATTGTAAAGGTGATAGGGATTTCCAAGGGGAAAGGTTTTCAAGGTGTCGTTAAGAGACATGGATTTGGTGGTGGTCCCAGGACACATGGTCAGAGTGATAGGCTCAGAGCTCCTGGTTCCATAGGTGCTTCTGCTTTCCCGTCGAGGGTAATCAAGGGTTTGAGAATGGCAGGAAGAATGGGGGGAAAGCAGGTCACTGTGAAGGGTCTTACAATAGTGAAAATCGACAAGGAAAATAATTTGTTGTTTATCAAAGGAGCTGTGCCTGGAGCGAGAAACAGTTTATTAATAATACGGAGGCAAGAAAGTTGAAAGTAGAACTCCCGATTTATAAAAAGGATGGGACTGAATCTGGGGAGAAGTTGATATTGGAAGAAGCAGCTTTTACAATCGAGCCCAATTACCATGCTATATATCTTGCTGTGAAGGTTGAAAGAGCAAATAATAGGCAAGGAACTCATAGTACAAAGACCAGGGCGGAGGTAAGCGGAGGTGGCCGCAAGCCGTGGAGACAAAAAGGTACTGGTAGAGCAAGGGTTGGATCAATCCGGAGTCCGCTCTGGGTTGGTGGTGGAGTTGCATTCGGGCCAAAACCCAGGGATTACAATTTAAAGATAAATAAGAAGGTTAAAAGGCTTGCCAGAAGGAGTGCTTTGGCTTATAAATATATGGCAGAGGCAATTAAAGTTGTGGAAAATCTTGATTTTGACCAGCCGAAGGCCAGGAATATACGGGAGCTTTTGACAAATTTCGGGTTGATGGATAAAAAGGTTACGATTCTTGTATACAGGATGAATAGAAATATTGCACTTTCGTGCAGAAATTTTTACAATATATCTCTTCTGGAAGCTAGAAATGCTTCGACGTATGATTTGCTTGATAATGAGGTTATTCTATTTGAACCGGAAGGATTGAAGGAATTAAATGAGCAACTATTAGCAACAGGTTAGGGTAGGCTATGGCGGTTAAGGGAAACATTATTATCGAGCCCATTTTGAGTGAGAAGATGACCAGGCTTCAGGAAGATCAGAATAAATACGCTTTCAAAGTGCATTCGGATGCTAACAAGATTGAGATTAAAGAAGCTGTGGAGAAGAAATTCAATGTTAAGGTGAAAAAAGTTAATACGATGCGCGTTAAAGGAAAGGTCAGAAGAATGACTGTGCGAAGTGGTGGTCGGGTTATTAGAACTGAAGGAAAAACTTCAAGCTGGAAGAAAGCAATTGTAACACTTGAGGAAGGGTATAAAATAGATTTTTATCAAGGAGAAACGGCGGTATAAGCTATGGGAGTGAAGAAATTAAAGCCGGTTACGCCCGGGACAAGGTTTATGTCTGTTAGTACTTTTGAGGAAGTAACAGCTACAGAGCCAGAACCAGGGCTTGTTGAGCCACTGAAGAAGACAGGTGGTCGGAATAATCTGGGTAGGATTACAGCCTGGTGTCGGGGAGGTGGACACAAAAGAAAATACAGGATAATTGATTTTAAGAGAGACAAACGGGATATTGAGGCAAAGGTTAAAACTATTGAATATGATCCTAACAGGTCTGCCCGGATAGCTCTGGTTGTTTACAAGGATGGAGAGAAGCGATATATCCTTGCGCCTGAAGGATTGCAGGTCGGGGACACCGTTATTTCAGGAGAAAACGTTCCAGTAAAGGTTGGTAATGCACTACCATTGAGGAATATCCCTCCCGGAACTTTTGTGCACAATGTTGAACTCTACCCTGGGAGGGGGGGGAAATTGGCAAGAAGTGCGGGGACATCTATTCAGATTATGGGGAAAGAGGAGAAATATGTTATTGTTAAGATGCCTTCTGGTGAAATGAGGAAGATTCATGGGAATTGTTATGCAACCATAGGAGAGGTAGGGAATAAGGATCATGCTAATATTTCCCTCGGGAAAGCCGGGAGGAGTAGATGGCTTGGAAGAAGGCCTTCGGTTCGTGGAGTTGCGATGAATCCGATTGATCATCCTATGGGAGGTGGTGAAGGGAAGAGTTCAGGAGGGCGGCATCCATGTACTCCGTGGGGTAAGCCAGCCAAGGGATACAGGACCAGAAAGAAAGGTAAGCCCAGTGATAAGTTTATTTTGAAGCGAAGGTATGATAAGTAAAGGGAGAGGCTAAATGGCTCGTTCGTTAAAAAAAGGTCCATATGTAGATCCTAAGCTTTTAAAGAAGATAGAACAATTAAATAAATCCGGGAAGAAGAAGGTTATTAAGACATGGTCAAGAAGGTCTACTATCTCTCCTGAGTTTGTCGGGCATACATTTGCTGTACATAATGGGAATAAGTTTATTCCAGTTTACGTCACGGAGAATATGGTAGGGCACAAGCTCGGTGAGTTTGCGCCTACGAGGACTTTTAGGGGACATGCAGGGGATAAGAAGGAAAGAAAGAAGAAGTAGCCATGGAAGCAAGAGCAAGAAGTAAGTATATCAGGCAGAGTCCTAGAAAGGTTAGACAGATTGCTGATCTTGTGAGAGGTAAAAGTATTCCTGAGGCACTGAATATTTTGCATTTCTCGAGGAAAAAAGCTTCTAAATTTATAGAGAAAACGGTACGCTCTGCGGTTTCAAACCTGATTAACTCCGAAGGCGGCTCGGGTGTATCTCCGGAGGATCTTTTTATCAAGGAGATTTATGTTGATCCAGGACCAATGTGGAAAAGAATTCGTCCTGCTCCGATGGGGAGAGCTACTTTAATAAGAAAAAGAACAAGTCATCTTTCTGTGGTAGTCGCAGAATTTGAGGATAAAGCAAAAAAGAAAAGATAAGGAGGAGCCTTGGGACAGAAAACTCATCCGATAGGTTTCAGACTTGGATTTAATAAGACCTGGAGCAGTATCTGGTTTGATGAGAGAAATTTTAAAGATAGACTTTTGCAGGACTATTACCTGAGGAAGTATATAAACAATAGGTTACCTAACGCCGGTATTTCCAGGATAGAAATAAAGAGAACTCCCAAACTGATTACAGTTATTGTCCACACGTCCCGTCCCGGAATGGTTATAGGCCAAAAGGGTAAAGAGGTTGATCTCCTAAAGGCTGAGCTTAAGAAAATTACGGGCACAGAGGTTTACGTAAATGTTAGCGAGGTTAAAAGACCTGAACTTGATGCAGTGCTTGTGGCGAAGAATATTGCCAATCAAATAGCAAGGAAGGTTTCATATAAGAAGGTTGTGAAAAAGGCCATTCAGTCGGCAATGAGGATGGGGGCTCAGGGTATTCGTATTCAGGTTTCCGGTCGACTTGGTGGTGCTGAAATGTCCAGGAAGGAGACCTATAGAGAAGGAAGGGTTCCTCTTCATACACTGAGGGCTGATATAGATTATGCTGTTGAGACTTCTCATACAACTTATGGATGTATTGGAGTAAAAGTCTGGATATGTAGGGGAGAAAAAACGAAAGTAGAAGGTGAGTAAATGTTAGCGCCAAGGAAAGTAAAATACAGAAAACAACAGCGCGGGAGAATGAAAGGGATTGCTTCCCGTGGGAATGAAGTATGCTTTGGGGAATTCGGGTTGAAAGCGCTGGAGCCCGGATGGATAACCAGCAGGCAGATAGAAGCAGTTAGGGTGGCTATAACTAGAAAGATAAGAAAACATGGTAAGTTGTGGATAAGGATTTTTCCGGACAAGCCTGTTACGAAAAAGCCTGCAGAGACCCGAATGGGGAAGGGAAAAGGGTCACCTGAATACTGGGTTGCAGTTGTTAAACCAGGAAGAATACTTTTTGAGGTTGAAGCTGAGGATGAAGGCACTGTTATGGAGGCGTTCAGAATAGGGGCACATAAGTTACCTGTCAAGACAAAGATAGTGAGAAGAAAGGAAGTTGGTGAATAAGCCATGAAGAGAGAGCAGTTAAGGGAGATGTCCATAGAGGAACTGAAAGCCAAGCTGGCAGAGGATATTGAGGCACTTGAAAATTTGAGGTTCCAGAAAGCTTTACAGCAACTTGAAAATCCGGCCAGGATAAGGCAGCTAAAGAGAGAAATAGCCCAGATAAAAACAGTGTTGCGGGAGTATGAGCTTGGCATAAGGAAAGTGAAAACGAGCCAACAAGATTGAGGTTAGAAAGATATGGAAAAAAGAGGTAGAAGAAAGACATTTATTGGGACGGTGGTTAGCAATAAGATGGACAAGACTGTTGTTGTGGCAGTTGAGAGGCTGGTGAAACATCCATTATATGGGAAATATATTCGGAGAACGACAAAGTTGTACGCTCATGACCCCCAGAATAGGTGTAAAGAGGGGGATGTGGTAAAGGTTATAGAGTCTAGGCCTTTGAGCAAGTTGAAACGATGGAGATTGTTGGAAATTATAGATACAAAGACGTCCAATTAATGCTTTGGTGAGGTAGTTGCTATGATACAGCAAGAAAGTAGACTTAAGGTGACGGATAACACGGGAGCTAAAGAAGTACTGTGTATAAGGGTATTAGGTGGTTCAGGGAGAAAGTACGCTTCGATAGGAGATGTAATTGTTGTTTCCGTGAAGCAGGCTACTCCGAATGGGATGGTAAAGAAGGGTGATAAATCCAAAGCTGTGGTGGTTAGAACAAAGAAAGAGATCAGGCGCAAAGATGGCTCATATATCAGGTTCGATGATAATGCTGTGGTACTTGTTGATAATAATCTTGAACCAAAGGGAACCAGAATTTTTGGTCCTGTGGCGCGTGAGTTGAGGGAAAAAAATTATATGAAAATAATATCAATGGCACCGGAGGTTTTATAAGATGTTAAAGATAAAAAAGGGTGATACAGTGATTGTGATTTCGGGTGATGATAAAGGTAAGGTTGGCAAGGTTTTGAAAGTTTTCCCAAAGAAACAGAGAGTAATTGTGGAAGGAGTAAATTTTATAAAGAGACATACACGTCCAAGTCAGAAGAATCCTCAGGGTGGGATAATTGAGAAGGAGGCTCCCATCCATATATCGAATGTTATGTTATGGTTCAATAACGAGCGGACAAAGGTGGGTTTTAAGGTATTAAAAGATGGGAAGAAGGTAAGGTATTCAAAAAAGACTGGTGAAATTATAGATGCGTAAAAGTTGAGGTGGTAAAGTGGCTAAAAAGACACAGAAAAAAGGAGAATACAGACCAAGGTTGCTTGAGTTGTACGAGAAAGAGATAATTCCTGAGATGATGGAGAAGTTTAACTACAAGAATAAATATCAGGTACCTAAGCTCGAGAAGATAACTGTAAATATGGGAATTGGAAGAGCCAAGGAAGATCCGCAGAATCTAAAGAATGCTATGGAGGATCTGAGAGTAATTACAGGGCAGCAGCCGGTAATGACAAGGGCTAAAAAATCAATTTCCAATTTTAAGATAAGGCAGGGTGATCCTGTGGGATGTTTTGTTACTCTTCGGGGATGGAGGATGTATGAATTTCTGGATCGATTCATAAGTATAGCAGTTCCGCGGATTCGAGATTTTAGCGGGTTTTCTGATAGGTCATTCGATGGCAAGGGAAATATTTCGATTGGGATTAAGGAGCAGATTATTTTCCCTGAGATAAATTACGATACGATAGATAGAATTAGGGGTATGGATATAACAATTACTACCACCGCAGAAACAGACGAAGAAGCCTATGAACTTCTGTCTCTTTTTGGTTTTCCTTTCAAGAGAAGGCCAAAAAGAGTGGAAAAAGCTGAAGAGGAGACGAGTTAGATATGGCAAGGAAAGCACTGATAGAAAAGGCAAAACGCAAACCAAAATTTTCGACGCGCAAGGTGAACAGGTGCAGTATCTGTGGTAGAGCAAGAGGTTATTACAGGAAGTTCGGGCTGTGCAGGTTATGTTTTAGAGAATTGGCGTTGAGAGGTGAGATACCAGGAATTAAAAAAGCAAGCTGGTAAAGGGAGAAAAATATGCCTGTTACTGATCCAATTGCAGATTTTTTGACCAGAATCAGGAATGCCCAGATGGCAGGGCGCAGATGGGTTGATGTACCCGCTTCGAATCTCAAGAAGAGGATTGCACTTATTCTAAAACATGAGCGTTTTATAAGGGATTTTATTATTATAGAAGATGGCAAGCAGGGAATAATAAGGTTGTTTCTGAAGTATACAAAAGATGGGCAACCCGTAATAGCCGGGCTGAAGAGGATAAGTAAACCTGGCAGAAGGATTTATGTCCCCGCTGATAAAGTTCCGAGGGTTCTTGGTGGACTGGGAATTGCAATTTTGTCTACTTCGAAGGGTGTGATTACTGATAAAGTTGCCAGAAAAGAAAATGTTGGCGGAGAAGTCTTGTGTTATATATGGTAAAGTAATCAGGGAGAGGGAAAAGTGTCCAGAATAGGGAGAAAGCCAATAGATATACCTCAGGGTGTTATGGTTGAGGTGAGTGGCCAGCATGTCAGGGTGAAGGGGCCAAAAGGAGAGCTCGAGCTTGATGTTCATCCTGACATGATAGTGGAGAAGAAAGATAATCAGGTTCTTGTGAACCGGCCTACTGATAACAAAAGACATAGAGCGTTGCATGGCCTGACCAGGATGCTGATTGCTAACATGATAGAAGGTGTTACAAAGGGTTATCAAAAAACTCTGCTTCTTGAGGGTATAGGATATTCGGTGGAGATGAAAGGGAAATCGTTGCTTTTGAATGTTGGATATTCTCATCCGGTTTTATTTACACCTCCAGAAGGTATTAAGATTGAGGTTCCGAAGGCGCTTACAATAGTTGTTAGTGGTATTGATAAGCAGAAGGTTGGACAGGTTGCGGCGATGATAAGAAGTATAAGGCCTGTTGAGCCCTATAAGGGCAAAGGTATTCGTTATGAAGGCGAATATGTACGGAGGAAAGCTGGTAAGAAAGTGGGAGCGAAATAAGGGTTAACAAATGGATAGGATTTTAAAGAAAAGATTAGCCAGATTAAGAAGAAAAAAAAGGGTGAGGAAAAAGGTCTACGGTACTTCCGAAAGACCTCGCCTGGTTGTTTACAGGAGTCTGAAGCATATTTATGCTCAGATTGTTAATGATGAGGAGCATAGGACTCTTCTCACAGTTTCGGATTTGTCACCGGAGGTAAGGTCCCAGATTAAGGAAGGGATGAAGAAGGTGGACAAGAGTGTTCTGGTTGGGGAGGTAGTAGCTAAGAGGGCCCTTGAGAAAGGTATAGCCAGAGTTGTTTTTGATAGAAATGGATATAGGTATCATGGCAGAGTAAAAGCGCTGGCTGATGCAGCGAGAAAAGGTGGTTTGGAATTTTAAGGAGACGGGAGAGACATGATATACAGAAGAAAAGTTGTAGATCCATTGCAGCTGGAGCTGCTTGAAGAGAAAATAATCAGGATTAACAGGGTTGCAAAGGTGGTAACTGGTGGAAGACGGTTCAGTTTTAATGCGATAGTTGCAGTGGGTGATGGTAAAGGACATGTTGGAGTTGGTCTGGGAAAAGCTTCTGAGGTTACCACGGCTATAGCAAAAGCAAAGGAAAATGCGAAAAAGAATATTTACAGGATACCAATAATAAATGGTACTATTCCGCATGAGGTATATGCGAAATATGGAGCTGCGAGGGTGCTTTTGAAGCCAGCTGCACCGGGTACAGGGATTATTGCCGGTGGACCTATTCGGGCTATAATGGAAGAGCTTGGGGTTACGGATGTTCTTTCAAAATCCCTGGGCTCCAATAATCCTCATAATGTTGTTAAAGCTACTATGAAGGCTTTGTTGCAATTGAGAGATCCTTTGGAGATTGCAAGAATGAGGGGTATTTCATTACGGGAGTTGTTTGGACAATGAACGCAAAGAAGAAAGAAAAATTGTTAAAGATAACACAAATTAAGAGTGCTATTGGTTATAGGAAGAAAGCCAAATTAACTCTTGAGGCTCTTGGCTTACGAAGGATGCATCAAACCGTGATAAGACCGGATAATCCGGCTATAAGAGGAATGATAAGAGCAGTGTCTCATTTAGTAAAGGTTGAGGAAGTGGAGTCATGAGTACTACGAATTTATTGTCATCATTAAGGCCAGTGGATGGAGCTGTAAAGAAGAGAAAGCGTGTAGGGAGAGGTGAGGCTTCTGGCCATGGAGGAACTTCTGGACGCGGTCATAAAGGAGAGAAGTCGAGATCCGGTTCTAGAAGTCGAGCCTGGTTTGAAGGTGGGCAGATGCCGATTTACCGAAGAGTGCCGAAGAGAGGGTTTAAGAGTTTAAATAAAGTAGAGTATCAGATTGTTAATATAAAGGATATTGAGAAGATTGAAGCTTCTGAGATAAGGATAGAAGAGCTGGTAAAAAGTGGGCTGGTAAAGAGTTCCAGAAAACCGGTTAAGATTCTTGGAGATGGAGAACTGTCCAGAGCGGTAACAATTTATGCTAATGCTTTTAGTGAGTCAGCAAAAGAAAAGATAGAAAAGGCTGGTGGGAAAGCAGAGGTAGTATGATTCGACAGTTTCAAAACATATTCAAAATTCCAGAATTAAAAAGAAGAATTCTTTATACCCTTGGGTTACTCACGGTTTTCAGGATAGGAGCCCATATTCCTATTCCAGGAATTGATACGGAAGTGCTTGGTGCTGCAATCAGGAATTTTTCTAACACCCTTTTCGGTCTGTATGATTTGTTTGCAGGGGGAGCTTTTCGAAAGGCTACGGTTTTTGCTCTTGGAATAATGCCTTATATCAGTGCATCAATTATTTTACAGCTTCTTGGTGCTGTTTTTCCATATCTTCAGAAGCTTCAGAGAGAGGGCGAAGAGGGGAGAAAAAAGCTTACGCAAATGTCTAGGTATCTTACGGTGCTGATTGCGGGGCTTCAGGCTTTTGGAATCAGTCAGTTTTTGATGAGTCCTCAGATGTCTGCCCGTATTGGGGATAGAGTATATCCAGTTGTACCACATCCTGGAGTTGGATTTGTATTGTTAACGATGTTGACTCTTACGACTGGTACCATACTTTTGATGTGGTTAGGAGAGAGGATTACCGAAAGAGGAATTGGTAATGGTATCTCGCTTATCATAATGGTAGGTATTCTTGCAAGGTTTCCAAACGTGGTCGTCAGTGAAATTACTTTGATTAAAGAGGGGGTTAGAGGCGTTTTCACTGAGGTAATTTTGCTTGGTTTAATGTTTGTGATTGTTGGCTTTGTGGTGCTACTGACTCAGGGTACAAGGAAAATTCCTGTGCAGTATGCAAAAAGAATTGTTGGAAGGAAGGTTTATGGGGGACAGGCAACGCATATTCCTTTGAGGGTTAATTCGGCAGGCGTAATGCCAATAATATTTGCTCAAGCAATCATGTTTTTACCCAGTACGATTGCAACGTTTTTTCCTAATAGCGATTTCATTCAGGGCATAATGAGGTTTTTTAGTATCCGTTCACCTGTTTACTGGATAATTTATGGGGTATTTATTGTATTCTTTACTTATTTTTATACAGCCATCGTTTTTAACCCGGTTGAGGTTGCTGATAATATGAAGAAATATGGTGGTTTTATACCTGGGATAAGACCAGGGAAAAGGACTGCGGAATTCATAGATAATGTGCTTACGAGAGTAACACTTCCAGGTTCAATATTTCTGGCATTTATTGCGGTTTTCCCGTACATCCTGATGAAAATTACAAACATTAACTATGATCTTGCTTCTTTTTATGGTGGGACAAGTCTTTTGATTGTGGTTGGGGTAGCACTTGATACTTTGCAGCAGATAGAATCTCATCTCTTGATGAGACATTATGATGGTTTTCTGAAGACAGGAAAAATCCGTGGCAGGAGAAGGTAGATTAAAATGATTTATATAAAAACAGAGGAAGAGATAGAAAAAATAAGAGATAGTTGCAGAATAGCTTATAGAACGGTGATGATGCTTGGGAAATATATCAAACCGGGAATTAAGACATCCGAGCTGAACAGTATTGCAGAGGATTTTATTTTGAAGAATGGAGCCCGTCCTGCTTTTAAAGGGTACAAAGGATATCCGGCTACGATATGTACCAGTATAAATGAAGAAGTTGTGCATGGAATACCAGGTGACAGAAAGCTGAAAGAGGGGGATATAATTAGCGTTGATATTGGTACTTGTCGAAATGGATATTATGGTGATGTGGCTTTTACTTTCCCTGTAGGAGAAGTAGATGATGAGAAGAAAAGGTTAATGGATGTTACAAGGGAGAGTTTGTATAAGGGGATTGAGAAGGCGGCTCCTGGAAATAGATTGTCTGATATCAGCCATGCTATACAGAGTTACGTAGAAGCTAATGGCTTTTCAGTTGTGAGGTCTCTTGTGGGACATGGGATAGGTAGGAATTTACATGAAAGTCCTGAGGTTCCAAACTACGGCGCGCCTGGTATGGGGCCAGAACTGAAGCCAGGGATGTGCCTTGCGATTGAACCTATGGTTAATGCTGGAATGTATGAGGTCTATACCCTCGATGATGGGTGGACAGTTGTTACTCTTGATGGAAGGCCATCTGCCCATTTTGAGCATACAGTGGCCATTACTGAAAATGG
>Ga0180301_10004109_pt1 | contig 11252 bp, 14 predicted proteins | sample GuaBasSediGuay16_FD_121797 | JGI IMG/M metagenome (GOLD analysis project Ga0180301, IMG submission 121797) | Subseafloor sediment microbial communities from Guaymas Basin, Gulf of California, Mexico - Guay16, Core 4569-2, 12-15 cm | ecosystem: Environmental > Aquatic > Marine > Hydrothermal... | reverse complement strand
GTGGTACGTTTAGGTGTGCTACGGGAATTAGAGCTAGTTTCACCAGTATAGAACACGTAGAAGCTATGAAGAGATCGATAGAGCTATGGGCTAAACTAGCGAAGCAGCATGGATTCGAGTATCGGCGAGAAGGATACCTCTGGATGATAACGCGTGAAGAGGATTTAAAGCTGTTTAGCAGAGTAGCTAGCTTCCACAATAAGCACGGTATACCATCTAGACTTGTGAGCGCCGAGGAGATCAGAGAAATAGTTCCCTACATAGACTTAGATGGAGTAGTTGGCGGACTCTACGACCCACTAGCTGGTAAAGCCGACAACTTCCACGCGCTCCTCGAGATCCTAAGGTATATTGAGACAAGCGGGGTCAGCGTACACAGGTCTACTAAAGCCTATAGGCTCGTAGCTAGAGGTAGTAGAGTAATTCGTGTAGAGACTAGCAGGGGCTTAATAGAGGCTGATGTAGTAGTTATAGCTGCTGGTCACGGATCAAAGAAGCTGTTAAATACTCTAGGAGTTAAACTACCAACTAAGAACGTGGCTAAGCATGCACTAATAACTGAAGCCTTCCAGTACAATATCAAGCCGCTAATAATAGACTGGGCTTCGAGCTCCTACTTGGTCCAGGTATTCCACGGAGGCTTCCTGATAGGCGCCGAGCTCGAGGAAGAGTCTGATACAAAGGCTTCTAATAGGATAGACTACCTCTACAGAGCGGCCAGGATCTGGGTTAAGTACTTTCCATGGCTTAGAGAAGTAAGAGTTCTAAGGTACTGGACCGGCTATTACGTCATGACCCCTGATCACCACCCGGTTATAGGACCTATAGGGGAGTATGATAACCTATACGTAGCTACAGGATTCAGCGGACACGGCTTCATGATGGCTCCTGTTACTGGTGAAGCTTTAGCAGACTACATTACTAGGGGTAGACCTTCGCATAGCATCATGGAAAAGTTTAGGCTGGAGAGGTTTAAGAGAGGAAAGCTTATCAAAGAGATAGCTGTATTCGGCTAGACAGATATACGCGCTTCTAGCACAACCGCTGGCGCTACCTCGTATATGTTCATGTTCTTCTCATAGCTATACCTCTCGCTCCTGCTACGCGTAAGCCCTATTAGCAGAGAGCTAAGCCTAGATACTGGTACTAGGACCTCGAAGCCTTTAATCGGGGTTGAACTACCCTTTTCGTAGAACACACCATACTCCGGCACGATCCTTATATAGCCTTGGTAGAGCTCGGCTTTAACGATGCTATCTACAGCTATGAGCCTCCTAACTTCTTCGAATACTTCGTCTAAACCCCAGTCTCCAGGACTTACTACTAGCTGGTAGTACATGGGTTTAGGCCTAGTGAATAAGCCGCGTCCATTACCCGGTCTACTATTGCCGCTTGTAAGTCTTGAGCGTAGGTAATCAACTACTACGCCATCATCCACTAGGGTACGCCTCCACGCAGGGTATACTTCATCATCGAACACCCGCTGTAGCGGACCAGGGTAGAAGGGATCCTCGATGACTTTAAGTCCTCCACCCAGATTTGTATCAAGCCCTAACTTCACCGGCTCATCTGCTTCGAGGAGATGCGCTATTTCGTGGAAAAATGCACAGGCAGCATCTCCACTTAGTAGTACCCTCCACGATCCAACGTGAACAGGGTTGAACCTTCTAGCTCTAGCCTGTAGCTTGATACGCTCGGAGATCCTGTTTACAATCCTCTCTATATCGGCGTTTAAAGACTTTGGAGTTGTAGAAGCTAGTGCGAAGCCTGTTGATAGGAGGCTACCCATGTACAGCGTGTAAGCGTTAATGTAGAGCTCGTGTAACCACCTATTCTCTCTAGCCTCTACACCGTATTCCTCAACGCTATGCTCTACCCTTACATGCCTAGATACTAGGATGACTTCTGAGCTTAATCCGTAATCCCTCAGTAGCTTGCCGGTACGCTCGGCTATAGCTAGAGCTTCTTCGAGGTGCGTCCGTGAACCTATAGTAAAGTCTCCTTTATAGAAGTCACTGCAGTACACACTAGTACTGGTTCTATCGCCTGTTCTTGCTAGCCTAGCTAGAAGAGATTTAGCCCAGTCTCTACATTCCCCGGCACAACTAACGACTCTGAAGCCTCTACCGCTATACAGCCTACCAATACTATATGCTCCACTATAGCGGTTTACCTCGAAGCTACCGCTTCTGTACGCTACCTCAACCGTCTCCTCGCTATACCTACTCCACAGCGTCACAGAACAGTCCATGTCTTAGCTACACCCATGGATATACATTATATATGCTATATAGAGTATATTGTTAGAGGCTTCATAAACCCATTTAGAAAGTTACCAGTACTCAGTCCACACAAGTAGTGGGGGTTAGCCGTGGATATAGCTAGAATTCTCGACGCTTTGAACAGCTTGGCTAGAACTGGCTGGATGATCCGAGGAATACCTCCTAGTATTGCTGAGACAGTCTCTCAGCATAGCTATGCTTCATCGATAATAGCGTTGTACTTAGCCGAGAAGTTGGGAAAACGGGGGGTAAAGGTAGATCTCTATAAAGCGGCTGTACTGGCACTACTACACGATCTACCAGAGGCTTTTACAGGGGATATACTCAGACCTTTCAGTATAGAGCATATTCCGCGGAAAGAAGAGATAGAGTTAGCCGTGCTAGAGCGAGAAGTGGAGCTAGAATCCATTAAGAGACTGTACAGGGAATACGTTGAACAGACAACAGTTGAATCTAGGATAGCGAGACTAGCTGACTACATAGCTACCTATATACAGGCAGTAGTCTACAAAGAGAAAGGCTACAGAGTAGACGATATAATAGCTGGTGTGAGAAAGAGGATCGAGGAGCTCGCAGAGAATTTGGGTATAAGCGATGCAGTACGTTACATACTAGGTAGTAAGACCTAGGTCTAACCAGAAACCTACAGCCTATCTCTCGAGATACCCGTTTTAAGCTGTAAGCTACTTTTTAAGATAAACTTCTACTACGTTGCCCTCTCTACTAACTATTTCTAGAGATAAACCTTTCTTCTTGGCAATAACCTCTATGGTCTTAACCGGTATTACTCTCTCATCGGTTACTACTCTTATAGCTCCGCCTTCTCTCAACTGATTGATAAGCTTCTTCAACTTAACTAAAGGGTGCTGAGAACAACCGCTGGGTTTTGACCTGAGATCAACTGTTTCCAGGTACTCGGTCAACCATCTCACCCGCTCTGTTTACCACCACTCTGTACCTGTAGTCCAAACTTCTTGTACATGTACTCGATCATCTTCTCCTCTTCAAGTACTTGAAGCTCTTCCCTACTAGGCTTCTCTGGCAGCCATTCCGGTCTAGTACCTCTATCATCGTAGTACTTTCTTATGGCTCTCTTCAACGCACCTACAGCTAATATGCTACAGTGGTATTTTATAACGGGTAGTCCTCCTAGCTCATCGCTTATCTCTTGCCATGTGATCTCCCATGCTTCTTTCAAGCTCTTACCCTTAATTTTTTCTGTTAGAATACTGGCTGCTGCAATGTTAGCTGCACATCCATAGCTTTCGAACGAAGCCCTCACTATTGTTTCTTTCTCCTCGTCTATCTTTAGATACAGCGTGATCATATCGCCGCATGCGGGACTACCAGCTATTGCTTTCACAGTAGCTTCTTCCATAGGTCCTGCGTTCTTCGGGTTCCTGAAGAGCTCTAGAACCTTAGGGCTGTATGGTAGAGGTATACGCGTACTCATAGAGTCCACCACTATAACGTTGCTATAGCTAATACTCTTAATAAACCTGTTATAGCATCTATCTCAAGACTATCTCTAGGGAGCTTGCTTTACTATGCTTTTCAGTACTTCAACGAACCTGTCGATCTCCTCCTTGGTGTTATAGAGGTAGAAGCTAGCTCTAACGCTTCCACGGCTAAAACCTAGTCTCTCGTGAAGAGGCTGGGCACAGTGGAACCCGCTTCTCACAGCAATAGCTTCCTCGTCAAGCATTATAGCTGTTGCATGGGGATCTAGCTCTCCCAGCGTAAACGATACTATGCCTCCCCTAGCTTCTGGACTCCGTGGACCGAGGATCTTCAGCTTGTCGGCAAAGCCTTCTTCCTCTACTCTCTTGAAGAAGTACTTGACTAGTTCTTGTTCGTGTCTATGGATGTTCTCCATGCCTATCCTACTTAGATACTTTACAGCTTCTGCTAGCCCTATTCCTCCAACTATGTTAGGTGTTCCAGCCTCATACCTCCACGGCATATCGTGCCATATCACTTCTAGTCTACCGCGATAGTGTACTTCTTTGATAGTATCTCCTCCTACGAGGAATGTATCCATATCCTCTAGCACTTCTTCACTAACGTAGAGCACTCCTATACCGGTAGGACCCAGCATTTTATGCCCGCTAAAAGCTAGGAAGTCTACGCCTAGATCTCTAACGTTAACCGGTATATGGGGTACGCTCTGAGCGCCATCAACAACTATTCTCGCACCCATGCTATGAGCTATCTTGGCGATAGCCTTAACGTCGTTAATTACTCCGGTAACATTGCTCATATGCGCTATAGCTACTAGCTTTGTTTTCTCATTAATAGCCTCTTCTAGCAGGTCCACTCTAAGCCTACCTTCATCGTTAACATCAACAACTCGTACACTAGCCCCTGTATGCCTAGCTATCTTAAACCATGGCAAGAAGTTGCTGTGATGCTCCATGATGGTGATTACTACTTTGTCTCCCTCACCTAGGTTTTTAAGACCCCATGCATAGGCTACGAGATTTAGAGCTTCAGTAGTGTTCCTAACAAATACTATCTCCTCCCTACCTCTAGCCCCGATAAACTCTGCTACAGTATCGTGTGCTTCTTCGTATAGTCTACTAGCTTCTTGGCTGAGGTGGTGGAAACCCCGATGAATATTAGCATTACTCTCAGTATAGAATCTCCGTATAGCCTCTATAACCTGGCGGGGCTTCTGAGACGTAGCAGCGTTGTCGAAGTATATTAGCTTTTTACCGTTAATCACTATATCCAGTATCGGGAAGTCCTGCCTAATACTGTATGGGTTAAGCAAGCTTAAACACCTGCTTAGACTATAATAGTGTCTTAGGCAATATATTGTGTTTAGCAAATTTATAACAGTGTTATACCGGCAACCGCTTGGAGGAGATCAGTATGAGTAGCGAGGTCTCTAGGGTCAAAGAGCTTCTAAAAGCTCATGGAAGGCCCCAGCGCGAGGTATACTTCGACTTAGAGAATAGCGGCTGGGTTCCACCAGAAGTAGTTGAAGCTATGCTTCCATACTTCAACAGACACGGTTATGGGCATCCCTCGATAACGAATAAGCCGGGATGGGAAGCGCTGGAAGCGCTACTAGAAGCGCAGAGCTTCATAGCCAGCAGCATTGGAGCTGGGGAACAAGAGCTTTTCTTCACCCATAGCGGTACAGAAGCAAATAATCTAGCGATAATAGGCTCAGCTCTAGCTAATAGAGGCCGTGGAAAGAAGATCGTTGTATCGGCTATAGAGCACTACAGCGTATTACTCCCTGCGAGCGAGCTAGCTAAGCAGGGGTTCGAAGTAGTGCAGGTACCAGTTGATGGAGAGGGGTTCGTAGACCTAGATATCCTAGAATCCCTTATCGATGAAAACACGCTTTTAGTCAGCATACAGATGGTTAACCACGAGATAGGGGTTATCCAGCCTATAAAAGCGATCTCCGAGATCGTGAAGGACAAAAACCCCAATACCTTGATCCATACAGACGCAGTAGACGCCTATACTAGGATACCGATAGATGTCAATAAGCTACAAATAGATCTACTGACTCTAAGTAGCCATAAAATACTCGGTCCAAAGGGTGCTGGAGCTCTCTACGTTCGAGAGGGGGTTAAGATCGAGAAGATACTACACGGTGCGCTAAGTACTCAACCCTACTGGCCTGGAGTAGAGAATATACCAGCTATAGTTGGATTCCGTAAAGCAGCAGAGCTTGCTCTAGATAATATGGAGGACAAGATGAGGTACGTCGCCAACCTTAGAGACAGGCTGCTTAAGGGGATCACGGATAGGGTCGAGGACTTCTTAGTCAATGGACCCATTGGAAGCAAGCGTGTACCAGATAACCTCAACCTGAGCTTTCTATACATCGAGGGAGAAGCGCTCACAATAGAGCTTAGCCTTAGAGGAGTATACGTATCCAGTGGAAGCGCATGTAGCAGTAGAATACTCGAGCCCAGTCATGTGCTACTAGCCATTGGGAGGAAACACGAAGAAGCGCATGGAAGCATACTCTTTAAGATAACTAGGTATCATACTGTAGACGATATAGAGTACGCTCTAGACCAGATCCCCAGAGCCGTTGATAGGTTGCGTAAATTAAGCTCGATTAAACCATAGTAGTGATGGGAAGGGTTCTGGGTTGAAAACCCAGCTCTACACACCGGAGATCATAGAGAGGTTTTCCCGCCAAATACTAGTAGAGGGAATAGGTGCAAGCGGGCTTAAGAAGATCAGAGAGGCTAGAGTAGCTGTAATAGGCTGTGGAGCAACTGGTACCTCACAGGCAGAGCTCTTAGCTAGACTTGGAGTAGGCTTCATTAGGTTGGTTGATAAGGACTTTGTGGACATCAGCAACCTTCCGAGAACTCACTTGTACACTTACAGCGATGCTAAGCAAGCACTACCGAAAGCAGTAGCCTGTGCTAGTAAGCTGAAAGAGATAGATCCAGCGATAGAGGTTGACCCCGTGATCACTAGGGTAACTCCGAGCAATATAGAGGAGCTAATACGGGATGTAGACGTAGTAGTAGATGGAACCGATAACTTACGTACACGCTTCATAATCAACGATGCAGCTATCAAGCTCGGTAAACCCTGGGTTTTCGTTGGATTTGCTTCATGGTATGGAAACGTACTCTTTATAAATCCGGGTAAAGGTCCTTGTCTGCGCTGCGTAATACCAGCTAGAATGGTTGAGAGAGAAGAACGTAGAGATGCCTGCGAGATACTTGGAGCAGTAGGTACTGCAATAGCCTTTATTGCGTCTATTTCCTCTACCCTAGTTCTAAAACACATACTCGGCATACTAGACGATTACAGCACCTTCTACATAGTCAATGGGAAAACCCTAGATATAGACAAGGTAAGAGTCAAGAGAAACCCGGAGTGTCCTTCATGCGTTTACAAGAAGTACGAGTTCCTAAGAGAGGATGTAGCAGTAGAGAAAGCTACAAGGATATGTGGCTCTAATGCAGTAGAAGTAATGCCTCCGAAGAAGATCAGGATAGACCTCTACAAGTACGTAGAGGGAGTAGATAAGGCCAAGGTACTCTCGGTAAACCCGTATACAGCTAAAATCAAGATAAGCGATATGGTATCAATGGTGTTGTTCAGCGATGGGAGAGCGATAATCGATGGCACTATAGACGAAGAGTACGCATATAGAGTTTACAAGTCGCTCGTACTAGATAGGCTAGTGAATAAAGGGTGAGATGCGTGGATGAGAAGGTAATGGATTTTCGTGGAGAGCCTTGTCCAGGTCCCCTGATAAAAACGGTGAAAACCCTTTCGAACCTAGGCGAGAACAAGGAGCTCGTAGTCTTAACGGATATAGAGGAGTGTATGAAGACTATTAAAGAAGCTGTAGAGCTACTAGACGTTACAGAAGTTACCGTTAAGAGAGAAAATAAGCACTGGAGGATAGTCATAAAGACCTAAAGAGATGCAACGCTTCCTCTCTCCCTAGTTTCCTCTTAGCTGAACACTCCTCTGCACTACCAGTAAATTAATTAGTAAGTATTATGGATAAAGTAAGCTCCCAGCCTCATCCCCACTGAAATGGTTTTGAAATTGTAAATTGTTTTAAAGAATATATATTGATAGCAAAGGACTAGATGTTGACACGTGTCAAAAGAGAAGCTGAGAGATAAGGTAGAGATTGTAAAGAGTATTCTAGGAGAACTACATAGAGGCGCTAGCGTAGACGAATTAAAAGAAAAGTTCAGAGAAGTACTTAGTACCGTATCTCCGTTCGAGATACCTCTTATTGAACAACAGCTGATAAGTGAATGCGTTGAAGTAGAAGAGATTCTAAAGCTCTGTGATCTCCACGTAGCTCTGTTTAGAGAAACATCGAGAAGCACGAGCTAAAGAACGTACCACGAGGACACCCGATAGACTTGTTTATGAGGGAGAACAAGTGGATACTGAAGAGAGCAAGAGCTCTGGGACTATACGCTGCACAGCTTATCAGTGCTAACAAGCCTGAAGCCGCCCGTAAGCTTCTAGAGAACATGCTTAGAATTACTGGAGAGCTGAGAAGAATTAAGCTGCACCACAAGAAGATACAGATGCTGGTATTCCCCTATCTAGAGAAGAGGGGGATCACCGCCGTACCGAGAGTACTATGGGGTAGAGAGGACAAGATCATTACAGATCTTAGGGATTTCTACGAAAAAGCTACTGAAGCACTCAAGACGGGTAAGGTAGAGCTCATGGGAGAAGCCGGTAGACTAGCTCTAGATATAGCTCGTGAGATAGGAGAAGTAGTGTTTAGAGAGAATAAGATCCTGTACCAGCTATACACGCTCTATTCAGTGAAGGAGAGTGGGCTACAATAGCGGTACACGCTGATGAAATCGGCTGGCTAGTAGATACAGGTGATAGAGAGTGGAAACCCTCTTCCAAGCCCATATACCCGTACATGATTAGTGGAGCTATTACTAGCGAAGAGATAGAAAAACTACCACCCGAGATCAAAAGCCTAGTTAGAGGAGGGAGAGTGAAACCCGACGAGTACGCTATTAGGAAACATGGTGATCACGAGTACGAAACAAGGTTTTTATCCAAGGAAGAAGTTGAAGGAGTACTTAGAGCACTACCTCTAGAGATAACTTTCGCTAACAAAGACTACAGGATAAAGTTCTATACAAGGAGCTCGTTTAGCGAAGGGTTCGTTAGAACAAAGACGACTATAGGGAGAAGGATCGAGTACTGCCACCCACCACGGCTTGAGAAACTCGTAAAGAAAACCGCAGATGAAGTACTTAGTGGTAGAGAACCCTACAAAGAGTTCTGGACTCGATTAGGGGATAGAGTAATGAGGGTGATCATAGCGCCGGTCAGGAATAGAGCGGGGGAAATAATAGGCGTCCTCGAGATCGTCGAGGATCTAACCGATATAGTTGAGAACGTAGAGAGGATTAAGAAGAGCGTAGTGGTGCTCTAGTTGAAGAAGAGCCTCTTCGAACTAGCGGCTCGATACGTGCTACCATCGATCAGGAGGCTTTTAGTTGAGGAGCTGTGGAACAACGGGTTGTCGGTGAGAGAAATAGCTGGCATACTCGGTATATCGTATTCACTCGTATCTAGGTACCTAAGAGGGGAGCGAGGATCGTCTATGGATTTCACAGAAGATAGCACGGTGAGAGAAAGTATTAAGGGAATAGCTTTCAAAGCTATGAGCGGTGAAGCGGATCGATACATTGTAGAGGAGGAACTAGTAAAGCTAACTCTCCACATATTTGCAAGCAGAAAACTGTGCAAGTACCATAAGAGACTAGAACCAGGTATAGATATTGAGAAATGCAGGATCTGTCCGAGAGTCTTCGGCTGATACTTGAGCAGGGATCACCGCCCAGAATCTCTCGTTAGAGCATGCACCTTTCTCTACCGCTTTCTCTGCCCAATTCCTCTATTTCGAGGTTCCAGATCCTGATAGAACGGGCCCTTTCTACGAGCTCTTCAAGCTCTCTATCTATGATTCCAAGCTGTCTCTCTATTCTAGAAACCCTGTCTATGTTTGAGTGCGTAACTACTTTTCGCGCGCCTAGTAAGCAGTACTCTCTCACCTTAACCGAGTACTCGTATGTTCCTATGCTTCTCGCCATACTTGTGATCTCCTCTTTATCAAATCCTACAAGCGGTCTTAGAACCGGTAGCTTAGATGCTCTATCTATAACATACATATTATCCAAGGTTTGAGAAGCTACTTGACCCAAACTCTCACCAGTAGCTATAGCTTTAGCCTTGATTTTCTCTGCAAGAATAGATGCTGTCCTCATCATTAACCTCCTCAGAATGATCACAATGTACTCCTCCGGTACACTAGCTACGATACGTGTTGCCACTTCTCTAAAATCTACAACGTACATTACCGGGTTGTATCCATAACCCCATCTAGAGACTAGAGCATACGCTACGGCGAGAACACTGTTTACTTGGTCCTCGCCTCCAAGATCGAATAGGACAAAATCCGTTTTACACCCACGCTTCATCAAGTACCAGCTAGCAACAGGCGAGTCTATACCTCCAGAGAAGAGCACAAGTACGCGTCCCTCACTACCTATCGGTAGGCCTCCAGGCCCTCTGATGACGGAGTCGTACAAGAAAGCATTCTTACCGCGTACTTCAACATAGGCTGTGTAATCTGGGTTTTCGAGGTCAACACTTAACCCCGTAGATCCCCTTAGTTTCTCGCCTAGTAGCCTGGCTAGATCCATGCTTGTAAAAGCTTCTGATCCAGACCTTCTAGCTCTAACTGCAAATCTAGATCCCCGTATTCTATTCCTAAAGAAGGCTTCTGCTTTATCGACTAGTTCCTCTAGATCCCCGTACTCTACTCTGTAAGCTGGCGACGAGCTTACTACACCCATGACGCGAGCTATGGTACTAGCGGCTGATTCAGCTTCTTCCTCGCTTCTATAGCTCTCCACAACCACTCTTCCATACAGTCTGGCTACTCTAACATAGTCTAGGTTGCTTCGCGCTAGAGCATCCTTTATATTCTTAACTAGTAACTTCTCCATGCGCGCTCTAGTGGCTTCCCCCTTAATCCCTATCTCTCCATAACGCACAAGTACTACCCAGCTACTAGATCCTGCCCTCATATCCTACCCCAGTAAGGTATAAATTATAACATTGCTATATCAGTTATCATCCCTACACGAGAGGAACATATATTGGGAAAAGGGAGCGATCACGAAGTAGAGGCGACTACACATACTACAGGTAAACATGAATACAACCATGCCGCGATGGTTGAGGAGTTTAAGAGGAAGTTCATTGTCTCGCTTATACTAACGGTACCCATTATAGTTCTCTCACCCGGTATACAGGAGTTCTTTGGCTACGGGATAGTTTTCCAGGGATCAAGCATACTGCTGTGGGTTTTATCGATGATCGTCTACAGGTATGGAGGCTCGCCTTTTCTAAGAGGGCTGAAAATATTTTGATGATTGGAGGGAAAGTTTATATTGCTTGTTTTTTAGC
>Ga0180301_10004108_pt1 | contig 11252 bp, 11 predicted proteins | sample GuaBasSediGuay16_FD_121797 | JGI IMG/M metagenome (GOLD analysis project Ga0180301, IMG submission 121797) | Subseafloor sediment microbial communities from Guaymas Basin, Gulf of California, Mexico - Guay16, Core 4569-2, 12-15 cm | ecosystem: Environmental > Aquatic > Marine > Hydrothermal... | reverse complement strand
CCTTTGTAGCCATCAGAGACAGAGATATTGCTGCAGAAGCCATGGGGATCCCGCTTGCCAAATACAAGGTCATGGCTTTCGCGGTAAGCTCATTTTATGCAGGTGTGGCAGGATGTCTCATGGCACACTACCAGAAGTGGATCGTGCCCGGAAACTTTGATCTCTCCGTTTCGATTGCCTATATAGCAATGATAATTATGGGCGGCCTTGGCACCATTCTTGGATCTGTGTTGGGAGCCATTCTGATTACCGGAATTCCCCATGGGATTGTTTACCTTGTTGATATTTTCAAAGAGAGCTACCCCGGGCTGAGTGGGTTCATCGTCGATTTCAAGCTTGGTTTGTTTGGCCTTGTAATAGTTCTAGCCCTTCTTTTTGAGCCTAAAGGGCTGTTCGGAATCTACTGGAGAGCAAAAATATATTTCAAAACATGGCCGTTCAAATATTAGCAGTTTCTTTTAGGAATATAGGTGGGCCCCATCTTCTTCCGGGGAGAGGTTGATGGGATGAGACGATAACCATTAAGCTGTAAGGAGGAGCATTATGAAGACAAGGACTATTTTTCTAAGCCTTTTTTTGGTGGGGGCATTGTGCCTGACGGCAATTCCGGCACAGGCAGGCAGTGTTCGGGGGGTTACGGATACAAGTGTGAAGCTGGCATGTCTTGTCGACTTCACGGGTCCGGGAAAGTTTGCAGGGCCTCCGCTTGCGATGGGTGCCAGAATGTATGTCAAGTATATTAATGACCAGGGGGGCATCCACGGGCGGAAAATTGATCTAGTGGTTGAAGACAACGGAATATTGCCCAACACAACGATGCAGGCGGCGAAAAAAGTTATCTTCAAGGACGGTGTATTTGCCATAGGTTTTAACCTGGGCAGCGCAGGTACAAGTGCAATCATACCCCTTTGCGAGGACAATCAGGTGGTGTTGATGCCGCATGGTGCCAACAAGAAGTTTTACAAGCCGGGGAACAAGTGGGTTTTCGTGCCTTATGCCACGCAGTTCAACATGGCATCACGAGCCGTGGAGTACATATTGAGCAGGGACCCGAAGGCCAGGATAGGCATAATTTATCAAGATGACAGCTTTGGTCGTGACGGGCTGGAAGGCGCAAGGGCTGCCGCCAAGTTCATGAAAACAAGGCTTGTCAAAGAAGCCCCGTACAAGATCGGAACCATCGATATGTCGCCCCAGATGAGGATGATGAAGGAAGCTGATGTAGACTGGATCCTTCTGTGGACATATCTGCCCCAAACGGGCGCTGTTCTTAAAGAGAGACTGAAAATGGGCTGGGATGTAAAAGTAATTGGCGACAATACAACTGCCTACAGGCTTATTTTCCCGCTGATAAAACAACTGGCGGAAGGTTACCTTGCTGTTACGCCATTTGTGCCGTGGGAGGACATGCCAAGTGAAGTGATAGATATGGTCAAGAAGTATGGAGACTATGAAAAAGTCTCCAAATCGCCCTTTCCGGCTCCCATGTATTTGGCCTGCATGGCATATTTCAGGGCCATGATTGAAGGCATAAAAAATGCAGGAAGAAACTTGACGCCTCAGACCTTAATAAAAGGATTAGAGAGCATAAAAGATCTTGATATGTGGGGGATGTGCCCCAACATGACTTTTGGACCCAAGCGTCATTGCGGCTATTTTTCATCCCTTGTGGTAAGAGCTGACGCAAAGAATCAGAGATTCGTTGTGGTTGACCCGATTAAGGAGCTCGTGACGCCTCAATACTAGAGCAAGCAATTCTTAAATAGCGTTATCTTCCCCTGCCTGCTTACTTTGAACTCTAAGGACTAAGGCAGGGGAATGATACGCTGGGCAACTAGGATATATGTGATGAGCGAGGACATGTTTAGCCTTAAAGGGAAAGTGGCGCTTGTAACAGGTGCCTCTGGTGCTATTGGCCAAGAGATATCGGTTTCTCTGGCCCGGGCTGGCGCGGATATCATAGCTATGGGCAGGAACATGGATCGGCTGAGAAAGACGGCTGAAATGGTCAAAAAGCACAAAAGGGATTCAGCAATTATCTCAGGCGACATATCGAAAATGGAGGATGTTGAAAGGATATCCAGGGAAAGTTTTACTCATTTTGGGCGGGTGGACATACTGGTTAATAATGCCGGCACAAATGTGTTTAAGAAGGCGGAAGATTTTACGGAAGGTGATTTCAATTTGATTGTCAATACAAATCTGAAAGGTTCCTTTTTTCTTAGCAGGCTTATAGCAGTGGGAATGAGAAAAAACAATGCCGGCAACATTATCTTCATTACATCACAGCTTGGCAAAACAGCGATGAACTTTGCATGCCTTTACGGGGCAACAAAAGCTGCTTTAATGCAGATAACAAGATCACTGGCATTTGAATGGGCTAAATACAATATAAGGGTTAACTCAGTTTCCCCGGGGCCATGGTCAACTGGAATGCTTGAGCCTGCATTCAAGAATGGGAAAACAAAAGAAGCCTTAATCCGCATGACCCCTACCCGCCGGCTCGGAGAAGAGGGTGATATAGGAGGGGCCATTGTGTTTCTGGCCTCGGATGCATCAAGGCACATAACAGGTCAGGACCTCATAGTGGATGGGGGCTTCTCCATTGGCAGAGTTATTTGATTGTAACTTGTTAGAAAGGAAGTCATGGTTGATATCAGCCTTGAAAAATATTGTGCGCAGGCGGTCGAGAGGGGTGCGACGGATGCAAAGGAAATTCACCCCAGTAGCGTTGTAACAGCACCTTGGGTGAGGTTGAAATGCCAGTTTGGCTGTGTAGGGTATGGCAAAGGGTACTGTTGCCCTCCTGATACACCAACACCGGAGCAGACAAGAACTATTCTGGACAGCTACCACCGGTGCATTCTTTTTCATATTGAAGTACCCCACATGCCGAAGAAGGAAAAGCGCTACAGGGAATTTTTTGACAATCTCGTAGACCTGGAAGGTGAGATGTTCAAGGATGGTTTTTACAAGGCATTCGTTATGCTTGCCGGTCCATGCCGGATTTGCAAGAAATGCGCAAAGCTTGAGGGAAAACCCTGTAACTTCCTAGACAGAGCCAGGCCGTGCATGGAGGCTTGCGGGATTGATGTGTATCAGACTGCCAGAAATAATGGTTTTTTTATAAAAACTCTCAGACGAAGAGAAGAGACCAACAATGAGTACTGCCTCATGCTTGTAGACTAGCTTTTGACTGCGCCCAAGCACTGTTACGGGATTCACGAGGCAGGAATAGATTTCAATGAAAAGGATTGAAACAGAGTTCACCAAAATGATGGGTATTGATTATCCCATCATAGGCGCGCCAATGTTCTTGATATCCTACGAGGAGCTCGCGGCAGCGGTCTCGGAGGCCGGGGGAATGGGCGCTATTCCTCTTCCAAATTTCCGTACCACAGAGGAACTGAAAAAAACACTTATCAAGATTAGGGAAAGAACAGATAAACCCATTGGAGTTAATATCCATCTTTCAGGAAGGTTTGACTGGAAAGAACAACTTGGTCTGTGCCTGGAAGCAGGCGTGAAGTTTTTTATATCTTCCCTTGGGGATCCACGATTGATCCTCGACGATGTCCATGCTAGTGGAGGGAGAGTTTTTGCCGACGTAATTAACCTCGAGCAGGCGCTGAAAGCACGTGAGAGGGGCGTTGACGGGCTTGTGGCAGTGGCGTGCGGTGCCGGGGGTCACTGCGGCGAAATACCAACTATAATTTTGGTTCCGTACCTTAAATCGAAAACAGGGCTTCCCGTAATAGCGGCTGGAGGTATCAGCACAGGCGCACAAATGGCGGCGGCTATGGCCATAGGTGCCTGTGCCGTTGTAGTTGGGACAAGACTGGTTGCAACGACAGAGTCAAGGGCTCTCACTGAATACAAAAAAGCAGTGGTGCAGGCTGGTCCTGAAGACATAGTTTGCACTGACAGGATAACCGGAAACCGGGCTACCTGGATCGCAAAAAGCATAGAAAGCTTTGACAGGCAACCGCATGTGCGCTCGAAGCGCTGGCGGGAGTTTTGGAGCGCAGGTCAGAGTGTGGCGCAGGTTGACGAAATAAAGAGCGCAGCAGAAGTGATACGTGAAATGGTCCAAAACTATCATGAAGCGTGCAAAAGGCTTGTAAGTAGCATAGATCCAGGTAAAGCCTAATGCCTTATTTGCGCGATTCAGGGGAGAGAGTGGACTGAAAAATGAGCAGGCTTTTTTTATGACCTGCTGTCGTAAGAGAAAGGGTGAACTAGGAGGAAGGAGTAAATGGATTACAGTTTCACAGAAGAACAAAACATGCTCAGAGACATGGTTCGAAAGTTCACGCAAGCTGAGATTCCTCCCGAGGTTGCAAGAGAAATCGACGAGCAAGACAGGTTTCCGCGTGAACTGCTCGCAAAACTCAGCGAGCTGGGAATAATGGGCATCAATGTACCGGAAGAGTACGGGGGGCAGGGGGGTAATATTGTAGACGAAATGATCCTATTCGAAGAAATATCCAGGGCTCTTCCGGTGCTTGCGTGGGCAGCAGGGAACATCATCCTTTATGGTAATGAGATAATCAAGACAAATGGAAGCGAGGAGCAAAAGAAAAAATATCTTCCCAGGCTCGCCAAGGGGGAGGTGATTTTTGCCTACGCGCTCACCGAGCCAAATGCCGGATCAGATGCGGCGAGCATTCGCACCAAGGCCGAACTGAGGGATGGACGCTACATCATCAATGGGAGCAAGATATTTATAACCGGAGCGGGGGTTAGTGATATCGTGGTCACGAATGCTCGGACGGCAGAGCCAAGGTTTGGTGGAATTACTGATTTCCTTGTGGAAACTTCTTCTAAAGGATTCAGCACGAGGCCGATCAAAGATCTTGGCTACAGAGGCTCCAACACTTGTGAAGTATACTATGATGATGTCGAGGTGCCACTTGAAAATATCCTTGGAGGACCCGAGTGCCTTAATCACGGATGGAAACAAATGATGAGACTGCTCAATACGGAGAGGCTCTTGCTTTCAGCCTGTGCACTGGGCATAGGCCAGGGAGCATTTGAGTATGCACTCAATTATGCGAAACAAAGAGAGCAGTTTGGGAAGCCTATCGGGACTTTCCAGGTTATCCAGCATAAACTGGTGGATATGGCAACTGAATTAGAGGCTGCGAGAAGGCTTGCGTACTATGCTGCATGGAAAGAAACTCAAAGGATGGAGTGTGTAAAAGAGACTTCGATGTCCAAGTACTTCTGCTCAGAGGTTGCCAAGAAAATTGCACTAAATGGTGTGCAGATCCTTGGTGGATATGGATATACCATGGAATATGATGCGCAAAGATACCTCCGGGATGTGCTGGTTCTTTCCATAGGAGGTGGAACCACCCAGATTCAGAAAAACATAATAGGTAAACAACTCGGCTTGTAGCCGGGAGGGGCAGATGCGGCCGGCACCGTGGCCGCAGCTTTTGCTGTGCCGGGAAGAGCGGCAGCAGAAAAGCCCTCCAGTGAGTGTCGGGAGGGGGAGTTTTTCTACCCTGCATTTGAAGGTACTTGCAGGAGCCTTTGAGCAGGGTCTTTTCAGGAGAGAAGTTAATCATGGTTAAGGTTGTCGAAGAAAGATGCGTGGGTTGTTCTTTGTGTGTTCCGGTTTGCCCCGAGGGAGCTATTTCGTGCTATGGAAGGGCAGAGGTCAATGAGAATTGCAGTGAATGCTTACTTTGTCTGGATTTTTGTCCGGTGGGGGCACTGAAGGAGAACAACGAGGGAGAGGGTCATGGCAAAAAAACAGGTTGAAGTGCTCATTATAGGTTCCGGCATAGCGGGAATGTGCGCCGGGGCTTACTTAAGCCATGAGGGATACAAGGTTCTGGTAGTCGAGGCACTGCCGCGTATTGGAGGGCATTGTTCAACTATTGAGTATAACGGGATAAAGTGCACCACGGGAGTGGTAGGTCCGGGTCTGGGCGGCCCGCTTGAAGAACTTTTTCAACATGTTGGGGCCGAGTTTAACGTTCGGAAATGTGGCATTCCTCACTACCTCATTAACGGAAAGGTAGTGGAACTACCTGCTAAAGGAGGACTGAGGGCCCTGCTCTCAGCTGCAACTGATGATGAGGATGAAATTGAGGGGGTTGTCAGGGCTTTCGCCAGAGCCATGAACTGGGCTCCGCCGCCTGAAACAATCACCATGAAGGAGTGGCTCTTGCAGTTTGCAAAGACCAAGAGTGTGCTTGATCTATTTCAAACAATGGCAGCGGCCACAGCGATTGTGGGCATAGATCAGATATCAGCCAAGGGGTTTTTCCTTTTTCTAAAGCAACACAGGGGCTTTCGCGACTGGGGAGTTTGCCCCGAGGGTAGCATTGCACTTCCCAGCTCCCTTGCCAAGGTGATTGAGCGCCATGAGGGAAAGATTTGGACGAACTCTCCAGCAATCCATATTCTTTCAGAAGATGGAAAGGTCACGGGGGCTATTGTGCGCAGGGGAGGCAAGGAGCTGGAAGTGAAAGCTTCTGTGGTAATAAGTAATTGCGGGCCGGGGAGGACAGTGGCCCTTGCAGGCAAAGAAAACTTTGGCAAGGGCTACGTTGAGGCGCTCGGGAGGCTTACGCCGGCCAGAGCCATTGGTATTCATATAAAATCCGAGGTGCCTTTGCTGGACTATGACCACTTGCTTGTTGTTGGGGCCCGAAGGGTGAATGCTATTTTTCAGCTTACCAGCGTATGTCCTGAACTGGCACCACCGGGAACCCATTACTTGGTTGCCGGCGCGGATCCCGTGAGTTCCCTCAATCCAATAGAAGCGCGGGAAGAAATTGACCTCTGCCTGCAGGACCTGAGGGAAATTCTGCCTGCCTTTGAATCCCATGCAGAGGTATTAATGACTGGAATCTACCATGGAGACTGGCCCGCAATGTTTAGCATCGCAGGGCAGGCCATGCCTCAAAGAACTCCAATAGTGAATCTATATGCTGTTGGGGACGGCTTTATCTCAGAACCAGGCATGACCGCAATGGCGGGAGCTGCCCAGAGTGGGATAGCTGCAGCCAAGGATGCTGCAACCCGCCTGAAGCATGCTTGAAACAAAATGGGCATCGCGGAGAGAGCTGAACGCGGCAAAGGTCTTTAAGGCAATGAATAGAGGGCGATCTCTGGGAGCTTTTAGAAAAGAGTTTTGAAAAATTTGTAACCCGCGTGGAGGAGACTTTTATGACTGGGTTAAGAGGCAAAGTGGCAATTGTTGGAATCGGCGAGGTTCCTACTGGAAGATTTCCGGAAACAGCGGCTATTTACCATGCCATTGAGTCTGCACGGCGCGCCATAAAAGATGCTGGCATAAAAAAGGAAGAGATCGATTTTGTTATGCCAACAGCAGCACTTTTTAGCCCCCAGTTTAATACGGAACTGGTTACCTCACGTATTGTAGAGGAACTGGGTCTGGTCAATTGCAAGAAGAACTGCCAGGTTTTTTCAGGGGGCTCAAGCGGAAGCTGTGGACTTCAAATGGCCGGTAGTCTCATTGTTACAGGTGCGGCCAAGTATGTTTTATATGTCCATGCTGACAGACTTGGCACTGGAGTGAACTTGCAGGAGGGGATAGACCTGTTCTCCACTGCCGGAATTTCTGCGGAGTGGGAGGTTCCTTATGGTCAGCACTACTCGGCCATAGCTGCACTCACGACAACCAGATACAAGTTTGAAACGGGTTGCACTGATGAGCAACTGGCGGCAGTGTGCGTCTCAAACAGAAAGTGGGCGGAATTAAATCCCAACGCGTTCTTCAAAAAGCCGCTTACAATAGAGGAGGTGCTTTCTTCCAAGATGCTCTCCACGCCCTTGAGGGCAAAGATGTCCAATATGCTTTTTGATGGAGGCTCGGCCTTTATCCTCACGTCTGCAGAAAGGGCAAAGGATCTTCCTAACAAACCTGTCTATGTGCTGGGCGAAGGCGGAGTTGTTACCCATTTTGTATTTTCTCAGGAACCTGACTTGTGCCGGTTTGGCTGGGCAAAAGCGGCAAAGGAGGCCTTTGGTGAAGCAGGACTGAGCGCTGAGGATATTGACGTTGCTGAAATCTACGACTCTTACCCGGTATATCAACTCATCGGCTTTGAGGAACTGGGGTTTTGCCAGAGGGGAGAAGCAGGTGAAATATTTATGAGAGGAGAGACATGGCCAGGAGGCAAAATCCCTACCACCACCGATGGAGGCATGCTCTCCAAAGGGCACATAGGAGCAGGAGGCGGGGTTTCCCTCATTGTCGAAGCCGCTAGGCAACTGATGGGAAAGGCGGGACAAAGGCAGGTGGAAGGGGCCAGGTTTGCAGTAGAGACAGGAACAGGAGGGACTTACATGGATGCGCAAGTTACTATTTTAGGCACTGAGATTCCATAGGGAGGAGGACTGATATGGGAAAGATCAAAAAACCACTTCCAGTTGTGAATCCGTGGGCAAAACCTTTCTGGGAGGGCGCTCGCGAAAGAAAACTGCTGATTCAAAAATGCAAGGACTGTGAAAAATTTATTTTCTACCCGAGAATTGTATGTCCTTATTGCTTTTCAGAAAATGTCGAGTGGGTGGAAGCATCCGGCAAGGGGACGATATATTCCTATACTGTTGTAGTGAATAATGCTCCCTCTGCCTTTATTGATGATATGCCCTATGTGGTAGCAATCATAAAACTTGAAGAGGGTGTTCAAATGTTGAGCAATATAGTTGGTTGTGAACCCAGTGAGCTCAAATGCGACATGCCTGTAGAGGTAACATTTGAAAAACTAAACGATGGGTTTACATTACCCAAATTCAAGCCGGCCAAGGAGTGAGAAATGTTTTGGGCAAGAAGCCCAATCTTCTGCTAAAGGAAACCCTCTTGATCACAAAAACAGCAATTTGAGAAAAAAGTGAGGTAAAGTATGGAACACAGCAAGTACGGAGACGATTTTAATGTGGGGGATGTTTACACAACAGGTGCCATAACGGTAACCGAGACACACCTGGTAAACTGGGCAGGGCTCACTATGGACTTTTACCCGCTCCATGTAGACAAGGAGTATGCAGCCAAAAGCCAATTCGGTCAGAGACTTGCACATGGACCCTTGATCTTTGCCCTGGCAGTGGGCCTGGTGAGCACTAAAGGTTTTGCAGGAGACGCTGCCATCGCATGGCTGGGGGCAGACAATATGAAAATGCTGGCTCCTGTCTATATTGGAGATACCATAAGTGTCGAGGTGGAAGTTATAGACAAGCAAAAAACAAGCAAGCCTGACCGTGGGGTGCAGGTGTGGCGCTATAGCGTAAAAAACCAAAAGGGTGAAAAAGTAATGGTTTTTGACTACAAGATGATGTTCCACATGCGAACCTAGCAAAACGGATAATGATGCAACAAACCCCCCATCTTTTGCAATACACACATGTGGAAGTTAAGTACACGGAGGCTGAGAAATGAAAAAGCCGGGCAGCGTTTACGTTATAGGTTCCTATAGCACCAGGTTCAAAAAGTGGCTCGATAAATCCATGAAGGATTTGACCCGCGATACCTATCTAGGGGTTCTTGAAGACGCCAGGATGAAAGACGGGAGAGATATCGAGTTTGCATGGTTTGGGAGTTGTTCCATGGGAACGCTGTGGGAACAGGACATAATCAGGGGACACGTCTGTATGTCTCCCCTGGTGGAGGAAGGAGTTTTCCCCGAGCGCATCCCCATTATCAATGTCGAGGGTGCCTGCGCCACGGCTTCAATGGCGTTTCACGGAGCCTGGAAGGATATATTAAGCGGTCAGTGCGATGTATCCCTGGCCATAGGTGTTGACAAATTCTACCATCCCGACATGGAAAAGGTGTTGTTCGCCTATGAGCAGGGAATAGACAGGAGCGACAAACAAAGACTGGTTCAAGAGTATGAGGCTGTGGGTAAAGAGTGCGGCAGAGAATTCAAGCTCGGTCCCGGGCACACCATTTTCATGGATACTTATGCAATGCAGGCATGCTGGCACATGTGGAGATACGGAACCACCCAGAGGCAAATAGCAATAGGGGCCTCAAAAAATCATTATTATGGTTCTCTCAACCCCAAGGCGCAGTACCAGTTCGAGGTCCCGGTGGAAAAAGTTCTGGAAGATTATATGGTCAGCTATCCTCTAACAAGGTCCATGTGTGCGCCGATAGGTGATGGAGGGGCGGCTGCTATTCTTTGCTCTGAAGATTACTTAAAGAGCCAGCCACCTGAGGTGAGGTCCAGAGCCGTAAAGGTGATCGCTAGTGTTCTTTCGTCAGGGAAGCATAGAGACATCAAAGAGCCGAGCTTAAGCAAATGGGCATCCGATAGGGCTTACAAAATGGCGGATCTTGAACCGAAAGACATTGATGTGGCAGAGCTTCATGATGCCACTTCTTTTTGTGAGATTTACCAGGCAGAGATGCTGGGTTTCTGTCCAATAGGAGAAGGCGGAAAATTTATAGAGTCAGGAGCCACAAAGCTGGAGGGAACCATTCCAGTTAATACCTCAGGGGGGCTTGTATCCAAGGGGCACCCGGTAGGCTCAACCGGCCTTTCAATGATATATGAAATCATCAGCCAGCTACGAGGCGAGGCTGGAGCGCGGCAGGTTAGAAATGCGAAAATAGGTCTAACTGAAAACGGAGGAGGGGTGATATCCACTGAAGAGTTCTCTTGTTGCATAAACATACTTCAAAAAGAGTAAGGGGCAAAGTCAGGGAGTTAAAAGATCACAGACGGCGGCGATCCTTTTCCCGGGGCCTCCGCTACAGGAGAATCTTTAAACTGTTCCCACTGGAAAGCAACCTTGCTGACGGGATCCGGGTAGGGGGAGCAGATGCCGAAGGATCGAAATATTCACAAAGGAGGAAACGGAACATGATTTCATTAACAATTGGAGATTACTACGACCGTTGCGTTAACTTCTATGGCAATCACACGGCCATAACGTACGGGGAAGAATCCTATACATACAACGAGATGGGCTACAATGCGAACTGCCTTCTTAGCGCATTGCGGAAAATCGGCCTTAAGAAGGGAGATACAATAGCATTCTTGATGGCGAATTGCCCTGAATATATTTTTTGTGAATATGCAGTGGCTAAGAGTGGGTGCATAAGAGTTCCCCTCGCCGTGCTGCTGAGCAATAACGATCATATCTATATGATGAACCAGGCAGAGTGCAAGGCCTTGATCTATCACGAGGCCCTGGCATCCAGGGTCAAGGACATGATCCCGCAGCTTGAGACTGTTAAACATTTTATCTGTGTCAGCAAAGAT
>Ga0180301_10004106_pt1 | contig 11254 bp, 11 predicted proteins | sample GuaBasSediGuay16_FD_121797 | JGI IMG/M metagenome (GOLD analysis project Ga0180301, IMG submission 121797) | Subseafloor sediment microbial communities from Guaymas Basin, Gulf of California, Mexico - Guay16, Core 4569-2, 12-15 cm | ecosystem: Environmental > Aquatic > Marine > Hydrothermal... | reverse complement strand
GATTATTCTAAGCCTTGGAGCATTCTCTATTAGATTACAGTCTATTCTATCTGTTAGTAGCGACCCTAAGGCATCAACTTCCCTAACCTTTTCGAGAAGAACTTCGTAGGGTGGTGGTGAATAATTATCCCAAACTTCAACCTCATAATATTCCTTAAGCCTCTCAATAGCGTTGCCGGGAAGCTGTCTTGTTATGAGAAGTTTTGGCTTACCCATAATTCCCAAGCCTCTTTAGGATAATGTGTACAATTCTAAATCTAAACCTTCCCCAAAATAAACTACGACAAACCACCTTAACCTAAAGTTAGAAGTATTTTATTATTTCGTAAAAACTACGTATTTTATTGCATAAGAGATTGTCTAAAGACTCATTTATAATTACGGTTAAGCATCCAAGCTTCAAACCGGCTTCATAATCCCATATGCTATCACCTACAAACACTGTTTCAACAGGTTTAACACCAAGTTTATCCATAGCGATTTTCAATTGCTCCTCTCTATTGAAGCTAATATCTCGTGTAACTACTGCTTCAAAGAAAGATGTTAAACGTAGCTTTTCAAGTATTAATGAAGCTGTTTTCATACTTTGGAAAGTAACTAGCCCTATTTTCACATTTTTACTTCTAATCCTAACAAGAGTTTCGTAAAGTTTTCTATCGAAAACAACATTCTCAGCAGCTTTCATTTCAGCCTCTTCAACGATTCTAAACGCTTTCTTTCTAAGTTCCGGATCGCCTTCAGTTAGCAAGTAGATGCCGTATCCGAGAGGTTTTAGAGGATGATTTGTTTTCAATATTTTTCTTATCTTTTCCCTTAGATAATCCCAGTTTATATTTGTCTTTACTAAGGTGCCGTCGAGATCCGTTATTAATGCCTTATACTTATCCAAGAGCCCCACCTTAAATTCTTAAGGTAGATCTAACAATCATATCTTTAAGCTCAGGTTCTGAAGGTATATGTCCTATGGCCATTAATACACCATTAATTGCTATGCTAGGCGATATTAGAATACCGTATCTAGAAATAACTTCGTCGTCATATACTGATTTAATTAATGTTTTAACATCATAACCTTTGAGCTTCCTAGCTACTTCTGAAATTACGTTAGCTAATTCTCTACCTTCCTCCATGTTTTCAACAAGCAATTCAATAAGCACTAACTTCTTTTCAACCATTTCCTCTTCATCCTTAACGCTTACAGCAAATGTTTAGATGTATGAACTTTTCTAATAAGCATGTAGGGTGTTATTGTTGGTATTTCGGCTTCCCACCATCTAATTTGGTATCTTCTTTCGCCTAAGTATTCAATGTTTCGAAGTATTCTTGGTAGTTTATCTGCTATTCTAAGTTTAGTAACTGCTTTTACTATTTTGCCATTTTCTATTAAGAATAATGCATCTCTAGTTACTGTTGAGAATAAACCCTCAACATAGTTTTGCAATCTGGTATACCAGTTGTTCGTAACTAATATTCCCTTTTTAACCTCGCTAACTAGCTCATCTAAACTTAAACCTCCAGCTTCGACCTCTAACGACCAAGGATGAGGATTTATCCATCCAGCATTACCAGTAGATTCTACACCATACTTTCTAGCTGTTTTGCTGTTATGTAGAAATGTTTTAAGAACACCCTTCTCTACTATGGTGTTTCTTCTTGTAGGTACTCCTTCAGCATCAATTAAGGTCATAGAATATGATTCGGGATTATGCGGGTCATCAATAAGTGTTAGTTTTTCTGAAGCCACAAGGTCGCCTATTTGATTATTAGAGAATATTGATAATCCTAAATCAACTCTGAAAGCCGAAGCCATGGAACCAACTACGTTCATAAGATTAGCTACGATCATGGGTGAAAGTATTACATCATATACGTCAGCTGCAACATTCTCTCTTCTACTAGATTCTATAGCATATTCTGCAGCTATTTTAGTTGCTTCAACAATATCTTCTCTTCTTAAAATTCTCCCAGCTGAAGCCCATTGTCCGCTTCCCTCACCCTTAAATACTCTAACGTAGAATTCGTAATTACCGTAAGTTTCTAATGTTTCAACATTAGCTGATGTAGCTAAAGCTTTTAACCCCGCTGCAACAGTAAAGACCCCAGCTAGCTTATCTATATCGTAGGTTAATGCTGTATTCAATATTTCCTCTGAAAAATCTTCAGTATTTTCTAAAGCTTTAACTATGGATTCATGGAATTCTCCAATACGCTTAATTTTTGTTTCGATTTGTGGTAATGGAGCATAATATTCTGATGGTTCAGAAAGTTTTATCTCAGAAATGTAGTTTCTAATGTATTTCAATGCTTCATCTTCATTAGAAACTTCAAAATTTAAAGTTGCAATTCTCTTATCCTTGGCTAAATAAACAGATATACCAATAATATTCCAATTTTGCATAATACTTGGCTGACTGTTTGCAAATTTCACCATAACCTTGTTCTTATAGTTAACGATTGCGGCTGTATCGTCATAGCCTTGTTTCAATGCTTCCGAAACTACCTTTTTAGCTAAATTTAGAACTTTACTTTCATCTAATTTACTTATCAATGTGGTGCAACCCCTAACATTATGTTTTTCAATTTAACATTCGGGCCGCCAAACCATACTGGAACTCCTTGTGCTGGTTCACCTTTACCGCATGTTCCAGCATGAAACTCTAAGTTCTTATCTACAGCTTCTATATTTGAATAGAAACTTTCTGTAGTTATTTCTAATACAGGATATTTTACGTAGCCCTTTATTTCACCGTGCTCTATCAGGTAAGCTTCTAACCCAACATATCTTTGACTCCATCTTATATCGTCAATGTTCCATTCCATAAACGATTTAATGTAAACACCGCATTTTACATCTTCAAGAAGTTCTTCGAAACTTAATCCTCCGGGTTCTAAATACGTATTTGACATTCTAATTATAGGTTCTGATGTGTAATCTGCTGCTCTAGCTGAACCATTACTTTCTACTCCGAAAACCTTAGCTGTCCATCTATTATGTAAGAACTCGTTTATTACACCGTTTTTGTAGAGATATTTTGGTCTCGCCTTAACTCCTTCATCATCATAAAGGTAGTAACCATAACTCCCAGGTATTGTTGGATCATCTATCACAGTAGCTTTTTCTGAACCTATTTTCTTACCGATCATATCTTCCTTAATGAAACTTTCTCCTGCTTGAGCAGCTTCCCTACCTAGTATCCTATCTGCTTCGCTAGGGTGCCCACACGATTCATGAACAATAAGTCCAACAACTTCACTACCAACAACCACATCTACTTTACCCTTAGGAGGACTTACCCCCTTCAAGAGAACTTCTTCAAGCCTCTTAGCTTCTTCAGAAACATTTCTAACTAAATCCCACTTCTCAAGAAGTTCTAAGCCTCCACTACCGCCTTTCTCAAAAGTTCTTTGCATAGTTCCTTTCTCAGGGGAGTGAATAGTATAGCCTCCATAAACCATAACTCTGGGAATAATGCTTTCTACTTTAGCTCCTTCACTTGTTATAAGATTTTTTCTTTCAATAGACTCCACTTGTTCTATAAAAAACGTTTGTAACTTAGCTTTTTTCAAAGAGCTTCTTAAGTTGTTGAGTAATTGTTTATAATGCTTAATTTTATCTTCAATACTAATGTCTTCAAACTTTATCTTAGGTTTTACTTCGTATTTTACTTCTTTAACTTTAACGTTAGCAAACTCTATAGGTTCCTTATACTGTTTAGCGAGAGCTCTAGCTTTAATTACAGCGTTCTTAACGGTCTCTTCAAGTGCTTCCCTGGTTAAAATGTTTGTTGAAGCAAAACCTAATGAGCCTTTCACTAAAACCCTTATACCTACTCCTTCACTAACGGATTTTCCAATACTTATTACCCTATCAAATCTCATAGCAATATAGGATTCTGTAAGCTTATGGTAGCGAGCTTCCACATAATCTGCTCCTTCACCTAAACCAACATCAATAACATACTTTAGTAACTCCTCCATTTCCAAGAAACCTACAAGTTAATTCTTGCTAAAATAGAAGGTAATTGTTTCTAAAAAATTTATTTGCAAAATTTCTCAATTAAATAAGAATATTAGGTGTTAAAACATATATTACGTCTTCAGGTTGGCTAAACATTACAATATTTTCTAAAGCGTTTTCTTTAGATGAGGCAATATAGTTTGGTGACGAAGCCTTAAGCAACGTAATGCATGTATCAAACTCACTCTCTATTCTATAACATTTAATTTTCGAAACTTCATAAGCACCGTAAACTACGGCCTTAAAAGCTTCTTTAACCGTTGTTTTAAAGTCCCAGTAGCTACTTCTAATGAACCTTATTAATTCTCTTAACTCGTCAAAGAAGTATCCCGAAGAACATGTTAGAGAACATGATCCTAACGCTAATGGAACATTATTCTCAATAAACTCTCTTATAGGAGGGAAGCCTCCGGGAGAAAGCAATAAGCTACATTGAGGAGTAATTACGACCTTAGCCTTTGCCTCCCTTATTAAATTTATTTCCTTATTAGTTACCCATTCTAAACCTACTAGAACAGTGTTTTCTCTAAGCCCACCCAACTTCTCAATGTAGCTTACGGGGAAATCGCCAAACCTTTTCTTAAACGAGAAAACATAGTTTCTAGTGTTTGAAATGTGAGTAGATACCGTAGATGCCTTATTCTTCCTAACTACTTCTGCGAAGAATTCTGGAGAAATACTTCTTAAGGAGTCTACATGTAGGAAGCGCTCACTAAAATAAGTTCGTTTTTCATCTCTGATATATCTACCGCTAATTATAAAGGGTAATTTAAGCTTACGCATATTAAATTCGGAAGGGTCAAATGTTATAATTGTTGAATAACCGTTCCTTATAATAAAGGAACTTACAGAATCTATGTCAAAATCGAGTTTGGTTTTGAAAACATTGTTCCAAAAGCTATCCCAATTATCGTTTAAAAACTTACCCCTTAGGTTATACGTGAAAATATGGGCATGTACATCAATAATTCCGGGTACAGCTATAAGCTTAGAGCAGTCAATTAGTGGTTCGTCCTTCTCCGGTAATAAACCTCTTCCAACCTCAACTATTTTCCCATTACTTATTTTTATATCAACATTTTCTTCAACAAACCTTTCTTCAGTGTTTAGAATAGCGTATTTACAATTTTTTAATATCATTTCTTAACCAACTCCACTTTATCTACAATGTATTTTCCCTCATATTCTGAAATTACTACTTTCCTACCTTGAACCTTGAGCGCATATTTGAAGAGTGGTGCGTCTATTACGAAGGTTTCTGCTTCACCGCCTTCAAATGCTGGATTGAATCCGTATTTTCTAGATCTTGAAATAACCTCTTTAACTACTTCTTCATCTATTACTCTGCCTAAGAATTTTAGTGGTAGACCGTAAGCCCTTATTTCAATTATTAACGCCTTTATCCCATGTTTAACTATGTCTCTAATGTAATCTTCTTGATTCTTCCTCCATAGAGGACTATACACTGCTAATCCTAGTTCTTCGGAAACCATGTTTATATTCATTCTTTGGTAATCTGAAAGTAAAGCTCCTGTAACTACTATTTCGACACCATACTTTTCCTTAGCAGTTTTCAAAGCACGTTTAAGTTCGTTAAGTTCCTTATCTTTAATACCTGATGTTTCAACTTTTATTTGAGGTAAACCTAGTGCTTTAGCTTGGTAATCAGTGCAATCTATCATTGGATAGTGGAACATCCATGAGTTCTCTCTTCTAGGTTTAAGCGTTATTAAGCATTTTACATTAAACCCCTTAAGGTATGCTATATGGAGAGCGTAGTTGCTATCTTTACCTCCCGAATATAGTGCACATGCGTTCACAAATGTTGCCTCTTAATTCCTCTGAATTACTACTTAAGAAACAGAATTATATTTGCTAACACCCAATATAGTTAAGCAAATAACCATAAGGACAAGGTGATATATGCTATGGGGTCTACTGAAGAACTATTGCTAAGCTTAATGCTTGCTTTAGCATTAGCTATGATTGTTGGTAAACTATTTGAAGAACTGTTTGTGAGATTAAAGTTCCCTCCAGTTATAGGTGATTTGCTAGCAGGTCTTATTTTAGGAACAACGTTTCTAGGAATATTTCCCATAAACGATATTGTTAAGGTTATTGGATGGTTTGGCGTTATGATCCTACTGTTCTATGCCGGATTAGAGACAAGATATCGTGATTTTATAAGGAACCTTAAACTTTATGGTATAATCACCTTAGGTGAAGCTATTGCCGCATTCGCAATAGGATACCTTGTAGGTATAGCTTTCGGCTACCCTCCAAGATCAGCTTACTTCATAGGTGCAGTATTAGAAGCTACCAGTATAAGTGTTAGTGTAAGAACACTTATTGAAATAGATAAGCTAGGTACTCCTGAAGGATACACTGTTCTCGGAGTAGCTGTTTTAGACGATTTAATAGCTTTAATAACAATAGTTGTTGGCGCAACCTTCATAACAACAGGTAAATTTGATGTAGTAACATTAGCTAAAACTGCGTCTCTCGCCTTACTCTTCTGGATATTAACAGTTATAATTCTCCATAGACTCTCAAACAAGATATTGTCGTTAGCTTTCAGTATGCATGTTGAAGAAGCAATGGCATCTATTCTCTTAGGAATACTTGCTTTAGCAGCCTACTTAACAAAATACTTCGGACTATCACCCTTAGTTGCGGCTTACGCTACAGGACTTGCTTTCTCCGAAGCTAGAGGTATTAGAAGAGTTTCTGAGAAAATGCGTTTCCTCTCAATGATTTTCTCCATTATATTCTTCATGATAACAGCTGCAGAACTAGACATTAAACACACAATAAATCTGGAGTACATACCTTTCTACTTAGCAATGATAGGAGGGGCTTTTCTCGGAAAAACACTTGGAGGAGGACTTACATCATTTATAATAGGTTATCCTTTATCAGCATCGCTACGTGTAGCTGTAGGTTTGTTTCCGAGAGCAGAATTCTGCATAATAGCAGCATACATGGGTTATTCATATGGAATATTAGGTGCGGAAGTGTATTTAGCTGCGTTATTAATAGTTCTAATAACGAATTTTATAACTCCTCCTATGCTAAAATACGTTTTCGAACATGGACCGCCAACTAAACATATTGAGTTTCGCTGGAAAAAATTACTATTGAAAAGAGGGAGAAAACATGGCAAACAATAAAGGCGGTAACGTTCTAGAAAGATTCTATATTGCATTAGAGGAAGTTCTCGAAATGAAAATAGCTGATTTTCTAAAGGAGTTCTCAGATATTTTGCCGAAGTATGAGCATATTTTAGAGAACGAGAGCATAGAGAACATTCTAAAATATTTTAAGGATGAAATACACTACCTAATAGTTACCGATAGTAAAGGGAAAATGAGGGGAATAATAACTTACATAGACTTTATGATGATGTTTGGTAGGAAAGGAACAACAGCCCTCTTCGCACCATTTTCATCCGTTACTAGATCACTTAGAAAAGCACGTATGCCCTTAAAAACGCTTTCTAAAATGAAGGCATCAGATGTGATGTTTATTGCTCCTCCACATGTATCCGAAAACTCTAAGGTTGAAAGTGCACTCAACAATATAAGCAAAACAGGAAACAACTTTGCAGTTGTTATTAGGGGTAAGGATAAGGTCGTAGGGATAATTACGGCGCACTCTATTTTCAGAGCAATAATCCGTAAAGCAAATCTTCACGGATGACCTAAAACTTTAACATCACTTTTCTGAAGCCTTAGAATAACAGAGTATAACTTACAACGTTTTTCGTAAAAGCTATATAAGCTCTCGTATACCCATTAATGACATAATATTTCCCCTAAACTCCAAAGTATTCAAATAAATCAGTGGTTTTTCTAGAGCTTCACTATACGATGAAACTACATGTAATGTCAACTTTGTCTCTCAACTATTTTCTCTAGCTTCTCAACTATTTTACCCATTTTCGCGCAGGCTTCTGATTGAAAGATTAATTCTAGACTTCTAGATTCAATAGCTTTAGAAACCTTAGGGTCAATGGGTATTTCAACTACTTCGTCAATACCGTATTTTCCAGCTAACTCCTCAACATTTGCTTCGCCAAGTATTGATATTTTCTCTTCACCTAAACTATAATATGCCATGTTGTTTATTAGCGCTAAGATAGGAACATTTAGTTCTCTAAAGAGCCTTATAGTTCTTTCCACAACGCTAAGAGATATTTTAGAGGGAATAGTTACTAGGACAGCACCTTTACTGTTAGTAACGTACTTTACTGAAGTTAACGTTTCATCCCCCGTTCCTGGTGGTAAATCAACCACTAAGAAGTCTAATGGGCCCCAATTGGTTATGGCCAATATTTCCTTAATAGCATCTGTTTTCGCATTACCCCTCATAGGTATGGGTTCTTTCTCCGTGAAAAACCCTAACGACATCACCTTTACTCCATACTTTTCCGGTGGAATAAGCCCCTTCTTACTCTCCTTAGGCTCAACATTTTCTAAACCAAAAATTTCAGGAACAATAGGTCCATGAACATCTAGATCAAGCAAACCCACACTAAATTTTCTACTTAAACCAAGCGCTAAAATAGACGCTATAGTTGATTTCCCTACACCACCCTTACCACTACCTACGAGGACACTAAACTTTATCCTCCTAAATTTCTCCTCAATAATAGCGTCTCTAGGATCATATTTTTCCACGTTCCACCACCTACTTTACAAAATCTATTTTAGCTATGTACACTCCCCTACCAGCTACAACTTCAAAATCGGGACTTCCACATTTAGGGCATCGGATAAACGAATTCATAAGGTCCGGAACATAATGTATTGGATTATCACATTCTTTATCTGGTGATCCGCAGAATATCTCGTTTATTCTCCTCTTAACCTCGGAGAAACCCCACGAATATCCGCAGTTTAAACATTTGAAACGTGCTTCCTCAACTTCAAAAACAAAATCAGCATCCCTAACAACATCATATTCCTTCTTCAACTCATTAATTGCTGTCTTCAAAATTTCAAGCTCAAGCTGAGAAAGCTCACCAACCTTAACATAAACCTTAACAACTTTCGAAGCACCTTGTCCCACAGCTATTTTAGCTGACGAAACAACAATGCTTTCAGCAATACTCCACTCATGCAAAACAAACAGCACCCCAACATAAACATCATACCATAGAAAATAAATGTTTAGCTCCAAAATGCAAGCAAGAAGCATTGTTAGACCATGTAGTTTATATGTTCTTTAAGTACAGTCTGGTTTTACAGGGTTTCTATAAGATTGTTTCTAACGAAACCCATTTAATAACGCTGTTCTTCAATGCTGGAAGTTCCACACAAACTCTACATTTCAAACATTTTCACAAAGATAACTGTAATGCACTATACCAAATCACTTATAGGTTCTCTCAATACATTACTTTAATTACCTGCATCGATGCATCGAATTAAGGTTAAAACAGCCATTATCAATAACATCTAATGTTGGGTTATTAGCAATTCCTATAGTTTTAGTTCAAGTGTTCGAATCTTTAGAATTATTGGGAAGTTCGAGGACTAATTTATTGTGTGATTAAAGGGTATGGAGCTAGGTAAGCTTAGAACAACTATGTTAGCAGTAGTCATTTTAGCCATAATGTCCTTGGCTCTATATGTTGTAAAACAAACGTATATTACAAACATGCAGGCATTATTAACATCTACAGTATCTCCCGCGCTAAACAACAATGGCTCATTACCTTTAAAAACTACTAATAAGACATACCTATTCATGCTAGACAACTGGGCTATAATAGTTAAATTCATTGATGATGAGGGCGTTTTAATTGTAAAATATGTTGGGGAGAAACCGATAGTAGTGGAAAATCCACTATTACCTCCTATTGCTGGTCTTAATGTAATATTATCTTACAGTGATTCTTCGAAGAACACTATAGTTAGGAAGACAGGTACCTTCTACTATAACATGAGTGTTGAAATAAAACCTGGTAGTGAAAGTACGTTAAGCTTTAACGCTAAAGATCTACGCTTAATAAGGGTTGAAGGTAAAATCTTAGGCAAAATACCAGTAAGAATAATGCTACCTATAAGTGGTGAAGCTTCAGAGCAATGCACACAAATAATAACCGTCACTGTAACGAAGACCATTCCATCAGTAATTAATCAAACAAAGAAAACCACAACTTATTGTGAATTCGTTAAAGAAACAGAATATCTTGAACCTCCAAGAAACATTCCTGTAAGGATGGAGTTAGATAATGAAACAATAATAAGTGATGGAACATTAAGAATACATGTTCCACTAAAAATTTCGGAACCTAAAATACCATTAACTTTCGAGAACATTCGAAACACGCCTCTATGGGTTCCAACAAACTATGTTGAATATACATTACTCAATGCTACAAAAGATGGTGTACATTATATACGATTGAATTATAAATTAGTTCATGTAATACCGACAACTACAATACCACCACTACCGCTAGCTTGTAGTAGAAAACAACCTCAAAACACGGTACTACTTAATTACGAGAGCATTAACGTTCTAAAACCTAGGGTAAAGGCGGTGCTACTTAAACTCACAATACCCACGAATATAGATGAGCTAAAAAGCCTCGATAAAGGTTGGATATACATTAAAGCGAAAATAAAATACACTCCGATAAGTGAAGTGTTTAGAATAAAGACAAATGTAGAATATTTAGCAAAGTATTATAGAGCTGTATCTATGTTCACTACAAGAGAAATGGAAATAGTGTTTAGAGTATATGTAAAATTTAGCTAGTAAATATTAACTTCTACATGCATCAATCATGATTCTATTATAGTACTTTACATTGTAAAGCCAATTTATTGACCTAATATTTTCCTTTAAGCTTCAACAAAATTATAGCCATGTTAAACAAACAACATCGTTTAAGCTTCTACTACAATATTATTAAGGTAAAAATGTTAAAAGAAAGCTGAATAAGAAGGATACTCATGCTATATTGATTCTTCCACGAGCTTCATCATAAATTTATATAGTTACTTAACTATATAGTTATGTGGTGATGTAATTGAGAAAGTATGTTACTATCTCTGTTTTGAGGGAGGTTAAGGAGTTACTTGAGAAGGAGAAAGGGGATCGTGATTGGAGTATGTTTTTGCTAGAATTGTATAGGGAAGCAAAAATTTCTAAGGCAAAAAGGGCTTTCGAAGAACTTAGGCGTTTGCTTGATGAAAAGGATTTAAAGGATATTGTGAGGTCAAG
>Ga0180301_10004105_pt1 | contig 11257 bp, 7 predicted proteins | sample GuaBasSediGuay16_FD_121797 | JGI IMG/M metagenome (GOLD analysis project Ga0180301, IMG submission 121797) | Subseafloor sediment microbial communities from Guaymas Basin, Gulf of California, Mexico - Guay16, Core 4569-2, 12-15 cm | ecosystem: Environmental > Aquatic > Marine > Hydrothermal... | reverse complement strand
CCGCGGTATGACGTCGGCGTAGTGTCCTTCAACGATTAGTTCTCCACCCGCCTCCTCGGCTAAACGTTTGACCTCTGGGATGAGCCTGTTCAGGTCCGCGATTAAGCTACCCCTCTCTTTGTCAATTCCTGAGAAGAGGGACTTCTCCTCGACGAGCTTGCTTAGCCCAACGTTTTTGATGCCGGTAGCCTGGGATAGAAGCTTGGCGAGGGTTGTCTTCCCCGTTCCAGGCGTGCCACTCAGAACTATAACTTGAAGATCCACAATGACCCCCGTAGAACTCGCTGCTAAAAACGTTTTAAAGATTTGCTTCTATTATTTTAGATTAGGAGAGGGTGGCCTCCTCTTTTTGGAGGGGTGAGGTTGAGTGGATCGCTCTTAAGGGACGTCTTCAGGAAAGTTGCAGCGGCGGCTGAAGGGTTTTCAGATGAGAAGTACCGTTCCTTTGCAGTATCCCTTATAGTGTCGTCGATTATTAGGGTTGACGACGAGCTACTGGCAAGCATGCTAGGAGACGTTTTAAGCCTTGCTGAGAGAGTGCCAGACTCCGCCGTTCGAGCGTCGGCTTTGGGGGAGCTCGGGTTAAGGATTATGAGGCTCGACGCTGGAAGGGCTGGTGAAGCGTTTGAGAGGGCGCTTGAAGCGCTAAAGGATGTAAGTGAGAGTGAAAGGGGGGAGGTGTTCTCCAAGCTTGCCGTGAGGATGGTTGAGGCAGGCATCATGCATGGTGACAGGGGGTTCATCGAGAGGGTTTTGGAGAACATGTCCTATGCTGACGCTTTCAGCAGGCCTGTTGTTACGGGTGCGGTTTTGGTTGGCTTAAGGGCCCTCGGGGACGAAGGGGTCAACGGGGCGTTCGACATGTTCCTTGAGGTGGTGAGGAGGCTTGCAATACCTAAAAACTGCACCAGCATTTTAATTGAAATTTCAAGAAGGCTACTTGCGTTTGGTGACCGTGAGAGAGCTGGCGCACTCCTTGAAGAGGCCCTTAAGTGGGCTAAGAGGGGGCTTAGGGGGGAGGGAGACATGCTTCTGATGAAGGTTGCAAGGGCTCTCATCCACTTTGCCAGGGAAACAGGATCCCTTGAACACTTGAGGAAGGCGGGGAGGGTGGCGGAGGAGATAGGAGACAGCTACAGGAGGGCTTGGGTTGAGAGTGAAGTCGCTAATGCAATGGTGGATGCTGACTGGGATGGCGTTTCAGGCGTGCTGGATGAAGCTATAAGAGTGGCTAGGGGGATACCTGAAAAGGCCGTTAAGGCGTGGACGTTAATGGACATAGCCCTTGCAGTGTTCGAAAGGGGGCTGCGAGGCAGGGCGCGAGAAATGATGGAGGAGGCTATTGAGGCTGCGAGGAGCATAGTGACGGATAAGATAAGGGCTTCAGTGCTTAAGGACATAGTGGTTAACCTCGCCCGGCTTGGGGGGAGCATGAAGGATGCAGGGTTGCTCGGTGAGGCGTTAAACCTAGCTGAGGAGGTCAGGTTAGACCCAGGATACTACTCATTCACCATACAGAACATAATCGTTGAAACGGTCAAGGCGGAAGGGGTTAACTCGGAGACTTTAGGGAAGGTTTTCGAGCTCTTAGACAGGTTAGACCCAAGCTTCCAAGAGCTCACAGTCTGCGAAATCTTGAAGTACATCGAGGAGAACGCAAGGGGTAAGATGGAGGAGGCGCTCCATGGCATCTTGGAATGGGTTGAAAAAGTTAAAGAGGGTTACTATAAGGCGTGCATCCTTGAGAGGATTGCTGAGAGCTATGTTTCAGCGGGAAGGATAAGTGAAGCCGTAGCGCTGGTTAGGAGGGCGAAGGCTACAGCTGAAGAGATAGGTGAGCCTAGGAGATCCTTGGTGGTTGGGGGTTGCTCAAGGCTCCTTGCCAAGATGGCTGCCATGGGGGAGAGAGAGCTTTGGTCGGAGGCGCTTAAGTGCCTTGAAGGCCACGCGGCGATAAGCAACAGGATTTACTGTGAAATACAGGTAGCTAAGGAAATGTTCAACGCTGGAATGGCTGACATGGCTGAGAAGGTGGCTGGAAGAGTGGAGAGGGAGGTGGACGCCCTAGACAAACCAATCCCAAAATACTTACTTGGAAGGGAGTTGGCGCTAACCCTCCTTGAGGCGGGATTTAAGCATGGAAAACGTAGCTTAGCGGCAAGGGCTACCGCACTAGTAAGAAGCGCCAGCGGCGTCGGGAAGCAAGCAGAGTTCCTGCAAGAAATAATAGAGAGAAGCATTGGGATAGTTAAAGGTGGAAGCGGCTGCTCCGTTTAGTTTGCTTGCTCGCTATTCTTATTCAACAATTGTTATATTTGGCAATTAATTATTTTATCTATTTCCTTCTATAAAATTTAGAAATATTTATTTGAAACGATAAATATAAAAAGAATGAGCCATTAGGAAACTCTGCAAAAGTGGTGGGAAATCAAGCGGGTGGAAGGTGCATAAAGGCTGGAGGGGAGAAAACGAGCAATATAACAGGAACAATTGAAGTATTAAAGTCGACTCTGGACAATAGGTTCGTCAGGTTCATGCTGAAGCGCTTCACCAAGAAGTGTGGTAAGGATGGAGAGAGGAGGCTTAGGGTAGCCCTCGAACTCTTTTCAGGAGTGAGGGATCACGCCTGCTACACCTGCAGTCACATTGTTAAGCCGCTGGTTGAATGGGCTATTAGGAAAGGTGGGGAGGCGTTTGGGGTATCGGAGGACGAGTTGAAAGAGAGGTTCAGGGACGCATACTGGTGTACAGGTCTCATGGACGTTATTTTAGGGATCGCTAAGTTTGGGGTTAGGAAGCCCTTCGTTCCAGGAGCCCCGTTCCTGATAGTTTGGGATTACACGTACGCGTGCAACTTGAAGTGTAAGCACTGTTACGCTTCCGCAGGGGTGCCGCTGAGCAACGAGATGAGCCTTAACGAAAAGATTAAGGCGGCAAGGAAGCTAGCTGACGCAGGGGTGACCGCCGTCGCGTTCTCTGGCGGGGAACCCTTAGTGAAAAAGGATGTTTTCACTGTAATGGAGGAGTTAAGAGAGAGAGGTGTTTTCGTGGCCGTAGCAACCAATGGCACCCTCATAGACAGGGAGATGGCGAGAAGGCTCAAGGAGGCGGGGGCAGGGTTCATCCAGATAAGCCTGGACGGAGCCACGCCGGAAGTCCACGATGAATTCAGGGGGGTTCCCGGGGCGTACGAGAGGACTCTTCAGGGGATAAGGAACTGTGTTGAGGAAGGATTATTCGTGGAGATTTCAACAACGGCAACCAAGATAAATTATGAGGAGGTCCCCAGGATAGCAGACCTCTGCGAGGAGCTAGGTGTTAACTGGTACATGATATTCAACTTTGTTCCAACGGGCAGAGGACGCTTCATAGTGGAGAACGACCTTACACCCGAGGAAAGAGAAAGGCTGCTTAGGCACCTTTGGAGGAGAATGAAGGATAGAAGGAAGGTTGAGTACCTTTCAACTGCACCCCAGTTCGCCAGGGTGGCCCTCCAGGAGGAGGGGGAAGAAGGTGTAAAGAAGATTCCAGGGCACTTCTACAATCCTGAGCTTTACGGGCAGCTTGAAAGCCTCGGAGCCTTCATAGGTGGATGTGGAGCCGGACGGATGTACGCAGCCCTAGAGCCGGACGGGAGTGTTCAGCCATGTGTCTTCATGCCCTTGAAGGTTGGAAACATGAGGGAGGAATCCTTCGAGGAGCTCTGGGATCACCACCCAGTGTTCGAAACTCTCAGGGATAGAGATAGGCTAAAGGAGAACTGCAGGTCGTGCCCCTACAGGGATTACTGTGGAGGGTGCAGGGCGAGGGCTTACGGATACTTCAGGGACATAACAGCCCCCGACCCTGGATGTATCAGGAACAGGGAGTTTTTCGAGCGGCTTGTGGGGGAGGGAGCGTGAGGGTCCTCCTAGTTCAGCCTCCTTCCCGCTCAGCCATAAGAGAAGTCCTCGAGACGAGTAGTCCTCCGCTTGGACTCGCCTACCTTGCATCATGCTTGGAGGAGGAAGGGGAGGAAGTCAGGATCATGGACTGCATCGTCCTCGGCGCAAGCCATAGAGACGTTAAACGTGAGATCGAATCTTGGAGCCCGGACCTGGTGGGTGTGACCGCTACGACTCCAGCCCACAACGACGCCTTAAGGGTGTTGAAGGAGGCGAAGGAGGCGGGCGCGTTCACTGTCGCCGGTGGACCGCACTTCTCCTTCATAGACTTGGAGGCGTTGAGGAAGTACCGGTTCATCGACTTCGTGGTGAGGGGGGAGGGAGAGGAGACGTTGAAGGAGCTTGTCAGGGCGCTTGAAAGGGGGAGGGACGTATCCGAGATACGTGGGTTAACCTACAGGAGGGGGGAGGTGGCGAAGAGGAACCCTGACAGGCCTCTCATAGAAAACCTTGATAGCCTGCCTATGCCAGCCTATCATCTCCTCCCGATGGGCATGTACAGGTTTGAAGGTTACAGGCATGCGACCACTATGACCAGTAGGGGCTGCCCATTCAGGTGTACCTTCTGTGCTTCATCGAAGCTTTTCGGTAAGAGGTGGAGGGGGAGGAGCCCGGGGAACGTGGCCGACGAGCTGGAGCTGCTCGTGTACAAGTATAAGGTTAGGAATGTAGAGTTTCTAGATGACACCTTCACACTTAACGCTAGGCGCGCCGAGGAAATATGTGACGAGATTAAGAGGAGAGGTCTAGACATTTCCTGGGCATGCTCGTCGAGGGTTGACACGATAAACAGGAGGCTGCTTTCCAAGCTTAAAGCGGCTGGATGCTACATAATATATTACGGCGTCGAGTCTGGGTCTCAGAGGATCCTCAACTTGATGAAGAAGGGAATCCGGATAGCCCAGGTGGTTAAGGCGTTTAAGGAGACCGTTAAGGCGGGGATAGAGAGGCTTGCATCATTCATACTCGGGTTCCCGGGGGAAACGGTGGAAACCATTAAAAAAACGATAAGGTTCGCCCGCTTCCTAAACCCCGACTACGTGCAGTTCACGGTTTGTACCCCTTACCCTGGAACCGAACTCTACCATGAACTTAAGAGCAAAGGGGCGATACTAGTCGAGGACTGGAGCAGGTATGACGCGTTGACCCCGGTGTTCTGGGTTAGAGAGGAGGGTATGCCCCCCTGGGAGGTTGCCAGATGGGTTAAGAGAGCCTACGTAAGCTTTTACACTTCACCAAGGTTCCTCATTCAGCAATTGAGGAAGAAAAGGTTCATCATATGGAGGAAAGTTTTCAAGGCGGTTCGTGCATACCTAACAGGGAGAGTTGAGGGAGGCGGAGGCATCTAACTACCAGTATCTCCTCCGTGCTGAATGAAAAGGGATATAGTGCCGGCTTCAACTGAAAAACGGTTAGAAGGCAACGGAGGCGTTAAGGCATTCAATACTTTCCTCCGGTTCGCCCCCACCAGCCTAGCCAGGTGGATGGTTAGTTAATGGCTGTCTTAAAAGGGGGCGCCTATAGGTCTGATCGTGTGGATGAGGTGTTCCCATTGCAGAAAGAGGTGTTGCGCACCCTCTCCTATGGCGACGTGCTCGTTGCCGCTATGGCCGTCGATGGAAAGATGCCTAGCCGGAGGTAGAGGTTTAAGGTGTTTACTGGGGGGGCCTTGGAGAGTTATGGGTAATGAACGTTTCGTTTAGCGTTGCGTGGCTATCCGTCGAATAGGAAAACTTTTTTAAACGCCTCCTCACCGGAGATCCTCCAATTTCGCCCGTGACACCGTGCTTCCAAGATGTTTGCTGCCAGTGGAAGCTTGCTGGAGGCTGCTTTCGCCGGGGAAGGGAGGTTTATGGAAGACCGTTAACATTTTTATCCATGTTTGTGCCACCCATTCTTTAGGTGGCTTTTTGAGGAAAGGGGTGGTGGTTTTGGATGGTGGCTCGTGGATGCAGCTTACACCTCTCTACGAGGCTAGGAGCGTAGCCTTGGTGGGGGCCTCGAGGAGCGAGGTTAGCGTTAGTGGAGCTGTCATGAGAAATATTTTGGAGGGAGGCTACAAGGGTGAAGTATACCCCGTGAACCCTAAGGCTGACCGCGTGATGGGGTTGAAGGCGTACCCTTCTGTTTCTAAGATACCTGCTGACGTCGATATGGCGGTGATAATGGTTCCCGCCCAGCGTGTCCCCGAGGTGATGGAGGACTGCGTTGACGCAGGGGTTAGGGCAGGGGTTTTGATTAGTGCAGGGTTTTCCGAGACTAGGAGGGAGGAGGGGAGGAAGCTGGGGGAGGATGTTTTGAGGGCTGCGAGGAGGGGGAGGTTAAGGTTCACCGGCGGTAACTGTAATGGCGTCTGTAGCGTGTCTACGAGCTTGCACGCGCTCCTATCTCCCGTTAGGCCCAGACTGGGAGACGTGGCTTTTGTGAGTCAGGGAGGGTCGCTGGGCGTCGTGACGATGGGGCTAACTTGGAAGTATGGCGTGGGTCTAAGCAGATACACCAACCTCGGAGACGAAATGGACGTTAAAGTTCACGAGGTTATGGAATACTACATTAACGATCCAAGGACGAGGGTTGTGGCTGCTTACCTTGAAAGCGTGAGGGACGGGAGAATGCTCATGGAGACTGCTAGGAGGGGGGTGCTTAAGAAGCCTATAGTGGTTTACAAGTCCGGTGTGACCGAGGCGGGTAGGAGGGCGGCTGAAGCCCACGTGGGCGCGCTAGCCGGCTCAGATGAGGTGTTCAACGCGGTCACCAAGCAAACCGGGATGGTGAGGGCGCGCACCGTTGAGCAGCTTATGGGGATAGCTGCCGCCTTCTCCACTCAACCACTACCCAAGGGGAGGAAGGTTGGAATAGTGACCGTTGGAGGGGGGTGGGGAGTGGTCGTCGCCGACGCCCTAGGTGTTGGAGGAGGAGAACTCGTAGAATTAACCGAGGAAGAGGTGGAATACCTTAACCGGTTCCTTCCTCCCCACTGGAGCAGGCAGAACCCGGTTGACACCACCGACGGAGCCTTCGACCCGGAGGTGCTCGTCAAATGTACTGAGATCCTCATAAGGAAGGAGGAGGTGGACGGCGTAATAGTGGTTGGCGTCGGGATAATAGAGGCTTTCGTGAACCTCATGGTTAAAGACGAGGATCTTAGGGAGCTGGGCGTCCAGAGCGAGGTTAACATAGCTGAGAGGATAGTTAAGCTGAGGGACAGGTACCAGAAGCCTGTTCTGGCAGCGACGATCTACGCTGAGAGGGATAGCAGGGTGGTGGAGGCCCTTAAGGAGATGGGTATGCCAGTCTACGACTCACCCCACACGGTGGCTTCAGCATTCCTAGCGATGGCAGAATACCATGACCACGTGGAAAGGATTAAGCGACCGTACAAGCCACTCTAAACGATATCGATTGGCCACTAGGAATGGTCTCTTCGGCTAGGCGGCGAGGCTTCAACGTAGCCTGCCAAGGTTGACGGGGCCGTAGCTCGAAAGAGATATAAAGGTGATATGAGGAGTGTGCAACGTTCCGAGGGTCCATCGTGGTTCCTTGGAGAGTGGTCCTTTGCCCGGCAGAGGAGGAAGTGTTACGCTGGCCCTCGTGCTGATCATGGGTGCCATAGGCCCCTTTGGAGGAAATATGATTTTACCGATGATCTCCGTCTTGAAAAACGAGCTGTCTACCGACGTGTCCATGATAATGCTCTCCCTAACCCTCTTCATGGTTCCCTTCGCCATCATCCAGTTCTTCTCGGGGGGGATCTCCGACGTTTACGGGAGGAGGAAGCCCATAGTGGGGGGCATGGCTGTTTACGCTTTGGGATCAGCTCTAGCGTCTGGGGCCGTTAACATATGGGGTTTCATCGCCGCGAGGGTCGTGCAAGGTGTCGGCTACGCACTGGTCTCACCGGTGATAATAGCCGTGATAGGAGACCTAACCGACGTGGCGAATAGGGGGAGGTACATGGGCTTCCTCAGCTCGGCGATCAGGACTGGCATAGCGGTAGGGCCCTTTGTAGGGGGAGCCATGGCTTACCAGTGGCGCATGTTATTCCTTGCTTTAGCGGCAGCCTCAGCTGGCCTAGCAGCCTGCTCGTGGGTTTGCCTGAGGGGTTTAAAGGCTGGAGGAGAGGGAGCGCTCGGCGAAGTCATGGCGGAGCTTAAGGAGGCCGCAAGGTATAGGGAGGTTTTAGCTGTAAGCGCCGCCGGTTTCATAGCGTTCTTCTCATACATAGCGCTCATGTCCCTCAGCTCAGATGCGTTGACCAGCTTCCCATACTTTCTGGATCCCAACTCCGTTGGGCTCATCCTATCGATCAGCGGGGTATTAGGGATTGTTTCCTCCTCCGTGGCGGGGTTTCTAACGGATAGGCTTGGTAAAAGGATCGTTCCAGCAGTGGGGGTGGCAACAGCAGTCCTCGCCCTTGTAGCACTGACCTTCGTCACCAAGTATTCGACTCCCATTTTCCCATTCTACCTGATCCCCAACGTAGCCGAGAACTGGCAGACCCTGCCGCTGGACTGGCAGACCCTCACCAGCCTTTTCACGCTTCAAGGCATGCTTAGGGCGCTGTCAGGCGACGTCTTTATGGGCTTCCTCGTTTTCATGAGCATGATGGGGGTTGGGATATCATTCATTTGGCCAGCCCTCCTAGCACTCTCGGTGGAGGTTGTACCCCCTAGGATGCGGGGGACGTCGGCGTCGATATTCAGCGGGACAAGGTTTCTCGGGTACGCTCTAGCCCCCATAGCCTTCACCCCAGTCTACCTTCAAACAGGACTGGATGCAACATTCCTCCTAAGCGCGGCGCTGCTAAGCCTAGTGGCTTGGATGATACATGTAACCACTAGGAGAAGAACAAAGGGAGAGGAGATAAAGAGAGAGTAAACGGTGGACGGAGGCGCCGCTGGTTGTGAAGGGGAAGGGTCGGCGGAGGGAAAAATGGAGGCGAATTATTTCACGGTGATGCTTATGGCGTTCTTCGGGCACTTTTTAACGCACAGGTTGCAGTGGCTGCAAAGGCTTGTAAACATGGCTTCGACCTTCCACTCCTTCGGATTATGAAAATCTTCGTCGGTGAAGTACATTATGAACACGGCTGAGGGGCAGACTTGGAGGCAGACACCGCACTCCTCAGGGCTAGTGCACTTTGAATAGTCTATCTCCACGATGGTCCTCACTAGTACACCCCCCTAACCATTGGAAGCTCGTCGCGGGGGACAAGCCTTATGGCACCCTCCTCGCATGCCGACGCGCATAGGCCGCAGCCCCAGCACTTCTCCACGTTGATCACGGGTCTCCCTAGGGAGTCCGCGTAGACCAAGGCTCCAAACTGGCATCGGCCAGCACACTTCCTGCAGCCGACGCACTTGTCAGGGTCAAGAGTCGCTACGTACTCTCCCTTGTAGACGGCCTTTATTCCGAAGTCCACTCTGACCCGGATGGCGGCGCACTGCGGGTAATCGCAGCTGCACAGGGCTGCGATGTATGGCACAGGGCCGGTCCATATGGTGTGAACCCTCCCCCTCCTGTCCATCTCCTCTAGGAAAGAGGCTGCCTCATCCCCGTCAAGCTGTTTAAGGCCTGTTTCTGGTATGTATCGTGGCAGACGGGGGAGGACTTCGGCTAGGGCTGTGAACGCTAGGCATGACTCCTCCCTCATCCCCCGGTGCATCCACCTGCATGGGCATATGGCCCTAACCACCGTGTCCGCCATTTCTGTTACGATCCGCTTAGCCTCTTCCAGTGGTATGACTTGGCCGAAGTGCCCCTCGTTGGTTAGGGGGTTTTGGTTTCGCTCCTTCTCGATCCCCCGTTGAATGTACCACCTCGCCACACGCCCTATGATTGGGAGTTTAAGTTTGTAGTCTATGCCCTTCGATGATATGCCGAGAACCTTTCTTATGTATATTTTCTCGAAGTTCCCCCAGAGGGCTTCAAGGTAGTTGAAGGCGTCAACCGACTCGGCGGTCTCCCTAAGGTAGTTTTTAGTGTTAAGGTACCATTTTCCTCCAGCCCCGTGCTTGAGACACCATTTACACAATTCATCCACCCCTCTTGAATATTTAGAGGGGTGTTAAGGTAAAAATGTTCCTGAAGGGAGCAAGTTGGTGCCTACATTCGCATTTAGAGTGTTTAACAGGACTCTCGGTGGAGGGAGAGAAAAAATAAATAGGATTATGGAGTTTAAGGGTTTGTGCCCTATGGGCAGGAGGGAAATGGTTGGTTGGAATATTATCTTACGGGGCTTACATACCATTACACGCCCTCAACAGGGAGCTGATCGCTAAGGCGTGGGACTTCCCCCCTGTTCCAGGAAGCAAGGCGGTCGCCAATGCAGACGAGGACAGTGTAACCATGGCTGTGGAGGCGTCCATGGACTGCCTCGACGGGTTGGAGCCACGGGAGATAGACGGGGTTTTCTTCGCTACGACCACCGCGCCGTACGCTGAGAAGATGAGCGCGCCAACCATAGCGTGGGCTCTGGACATGAGGCGGGACGTGATGACCACGGACTTTACTGATTCCATCAGGGCGGGAACCACGGCTTTGATAGCAGCATACAACACTATTAAGAGTGGGGGTGCGGGAAGGATCCTTGTCGCAGCCGCAGACTGCAGAATACCTGAGCCGGAGAGCATGTACGAGTTCCAGTTCGGCGACGGGGCAGCCGCCATCCTTCTAGGGGAGGACGGGGTGGCGGCGGAAATAGTGGACTATTACACCGTGAGCGACGAGTTCGTCGGTCCGTGGAGGAAGGGCAGAGACGTTTGGGTGAGGGAGTTCGAGGCAAGGCACGATGTACTGTACGGTTACGGTAAGAACATTTATGATGCCGTGGCCGGGTTGATGGCTAAAGCGGGTTTGCAGCCTGGGGATGTGGCGAAAGCTGTTCTCTACGCTCCCGATCCCAGAAGCCATGGGAGGGTGGCCAGCATGCTTGGGTTCAAGTTCGAGCAGCTCCAGGACACGCTCTTCTTCACCATAGGCGTGACAGGGACTCCTCACCCCCTCATAATGCTTTCCTCAGCCTTGGAGGCGGCGAAGCCGGGTGACAGGATAGTGGTTGCAAGCGCGGGTGACGGAGGGGACGCCATCCTCCTCGAAGTCAAGGACGGCATAGAGGAGGTTAACAGGATGCCGAGAAGGGGTGTGAGGGGTCACCTAGAAACCATGAAGCCGCTGACGAACTACGATGACTACATAAAGTTCAGGAACCTCTTAGGGAAGCAGAGGTTTACCAGGAAGACATCAACCGTAACTTACTGGAGGGACAGGAAGGAGATCCTACCTCTTAAGGGTGTAAAGTGTAGGAGCTGTGG
>Ga0180301_10004104_pt1 | contig 11259 bp, 13 predicted proteins | sample GuaBasSediGuay16_FD_121797 | JGI IMG/M metagenome (GOLD analysis project Ga0180301, IMG submission 121797) | Subseafloor sediment microbial communities from Guaymas Basin, Gulf of California, Mexico - Guay16, Core 4569-2, 12-15 cm | ecosystem: Environmental > Aquatic > Marine > Hydrothermal... | reverse complement strand
TGGTTTCCCTATTAGACTTTTTAAAAATCTTCTCCGGCTTTCTATGATTCAATACACTTATTTAAGCTGTCTACACGGCAAAATTCTATTTCTTTTCTGAATATTTGATTCGACCAAAGTTGGCATATGCAAAGGTAAAAAGGCTTGTTCCTGCTCAATTTTTTAATCTGATGGATGTATGCATGAAAAAAGTCGATAAAGATAACGAGGAAAGTAAAAAAAATTACATGCGTTTTGTGCAATTTTTGGAGGAAATAGTCGCATATCACAAATATCTCCATGGAGGTAACTGAGATGGTACTGAACTTCGAGAAAAACATTCTGATCAGAGGGGAGATCAGATGTTTAACAGGTCTGCATATTGGAGGGGTTGCCGAGACGATGGAGATCGGCGGGACAGATAACCATGTGATTCTGGTTACAGGCATCATTTCTTTCCAAAGCCTATTGTTGAACCATTCGATAAGACGGTAGCTGGTTAATGGTGCTTTACTCATCCCGAAAGGAGTAGATTTAGATTTTAAGGTGGTTAGATCCGATGTGCCGCATAATGTACTGAATCGCCTATCGAATAAATCTGAGAACTTTTACTATTCAAGCCAGTAGAGATGATCAAAGAAATAGCTGAAAGAGATGTTTTTACCACATTATCTTTATACTGTCCAACAGATGAATTCGAGCCATTTGACAAAAATCAGATCTGGTATGAATTGAGAAAGATACAGGGGAAATGCTCAGATGGTGTGATGAAGAAGGAGTTTATGATGTTCTCGGAAGGTTCAACATTTCCTCTTCTGGATCAGGAATTTTATGGAGGTGTTAAAGAAGTGAGGCCAGCGCCAAAAAGGGTTGTTGAGTATGAAATTGCATTTCCTGTGGGAATGAGGAGTAGAAATGGCTAAATTAACGCTGGAAACGATAACGCCTCTGCATATCGGGGGTGGGAATAGGTATTCAGGGGCAGAATTTGTTTTAAAGGATAATACGCTTCATCGTGTATCGCTTGACAGGTTGTTGAGATCTCTATCGGCAGATCAGATTGAAGCACTGACAGACCGGTTGGAAGGTTTGATGAGAGTAGGATTCATGTGATAGACCTGTGCGAGGCGTGCATAAAAGATGCAACAATGATCGGTAAGATGCCAGAGGTCAGAGAGCATATTGTTCTGTAAATCTTTTTAGCTGGGCAAAGATCGTAGTATATTTATACTACAAATGTGACCTCGCTGGAAAGTGGAACGTGAGCGACGAAGAGATCAAAAAGATAAGGGATTCATTGAAGGATGGATGGAGAAGATGGAGTCTATCTGTATAGACACTGATTTCTTAATTGATACACTTCGAGGTCATCAAGAGACTGTTGAGAAGATCAGAGAGTTAGAGGGAGTATTTCATCTCTCAACAACTGTGATAAACGGTTTTGAGCTATGCTATGGATCTTATAAGACTGAGAGAATGGAGCAGAACATTCTATGCGTGGATAAACTCTTGAATAGGCTTTCGATTCTCCAGATGACTGGGGTTGTCGAAGCTGGCTGGTAAAATTCTGGTAGATCTGGAAAAGAAAGGCGAAATTATCGATTTCAGGGACGCAATCATAGCAAGCATCACAATTACGAATGATACAAAATTATTCACGAGAAACATAAGCCATTTTAACAGGATAGAAGATATAAAGCTATATGAGTGATTATATCCAGAAATAGAGCTTTTTAGCACGGATACAACCCTGAACGAGTTTAAGCCCTCCACAACTCCTGGCTGATCGAACCACAATATGCATAAGTTTTCCCGTACAACCCTGACCAGCCAACCACACCAAAGGCTGTATATACGACAAGATCAAACTCGAAAACGAGAAACAAGAAATCTCCACAGGGTTGCAGAAACGTCTACGAAAACGAGGACTAAAACTGTAGATAGATCGATGGAAGGATTAAAATATTTCCCACTGGTGTATGTTGTCTGCGTATCTGCGGTATGCGTTGAGCGTGCGTTCTATCAGCTTGCTCTGGTCTGTGTGGTGGTGAAGGTGGCTTAGGCATCTGCAGTCTGTGCAGCCAAATCCCGTTATCGGTGTGGTCTTTTTCCTGATACAGTTTGAGATCTGGCATTCAAGGTCTTTCTCTGTGCTGGTTGTTATTATCGCTTGAATAGTTGTCTTTGGGAGTAGGTAGTCTATGTGCCAGTGACGTGTTTTATTGATACTTTTTGCAACATCTATGTGGCGGCGTATCCTTGAAAAACCACTCTTGGCTCTGGCAGAGCCTGTGTACGCATAGTATCCCCTCTGATAACAGATATTTCCCAGTCGGCCTGTCGCAATCGTGGCAGTCTCGCTCATCTGGAGTACGAGCGTGTATATGCCTTTATCTGGCTGCATCCACATCACTTAGGTTTATATACCATCTTAATGTATTATTATGTAAGATGTTAAAGGAGTTTCTGGTGGAACGGCTGATCGATATACTTAGAGAGGCTGGAGTGACTCGCATGGTGCGCTGCAGGATACGCCCCTGTTGTTTTGATCTTGCTCTGCGATGGGATGACGATCTGATACTGATCAAGGCACTCTCCAACATCGATGGTCTCAAAGAGACGATAGCAAACGAGATCAAGTTGCTTGCCTTCCACCTTGACGGGTCTGCGTTGATCGTTGGAGAGAAGACGCGCGACAATCTCCTCACACCAGGCGTTGTCTACCTGCGACATGGAATACCCACTGTTAACATCACCACCTTCAAAGAGTACTTTATAGAGGGCATTCCGCCCCTCGTCTATGCAGCACACGGCGGCTTGTATGTTAGCATTGACGGAGGGCTCCTCCGAGAGACACGATTGAAGTACAACATCTCCATCGGCGAACTTGCAACAGTCATGGGAGTCTCACGCCGAACCGTGAGCAAGTATGAAGACGATGAGATGAACATCTCAGTGGATATTGTGCAGAGGCTTGAAAATTTCATCGACGAACCATTTGCAATGGCGATCGAGCTATTGAAACCTCCTGAATTCTTCAAAATCACATTTAAATATGATAATTTCTCCAAATCAAACTTAGAAATACTGGATCATATCATGGACATCGGTTTTGATGTCGTTCAGACAACACAAGCACCATTCGAGGCGATATCTCAACAAAAAGATCGAACAACGATCCTCACAGGCATCAGCAACCATCTCGCCACAACCCAAAGGAAAGCAGAGATGATGAGCTGCCTATCAAGCGTTGTACACGCACACTCACTCTGCATCGTTGATGAGATCAAGAAACAAGACCACATCGGCGATACTGTCCTGATCCGCAAGAAAGACTTTGAAAAGATGGACGATGCAAGCGATCTGACAGAGTACTTAGTAGAAGTGAAGACGTAAAACATCTAACAAGCATAAAGTGAGGTTAAAAAATGAGAATTGATAAAATAGACGTAAAGTCAGTACAAAATTCGATAAACCCTGAATTGTTGTTTGAAATAGAAATTTTTATTCAGACAAAATATGAAATTCCAATCGAGATAACAGGTCATCTATTTTCAAATGAAAATTCAAATAAAAATATGAAATTGGCAAACATCCAGGGATTTATTTATGAACCAGATAAAATATTTGAGTTATCTGCACGAGGTGTAAGAGATGAAGGAGAAGAAAAATTGGTCATAAAGTCGATTGCCTCTTTGAACCACAGGGTACTGGACCATATAGAGACATCAAGAGCGAAGAATCCAAAGGGCGATGTACTATTAAATCTTGACATTTTCGTAAAAACACTTGAATCAAAAATCAGTCTCTCTCACATGTTTTTAATGGAAAGCGGAGAGTTACCTTTTCAGTTACCAGAATTTTACAAAAGTGCAAAGCTCGTATTTTATCAATACCAATCAAGAGAATTTTCAACAGCCTATACAGACATGTGGATATTGTCAGGTGATAGCAGTTCAACTTTTATTGAAATACGAAATAATAATTTTAAAGAGCCAGTCACCATACCTTCAAGTGATTGGATCCATGATTATTGTCCTGTGTTCCAAATTGGCAGATTTTCTGTATTTGAATATTTAATACCAGATTATATAGAAGGGTCGGGAAGCGTAGAAGAAAGATTGAACGAGTCAATCAATGCAATACAAAAGATGGAAAAAAATCTGATTAAATATGAGTGGAATCAAGTAATTGAAGATTCAAGGGCTGTTTGGGAACTACTAAGAAACAAAGAAGAGATTAAAGACTTATTAATTAGAGATGGATACACTGAAGAGGCATATACAGATTTAAACGAGGGCATCAAACAATTATTTAATTACTCATCAAAATTTCATCACAGAGAGGATAGGGGAAAAAGGGTAATGCCAGAGATCAAAGCCTCAAAAGAAGATGTATATTTGATATATGCGATATCAATGAATATAGTAAATGTAATTTCAAAAAAGACGCAACGACTCGCACCAAAACAATAGATAAAACTCAAAATGTAAGAGGGGGGCTATTTGAAGAGTTGTAAAATTCTGATCAGTCTCTTTTCGTCAGTCCTGATTTTTACCATCGGGGGGTTGGCAGGTGCAGAAGATGTCAGGATTGTTGATCTCTATTCAGATATAGAGTCGGCTGATGTCACACTCCACTTAGATAAATATTATGCGAACGTAACCGTTGATTCCGACCTGATTTTTGGTGGGGACGTGCTGGCATCAAAAAAATTTATTATTAAAGGGTCTCTGGCTGGGACTGATGTAACAAAGGTTGTGTCCTGGAATATCGATAACCCTGAAGATGGATTTTATATCGTTAGAATGACCTTCTCAATCGGTGGCAGAGTCTTGGAGAGGGAATATCACAACTTTTCGTACGGTTGGGGCATACAGGAAATACCCAAGATCTTCATTAAAGACATTAATTCTGATTCCAGTGGTGTTAGCGTTGTTGTACGACCGAACATCCCGCGAATTGGTTCAGAACAGGAATTTATACTGGCAGATGTGGAATACATGCTTGTGGATGGAGACACGGTAATTTACAAAACCACAGATCGTCGGGTGACAGTGGTAGAGGCAACAACTCTTTCTAAAAACTGGAGTGTGCGGCTTGAAGATAATAATAACTACAGAGCGAGGGTAAAAGTCCGAATTTCATCACCAAGAGAATTTGGAATTCCTCCAAGTGATACTGTAATTGCCAAGTCGGAGGATTTTACTGCGATGGATGATGCCAGGATAACTGAGCTTTACAGGGATGAGACTGGGGCAAGTGCCACTGTTCTGGGATTGTCTCAGGTCCCGTTCACTGGTGAAATCGTCTTCACGGTCTCAAAAGATGGTGAAAAGATAGAAGAGATTCGGGAAAGATCACCGATCTTGATGTTGGAGGATGATGAAACTATTGAGGTTATATGGGGTAAGAGACTCTCGGCTGGTCTTTACGAACTCTCTGTTACGCTCTTGGGAAATGATGGTGATGTGGTGGACGTATGGGATACTATAATAGAAGCAGAAGATAGGGGAGATGAGAACGAATCTGCTGCTCCGACTCCAACAGAGACACCAGGCTTCAATGTCTACGCAGCAGCTTTTGCGATCATAGTCACAAATCTTTTGTCAGGTCTTGCGAACCGTGGAAACGGGTGATTTTTTCAGTGTATGAACTCTTCATTGCCTTCAGGCATCTGACATCACGTCGTAGGCAGACGATTCTTTCCATACTGGGTATTGGGCTTGCAGTGATGATTCTCATGGTGTCTCAGGCAAGTATGGTCGGTTTTACAGAGGAGCTGTACAAGAAGACAGTGGACAAGATGCCTCATGTAACGGTTGAACCGAAATCGGACGAGGATTATATCTACTTATACCGAAGCCTTACAGAAGATATTGGAGAGATCGGGGGAGTTGCGGGGGCATCACCTGTTCTATCAGGGCAGGCGACCTTTGCATACAAGGACACGTCCAAGAATGTACTCATGCAAGGGATCCTCGTAGAAGAACATAACACAGTGCTTCAGATTGAGAGAGACATTATAGAGGGGAGTTTCAGAGAGCTTGAAGTGACCCGCAAGAGTGTGATACTAGGAGATTCACTATCAGAGAAACTGGATGTGGGAGTGGGTGACACGGTTGATGCAACATTTCCTGAAGCAGAACCTACCACCCTTCAGGTAGTAGGGATATATGATAGCGGCACGCCCCAGGACGAGACTCTGGCATACGTATCACTATCTACTGCTAAGGATTTTTTTGACGAGACGAGTGTTGTGAACAGTATCTTGGTGCGGGTTGAAGATCCTGATGGAGCGCAGCCAGTAGCGGATGAGATAGATGCCATGGGGTATCAGGCTTCAAGCTGGATGGAGACAAATCCTGAGATACTGCAGACATTAATGATCGAGAGTCTCAGCAATTTCATCATTCTTGGCATGATCATTGTGATTGCATCCTTCAGTATGGTCAGCACACTATTCATGGTGGTTATGGAGAAGACGAAAGAGATTGGCATGTTAATGGCGATGGGCGTTCCCAGAAGAAGCATTCTGACAATATTCTTACTGGAAAGTGGAATAATGGGACTAATTGGTCCTGTTGTGGGAGTTCTTGCAGGAATACTGATCTCCCTCTATTTTGGGGCTATTACTATGGACATTGGAGAGGAAGCCTATGGTGGTGTAACTACTTTTCCGTTTGTGGTGAGGGCACAGGATGCTGTTATGATCGTCATTTTCACCTTTCTCTTGAACCTGGTTGCCGGGATATTTCCTGCAAGACGTGCCTCAAAACTTGACCCAGTGGAGGCGATAAGTAGTGAATAATCTCATACGGATGACCTGAATAATGTTCGAGATAAATATTGCTCTCCGACATATCAAAGCACGCCACAGACAGACCACCTTTTCAGTAATAGCTGTCGCACTCTCGGTAGCAATAATAATAGTCTCCATATCGATGCTCACAGGATTTAGGGAAAACATAATCGAGACAACAGTTGAAAACCAGGCACATATCACGGTTTCGCCAAAAGAGAATGAAGACTACATATCCCTCTATCACGGACTTGAAGGATTTATACGTAAACAGGAAGGTGTAGTTGCAGTTTCATCCTACTATCAAGGAGACGCTGCCATCCAGCACCGACATAATGTGGAAGGAGCTGCTTTCTCAGGCGTAAGACCCATGGATGAAGATCTTGTCCTAAATGTGAAAGAGGATCTGGTCGCAGGTGAATTCGAATCTATTTCGATGGCAGGAAATCGCATCATCCTTGGATCGAAGCTTGCAGAGAAACTGGACGTTGGAATAGATGATACTGTTACACTCAGCTTTCCAGGATCAGAGCCAGCCGATTTCAAGATCACAGGAATTCTGAGGACTGGGACATCGGCTGATGAGACACTCGCGTACGCAAACCTTGAGCGAGTCCAGGATTTCTATGGAAAGAGTGGTATTGTGACAGGTGTTGGGATCAGGGTTTCTGACATCTACACTGCTGAAAGACTGGCAAAGAGAATTGACCGGGAGACAGGTTATGATGCAGAGAGCTGGATGGAACAAAGTTCAGAGATACTGAATCTCTTAAACACACAGAGGCAGTTTGTCGTTATCTTCTATCTTATGATCTTTGCCATATCAGGATTCAGCATCGCAAATATTCTGACCATGATAGTGATGGAAAAGGTTGGCGAGATCGGCATGCTACTCGCAATGGGAACCTCCAGAAAAAGCATACTCGTAATCTTCTTACTTGAAGCAGGCATACTTGGAATAACAGGCGTCACGATCGGGTGCGTACTCGGATACGTATCATGTATATTACTCGTATCCTACACAATCCCTGTACCACCTGAGATGTATTTTGGGCTGGACCACCTGCCCATCCGAATAGCACCCGAGAACTTCCTCATAGCAGGAGCATTCTCCATGATAATCAACATCATAGCTGGCATCCATCCAGCCCGCAGAGCCTCAAAACTTGACCCAGTGGAGGCAATTCACAGTGTCTGACAAAAACATAATCCAGATAACAAACCTGACAAAAATCTATGGCGACGGCGTTCTGATAAAAGCCCTTGACAACATCAACCTGACAATCGAACGAGGAGAGTTCATGGCAATCGTAGGCCCCTCAGGCTCTGGAAAAAGCACACTCTTAAACATGATCGGAATCCTTGACACACCCACCCACGGAACCATCATCTTGGACGGAGTTGACATCACCCAAGCATCTGAAAAAAAACGCTCCAAGATGAGAAACCAGAAACTCGGATTCATCTTCCAATACCACCACCTTCTCCCCGATTTCAATGCCGCAGAAAACGTGATGATGCCACTACTAATAAACGGAATCAAACCCGCCAACGCCAGAGCGAAAGCCCATAAAATGCTTGAAGAAGTAGGACTCAGTGAAAGAATAAGCCACAGACCAAGACAACTATCAGGAGGAGAAAACCAACGAGTTGCAATCGCACGAGCACTCGCAAACAGCCCAGACATCGTCATAGGAGACGAACTCACAGGCAACCTCGACTCCAAAACAAGCGAGAAGATCTACGAACTGCTACGCAAACTCAACAAAGAACACAACCAAACATTCATACTCGTAACACACGACGAACGAATGGCAGAAAAAACCGAGCGAATCATAAGACTCGTAGACGGCAAAATCACAGAAGACAAAACCACTTAGAACTTTCGTGCCACAGACTCGATTTTTGAGTCCAACCGACGGAAAGGATCCCTGAATAATCAGTCATTGTCTTGACCACTTATTTATAAATAATTGGTCAGTCAACTGACCAAGCTTATATAAAGAAGAAGTCACACCAGATACTATTATGGATCGCATGATTCCAAAGCACAATCCCTGGTGGAGAGATCCGTCTGAGATATTCAATGATGAAAAAATAAAGGAATTCGAAGCTGCAACAATTCAATGGAGGCCCCGAATCAAATATCATATACATTTTGATAAAGATAAGATATACACCCTCAGGGGGCCTAGACAGGTTGGAAAAACGACATTAATCAAACTTCTGATAAAAGATTTATTAACAGAGGGCAAGGATTCTAAAAGCATCTTTTATTACAGCTGTGACCTCGTAGCCAGTGAAAAGGAATTATTTGAAGTCATAAACGAGTATCTGGACTGGGCTCGGACATTTCGGTTGGACCGAAAGTACATATTTCTGGATGAAATTTCGTCTGTAAAAAACTGGGAAAAAGGATTGAAGCACCTGGTTGATCTCGGAATTTTAAAGAACACATCGGTTATTTTAACTGGTTCACACTCTATTGACATTAAACACAGTATTGAGAGATTGCCTGGAAGGCGGGGGGAAGGCGATGGACCATTAGATAAAATATTATTGCCTATGAAATTTGCTGAATTTGCAGAAATTGTCAATCCTACAATTAAAAAGTTATTTGAGGAAAATTATCTTTTTCAATCCGAAAAAAGGCGAGACATCATCTTTGGATTGTTTGATAAAGAAATAGATTCCGTACTAAATCTATTGCAAATTTATCAGGACGAACTGGATCAGTTATTTGAGCAATATCTCATCACAGGTGGAGTTCCCAGAGCGATCAACGATTTTTTTTCAAAAAATAGCATTGATAACAGCATATATGAACTGTATATCCGTTCACTGATCGGCGATCTGGCAAGATGGCAGGTTCAGGAGACGTACGTAAAGCAGATACTGCGAAGCATCGATAGTAAACTAACAACGAATGTTAGCTGGCAGAGCATCGTTAAAGATACAGACATCGGATCGCATAACACGGTCTCGAAATGCACAGAGAGTCTGGTAGATTCCTTTGTATTAAACATACTGTATTCGGTTGACATAGGGAAAAAAAATGCTCGTTTCAAAAAAGAAAAAAAGATATACTTTCAAGACCCTTTTATTTTTCATTCTCTGAGATCCTGGGTAACAGGATTGACGGATTATTTCAATGGAGCTCAATCCTATCTTGATAACCCCGAAGATAAGAGTAAATTAGTAGAATCGGTCGTTGAAAGCCATCTTATCCGATTAATGTATAACACATTCCCAAGCGATGTTTTTAACCCGCATGAACACATTTTTTACTGGAAGAAGAGCGGAGGGGGAAAAGAAGTGGATTTTGTATTAAAATCCAAAGAGGATGACTTGCTTCCAATCGAACTAAAATTTCAAAATGAAATACAAAAAAGCGATTACAAAGGACTACGCACATTTCCCGGAAGAAAGGGAATCCTGCTTTCAAAGAAGAAATTCGATATGACAGGAAATTATGCAACCATCCCGGCCTCTTTATTTTTACTACTTATATAATTATACTATCCAGTCATATCATCTCGTACAAGTGAGGTTCACGATCTGCTCAAGAAGTGCGCTGATGCTGGCGGCGTTTTCCAAATGGAACACGAACATGAAAAACCGCTGGTTGGTCATCATTTCTGCAGTTGCATGCACCTATTTATAACCTCTTTACCACGGATCTATTCTGGAGTGGGTTGAGTGTTGTTTGTAAGGGTAGCGTTTCTCTCTTCCACATTCAAGACCTATCCAAACCGAAGCGATGTTTATGGCCTGTGGATGACAACAGCCTTGAACCGTTGTCAGCATCAGATGATGTGACAATATCTGTCATCCAAACTTCCTCATTCACACCACTTACGTCTGCATTTTTGAGTGGTGATTGGATTGAAAGGGTAAGTGTGCCTTTTTGGTGGATATGGTGGGGCAGTAATAGACACAGCGGATTACGTCTACGCTGCAAGGTGCTATAGCATCAATTCCTGTGACGATGACAGGGTGGAAGATCACTGATAATAGCACCAAGTACAAATACCATTTTTCAGAGTTCACGCTGTCTCCTAGAATCACTGTGACACTCTACACCTGCAGTGGGAGTGATACTGATACTGAGTTGTACTGGGGTTATAATAGGTCTGTGTGGAACAACGGTGGGGATACTGCGTGGCTTTACGATGCTGATGGAAATCTGGTAGACAGAATGGCGAAATAGTAGCTAGTTGTTTTATTTGTTCGAATACCCTGCAGCTCTGCTGCGGTTTCTTGATTATTACACCTTGATTACTCCGTAATCAAAGGTTTCTCACAAATTTGTTTTACTATTATCCAGCTTAAAAAAGTTGGAGGAGCAACTTACGAAGTAAGTTGCTTTGTAAAGCAGACCTCCAGACCTTTCTAATCTGTAGAAGTCTGCTCTCTACGTAGTAGAGAAGTAAATCTTTGATTTGGATGAGTAAACAACCAAATGGATAGTCGAGCGG
>Ga0180301_10004103_pt1 | contig 11259 bp, 9 predicted proteins | sample GuaBasSediGuay16_FD_121797 | JGI IMG/M metagenome (GOLD analysis project Ga0180301, IMG submission 121797) | Subseafloor sediment microbial communities from Guaymas Basin, Gulf of California, Mexico - Guay16, Core 4569-2, 12-15 cm | ecosystem: Environmental > Aquatic > Marine > Hydrothermal... | reverse complement strand
GAAATCTTATGAATGAAATCGAAAAAATTTTGAGGTGTTTCAAAGCTCTCTACCAGTTCGTAACTCCCATCGAACTTGGCCAATCCCACACAACTTTTCTGAACACCGATTGCAACGACTAGCCCATTTATCGCGTTGGGATTGACCACCAGTCTGATACCCCTTCTACCCCTACCTGGAAAACTCTTTTCTCCGTTCTCCAAAATGAACCCATTTCTCAGAAGATCCGTTACGATCTTTGTGACGGTGCTTGGATCCATCCCCGTGAGATTCGATATCTCTTTTCTGGTTATTCCAGGATACTTTCTGATCATGTTCAAAACGATTCTTCTGTTCACTCTTCTCATACTGTTGATGTTCATCTTCAAACTGTTCACAAGCTATCACCACTGCTTTCATTCACCTTCTGACCGGAAGCATAGTACATCACTTCTTGTTGCGATACTTTACGTTGCTTGTTGTCAATAATGTTGACGATTCTTCCCTCCCACATCACCGCTATTCTGTCGCTGAGATAAAGTATCTCCGGAAGTTCTGAAGATATCATGATGACAGCTTTACCTTGAGCTGCGAGTTCTCTGATCATTCTGTGAATTTCCGCTTTCGTGGCAACGTCTATACCTCTCGTTGGTTCATCGAATATCAGAACATCGGAGTTCAAAGCCAACCATTTCGCCAGGACCACTTTCTGCTGATTGCCGCCAGAGAGAGTCTCTGTAATCTTGTCAATACTGGGAGTTTTTATGTTGAGTCTTTTCACAAAATCCTCCGCGAGTCTATCTGACCTTCTTTCATCAACAATGAGGCTCCTCCTCAACTTATCAAGAGAGGGCAAGACTATGTTGTCTCTCACAGCGAGTTTCAGAACCAACCCCTGAAGTTTCCTGTCTTCCGGTATCAAACCTATACCCATAGCTATCGCTTCTTTTGGGCTGTTTATCTCCACTTCCTTACCTTTGTATATTATTCTTCCTCCTTCCTTCTTTTCAGCACCAAATATGAGATGCATGGTTTCCGTCCTTCCAGACCCAACAAGACCAGCAAAACCGAGGACTTCTCCTTTTCTGAGCTCGAACGAAACATCCTTCACCTTATCTTTCCATCTCAGATTTTCAACCTTCAATATCACCTCTCCAGGTTTGGTTTCGATACCATGCGGGAAAAATTCAACATCCCTTCCTACCATGTGCCTTATGATGACATCTATATTGAATTCCTCCCTTGTGAGTGAAGCAACTCTCTTCCCATCTCTCATGATCACAACCCTATCGCTTATCTCCAACACTTCTTCCAACCTATGAGACACGAAAACGATCGATATACCATGTTCTTCCTTCAACCTTCTGATAATGTCAAAGAGTATCTTGACCTCACTCACCGTCAAAGAAGAAGTTGGCTCATCCATGAAGATGATCCTTGGGTTTTTCACGAGAGCCTTTGATATCTCGACCATTTGCATTTGAGCCGTGCTCAAATCTTTAACATAAGCATCTGGAGGAAAGCTTGCTCCTAGCATGTCCAAGATTTCCTGTGTCTTTCTGTACATATCGTCATCATGGGATCGCCTGAATATACCTTTCTTCCCAGTCCTTGTTATCTCGTTGGCCAGAAAAACGTTTTCATAAACTGTTAAATTGGGGGCAAGGTTCAGCTCCTGATGGATCACGCTGATACCGTATTTGAAAGCATCCAAGGGATTTCTGAACGATACTTCCTTACCGTTTATATATATCCTTCCCTCGTCGGGTTTTAAAACCCCTGTAAGCATTTTTATGAGTGTGCTTTTGCCAGCACCGTTTTCTCCTACTAAAGAAACGATTTCGTTTTCATAAACCTCGAAATCAACCCTATCAACGGCCACAACACCTGGAAAGCTCTTTCTCATTCCAACAGCCTTCAATATCTCCATCGGATCACCCCGTTCAACTCTCATTTTAAAAGGAGGGGATACCCCCTCCCCAAGTTTCAGAACTTTATGGGAATTCCAAGCTTTTCCATCATCTTCAAGTATTCATCGAGGTTGTCAGGTGTCACAACATCGACACCTGTATCGATGATGTAATCTCCATTAACCTTCGGGAGCATCATCAAGGTGTTTGTAACGCCTATCTTGTTCATAAGGTAGAGAACAACCACCGAGAGGTATCCCATCATGTAAGGTCTCTGACCCATCGTCGCGTTGATAACGCCTTCTTTCACATATTGAAGAATATCCGGTGTCGTATCAAAACAAACTATCTTGACTTTTCCAACTTTTCCAGCATTTTTGACCGCAAGAGCCTGAGATGGTCCGTTGTACGCGTAGACTCCAAAGAATGCATCGAGATCTGGGTGTGCGTTTAAAGCGGATTCTGCAAGTGAAAGAGCTCTTGCACCATCTTCTTCATCGTTGAGAATGTCAAGAACCTCTATTTCTGTTCCTTTTATGGCATCTTTGAATCCCTGGATTCTTTGGAGAGAGTTCATCGCCGTCAGAGAACCTGTTCCTATGACGACCTTACCCTTTCCGTTGAGGATCTTCTTCATGATCGTTCCGGCGATATATCCTGCCTGATAGTTATCCGTTCCTATGTAGACGTATCTTCCACTCTTTGGAGAATCCGTATCCAATGTTATTACAGGTATTCCAAGTTCAAGAGCCTTCTTTACAGCAGGAATGACCGCGTTCGGATCTGATGGTGCGATCGCTATACCATCGAATCCCTGAGCTATGAAGGATTCAAGCATCTGAAGTTGGGCGTTTATATCTTCCTTCTGTGGAACGAAGAACCTTGTTTCGATTCCCAAAGCTTTACCAGCAGCTTTTACCCCTTGCTCAACCTGCGACCAGTATGGATGAACCGACTTTCCAATGACTCCAACGGTCAATCCAAAAATGGTTAACCCTATAACGAGCAACAGGCCTAATGTGAGTAACTTTTTCATAAGAACCCACCTCCCTGAAGAGTTATTTTGAAGCTCTCATTCTCTTTCTGAGGACATCCATTGTAACGGCGGTTACTATAACGAGCCCTATCACGACGTTGTGCCAGTAAGTGGATACGTTCAAAAGAACCAGAGCGTTCCACAGCAAACTTATGATGCTTGCACCGACGACTGCTCCAAGCACACTCCCTTCCCCACCTGTTAAGCTGGTTCCACCTATGACAGTGGAAGCTATCGCATACAACTCATACATCGATCCCACACCAGGCTGACCCTGTGAAAGACGGGCAGCTATTATTATTCCCGCAACACCAGCTAAGAAACCTGAAACCATGAAAGCGATCATCCTGACTCTCGAAACGTTGACACCTGAAAATCTCGCTGCAACTTCGTTTCCTCCAACAGCTCTGAGATGCTTCCCGTAAACAGTTTTCCTCAAGAAAAAGTCCGCTATCAAAGCTATGATCAGAAGAATCCAGACAGGTATTGGTATTTTCAGAACATCACCTTGTCCTATTGTCAGGAAATGACTTGGCAATCCAACGATAGGCCATCCATGTGTGATGACAGCCGCCATACCTCTTGCCATGGTGAGTGTTCCTAGGGTTATTATGAAAGCAGGAACACCGAGTTTTGTCACGAAAAACCCATGCCAAACACCCACGAGAACTGAGAAACCCAGTATGAGTATTATCGCAAGAGATACTGGAACACCATGAACCATGAGCCAGGAAACCATAACACCGGTTAATGCAACCATGGATCCTGGGGACAAGTCTATGGCTCCTCCTCCGGACATTATCACGAACGTTTCACCGATGGCTAGTATTCCAAAGATGGCGATCTGTTTCCCTAAGGTTTGAAGATTGAAAGCCGTTAGAAATCTAGGGTTCAGGACAGCTGTGAAAACCACCAAGACGATTAGTGCCATCAACGGACCGCTTTCTCTAAGACCTCTTCTCTTCAACGTTTTCCCTCCTTAAGCTGCTAATTTTTTTTGAATCCCTGTAGGATGATTCGAAATGAATCTCTGTAAGATAGATCCAATAATTTGATGATTCTTCATGTGAAAAATATTTACAGCTTTAGGACATTATGCTATTTTATTGGAACTATCGCTTGAATACAAAACCTTGATATTATCAATAAAATGCCGAAAAGTGTCATTATATCGGAAAATGCATGGTCATACCTTCAAATTTGATTTTTTTCTCCATCTATAATCAAGTATTCCTCACGTTTATTTCATTTACATCATAAATTAATTCTTCTATCTTTGAGAACGAGAAATTTCTCCCTAACTTCCCTCACCTTGGCCAGACCCATGTTTAAAACCCTTCGATATGAGAAAGTCTTCCAGGCTCATTCCTCCATGGATCGGATGTCATAGTGTCTCCTGAGTGGCTCGTTTTGGGATTTCTACTTATCTTGATGCTACCAAGTTCATAAACTTTGATTTTTAACGGTACTTGCTTTCAGGAGAGTTATCCAAGGAAGATATCATATCCCTTCGAAATATACTTTGCCCATTTCAGAATGTTATCACTTGCTACCTTTTCAACGCTCATTGAAAAACCGGTAAGACTCATTTTGAGGAATAGAATCACATCAGATTCCAGAATTTTCACTTTTTCCATCCTTTCCATATTCTTCTTTTTATCTTCACAGACGATATCAATCTGCCCCAAAGCTATGATCATTGATTAATTCCTCCGTAGTTATCACTTAATTACATCGATTGATCAACTGTTTTCAATATACTCATTAGTGAAAAGTACCCTTTTTCCGACTATTTCTCTTTTTTTCCCTGTTACTCTGATTTCGCCGGATAATTTTATATCCTCTGATGAGCTTCCCACCATTATCTCGAAAGTACCTGGTTCAACTACTAGCCTCATGTTACCATCATAAAACGCCAGGACGTCTGTGTGAATCTCGAAAACAACTGTTTTCTTCTCACCAGGTTTCAAAGAAACTCTCTTAAAGCCTCTCAATTCTTTAACAGGGCGTGTAACACTAGCATGTTCTCTTCCCACATATAACTGTATAACCTCATCTCCTTCCATCCCGCCGACATTTTTCACATCAACTTTTACTAAAAATTTCCCAGCTGTGGGAATTGTTTCTGGTTCTATTCTTAAGTTTGAAAATTCAAATTTTGTGTAGGAAAGTCCGTGCCCAAATGGAAAGAGAGGTGTTACACTCTCATCCACGTAATCCCTCCACCAATATGACATTGTGCCAGAGGGCTTTTGGTAGTGATAAACAGGAATTTGCCCCACACTCCTGGGAAAGGTTATAGGAAGTTTACCTCCAGGATTGTAATCTCCAAATAACACATCAGCTAGAGCTTCCCCTCCTGCTTCTCCGGGGAACCATATTTCAACAATTGCACTAACCTTGTCAACAATATCTTTCAAGGAATACGGCCTTCCTGTTACAAGGACGAGGACAGTGGGGACACCTACTTTAGAAATTTCAAGTATGAGATCTTTCTGAACTCCTGGCAAATTGAGCGTGCCGCTGTCTCTTGTCTCTCCTGAAGTACAATTCTTCGTTAATCCTGATCTGTCACCAACTGCAAGAACTACGATATCCGATTTTCTTGCGATTTCAATGGCTTCTTTAAAGCCTTCTTTCGATTTGCCTACGATATCACAACCTTTGGCATAAAGTACTTCTCCACGCACCTTCCTTTTGATAGCTTCTAATATAGTTGGTATCCTCGATCTGTAATAATCCATGATTTCATTGATATTAGGTTTAGGTACTTCCAAAGACTCCATATCTAATTCAGTGAAAACTTCTATATGCGCTGGATACATATAATCTCCCATTAGATTTCTCACGCTATCGGCACATGGTCCTATAACAGCTATTCTTCTTGTATCCTTCTTTATTGGAAGAGTCCCATCGTTTTTCAGTAACACCACCGATTTTCTGGCAATTTCAAGTGCGAGATCTCTGTGATCATTGAACTTAGCGCTTTTGACATCAACGTTGAGTTTTTCGAACAGCCCTAGCATGACCTTGACCTTTTGAACTCTGGAAACAGCTTCATCTATCAATTTTTCAGATATTATCCCCTCCTGAACCAATGATTTTAGAAATTCATAACAATCTATTTTTGGTAACTCTATATCAATTCCAGCTTCTAAAGCAAGCTTTGCAGCTTCTTTCTTATCCACTGCGATTTTATGATATGCTCTGAGCATATCTATCGCGGAATAATCCGATACTACTATTCCTTCGAATCCAAATTCATTTCTCAATATTTCAGTTAGGAGCTTCCTAGAGGAAGCACATGGAACACCGTCGATTTCATTATAAGCGTTCATGACAGAGAGAACTCCTGCTTCCTTCACAGCACATTCGAAGGGGAAGAGGAAAATTTCTCTCAAAACTCTTTCAGAAATGACGGCAGGTGCCCAATTTTTCCCTCCTTCTGATGAACTATACCCTATGAAATGCTTAACTGTCGCGATCACACCTTCTTTGATGTTATCCCCTTGAAGCCCTCTGACGTAAGCTGTTCCCATTTTTGCAATCAAATAAGGAGATTCCCCATACGTTTCTTCCGTCCTTCCCCATCTAGGATCTCTTGCCACATCAAGAACTGGTGCTAAACCTTGATGCACCCCCACTTTTCTCATATCTTCTCTTATCCTCTCTGTCATTCTCTCTATGAGTTCAGGTTCCCAGGTACTCGCTAGAGCTATAGCTTGCGGAAACATGGTGGTTTCCAAACACATATAACCTGTTAAACATTCTTCATGCATGATGGCAGGTATTCCCAATCTTGTCTCTTCAATCAGAAATTTTTGAATTTCATTTATGAACTTTGCCGTTTCTCCAGGTTTTAGATTTGTAGATCCCCCCGGTCTTGTTATCTGTCCTATACCGTGTTTAAGCAATTTTTCAGCTTTCTCCTTTGAGAAATTTTTGTCCTCATCCAAAACTTCGAAACCCCATATAGTTCCAAGTTGTGCCACCTTTTCTTCCAATGTCATTCTCTTTAGAAGATCTTTCACACGAATATCTACAGGTAGCTCAGGATTTTTATAAAGCTCTTTTTCCATCATCTATACACCTCCCTCATCTTTTGTAGAGAAAACATTTTACAATCACATCATTCACTGTGACACTTGGAGGAGTTTCTTCCTTGCAAATATCCATAACCTTAGGACATCTCCCGGCAAATTTACACCCTTTTCTTTGATATTCTTCGTATTCTATATCAGAGAGCCTTATTGCTTCCTTCCATCTTTTCTTTGGATCAGCCTCTGGAACAGAAGCTTTCAAAATCTGCGTATATGGATGTTTAGGATTCATGAGAACCTCACTTGCGGAACCTAGTTCGATAATGCTTCCTCTGAACATTATCGCTATTCTGTCACTTACGTAGTAAGCAGTTGTCAAATCGTGAGTTATGTATAAAACGCTCAAACCATATCTTTCCTTCAGATCTTTGAATAAATTTACAATGGATATTCTAAGGGAAGCATCCACCATTGAAACGGGTTCGTCTGCTATCAAAAGAGAAGGATTCGTCAGAAGAGCTCTCGCTATAGATATCCTTTGAAGTTGACCACCAGAGAATTCACTGGGATATTTTTCAGAAAATTCATTGAACGATATTCCCACAGCATCAAGCTTTTCTTTTATAATCTTCTTTGCATCATCAAAGCTATCAGCTATTCTAAAATTTCTCAGAGTTTCATAAAAATAACTATCGACCTTTCTCAGGGGATTGAACGTTTCGAAAGGATTCTGAAAAACCGCTTGTATCTCTTTTAGAAGATTTTGTCTCGATTTCCTATCAAGATTGTCTATTCTATTTCCTTTGTAAAAGATCTCACCAGAGGTTGCTTCTTCGAAACCTAATATCATTTTCGATATGGTTGTTTTTCCACAACCGCTCTCTCCAGCTAAGGTGAAAATTTCACCAGGTTTTATGAAAAATGAAACATTGTCAACAGCTAATATCTTTATCCTCGAAACAACACTTCCTATAGTGAAGATCTTTGTAAGATTTCGTAGTTCAAGGAGTTTTTGCATTATTTCCCTCCTTAACCAACCAACATGCAACTTTATGATCATTTCCAATATCCATGAGAAAAGGAACACTTGTTTTACATCTGTCAAACGTATAAGGACATCTTGGATGGAACTCGCACCCGGATGGAAGATCAGAGAGTGATGGAGGGTTACCAGGTGCACTTTCTTTCCTAGACTTGTCTCCGAACTTAGGGAGCGAAAAGATCAAATATTTCGTGTATGGATGAATAGGATTTTCGAAAATTTCCTTTACATCTGCCTCTTCTATTATCCTTCCCGCATACATTATGCCGATTCTATCCGCTATGTTGGCGTGAACTCCCATATCATGTGTGACTAAAATTATAGTATTCTTCTGCAATGAGTGTATTTCCCTAAGAAGTTGTATAACACCTCGCTGAACTACCACATCTAGAGCCGTGGTGGGCTCATCGGCTATTATCACCTTCGGTTTCAAAATTGTTGCGAGGGCGATTGTTACTCTCTGTCTCATACCTCCTGAGAGTTGATGAGGGTATGCGTTCAGTATCTTCGTTGGTAGACCTAGCTGCTCTAAGTAGTTTTCTATGACAGTGTAGATCTCGTGCTTATCCACTTTTCTATCGATATGATCTTCTATGAAATCCTTAAAGATATCTTTGATCTTCAAAACAGGATTTAAGACACTCATAGAACCTTGAGGGATGTAAGAGATGAAATTCCATTTTAATGCACTGTACTCCTTATCTTCAAGATCATACAGATTCGTCATCTTCCCGTTGAGGTTGTATAGAACCTTTCCTCCTATTAGGCTAAGTGGAGGTGTTATCAAACCAAATATACTTTTGACCAGCGTACTCTTCCCACATCCAGATTCACCTGCTATTCCATAGACTTCGTTTTCATAGAACTCTAAAGAAACATCATTAACCGCTTTGATATATTTCCTAGTGCCGTATATATCAAGAACATAGTAGGATTTTAAATGCTCTACTTTTATAACTGCATTCTTCTTCACTTCTTCACCATCCCTATCCTTTGTAATCTGGTCCTAGGATCTAAATACTCACCTATGCTAACAGAAAGAAGATACAGAGAAACAAATAGGAATACTGAGATCAAAATTGGTGTAAGAATCCACCACCAAACTCCAAGAAGGATAGCCTGATAGTGTATTGCCCAATGAAGCATCGTGCCAAGTGTCGGAATATCCAGATTCGAAAGTCCAAATATCGCTAATGTGATTTCCATCCCTATCGCCCAAGACATGTTGTTAATGAATGTTGAAAAAATGATTGGGAGTATGAATGGTAAGTACTCTTTTATCACTATTGAAAAAGTTTTTGATCCACTGAGAACCGCTGTGAAGGAAAATTCCCTTTCTCTCAAACTGAGAACCTGAGATCTGATAACCCTAGCATCCCAAGCCCATCCGAAGATACCTAGAATCAATCCCAGAATGAAAAGGGAAAGGCTTTCCCTTACCAAAGAAGCTATTAACAAAAGAAGGAGGAGCAATGGCATTATCAGGAAACTATCGCTGATAAACATTAAAACTCTATCTGTTATACCTCCTTTGTAGCCAGCTATCAATCCTACAAGTATTGCTATGATTCTGGAAAAAAATGCAGCGAACATCGAGACTATTATGGAATTTCTCAAAGCGAACGTCATTTCCCAGAAGACATCTTGACCTTTAGAGTTAGTTCCAAGGATATGCTCCAATGAAGGTGATAAATCTCTAGGTGCTATGTTCCATAGAGTTGGATCATAAGGTGAGAAGAAGGATAGAAGTGCTAATAAGGCTAGTATGCATAAAACTATAAAGCCAAATTTAAACCTTCTATCTCTCAGCAAATCTTTTAGGATTCTCAAACTCTCACCTCTCCTCATCTATACCTGATCCTTGGGTCAAAGAATGGATAAATTAGATCAACAACCAACATACCAGTTGCGATCGCAACTATAGAAATTGTTGTTATTCCCATAAGCAAGTTATAGTCACCGCTGCTTATGGCATTATAGGCAAGTGTTCCAAGCCCGGGATAAGAGTAAACAACCTCTGTTATCAATGCTCCACTAAATATTTGTCCTAGAGAAAGTGTAAGACCTGTTATTTGAGGCAGCATAGCATTCCTTATGGTATATCTCAAAGCGATTTTTCTTTCTCTCAAACCAGCAGATTTTGCATAAATTACGAAATCTTCTGCTAATATATTTTGAACAATCAATCGAGTCGTTTGGAGCCAAACAGCTGTTCCGATTATTATTAAAGACATGGCAGGTAAGAAACCATGCTTTATCACGCTCCATATGAAACTCCAATTGAATTGAAAAGTCCTCCCTATTGAAGCTCCTCCACCTATAGGAAAGATAGGAAAGATATAGGCAAAAAGTATCAACAGGGTTAGTGCAAGTATGTAATAAGGTATAGGCCTTACCACCATGGCGATACCATCTATAAGCTTTGCCCATTTTTTCTTGTAGAAGTATCCCACAAATCCCCCTAATATCAGGCCTAAACCCCATGAAATAATCGTTGTGATAGTTAATAATCCTAAAGTCCAGGGTAAAGATTGTTTTATCAAGTCTATAACTGGTGTTGGAAACTGGAAGAAGGAAGGTCCAAAATCCCCTTTAAAGAGTCGCTTCCAAAGATTAATATATTGCTCCCATAATGAACCCTTCAGACCATAGAGCTCTCTCAACGTATCCTCTAGCTTTTTTACAGCTTCGGGATCAAGATATGCCCCTTGAGATGTTATGGTATTTATCATCTCTTCAACAGGATCGGTGGGCATCAATCTTGGGATTATGAAAATAAGAGTTATTCCTAAAAAGATGACGAGGAAATATACCAAAAGTCTTGGCAACAAATATCGTTTCAAGAAATTCAAGGTTCATAACCCCCTATACTCACTTCTATACGCGCGTCCCCTGTACGGGGACGCGCTATCTCTACAGAATCTTTCATTTTCTACCAGTAGATTTCAAGGAAGGTAAAACGTATTTGAAATTAGGCCAGTGAGAGTACGGTATCATATAGGGGTTTTTAAACGTTGGATAACCAGTCCAATAATACTCATCAAAAGCTATTATACCAGGATACAAATTGGTCGGAATAGTGGGCATTTCCTCAATAAGGATTTCTAAAGCTTTCTTTCCAAGATCGACAACTTTTGGATCATTCCAATCTATCTTCTCCATCTCTTCAACTATCTTATCGATTCTTGGATCGGACCATCTTGAATCATGACCTGGATTGGTCTCTCCGATTGGAGCCATGTATTCTGACTT
>Ga0180301_10004101_pt1 | contig 11263 bp, 17 predicted proteins | sample GuaBasSediGuay16_FD_121797 | JGI IMG/M metagenome (GOLD analysis project Ga0180301, IMG submission 121797) | Subseafloor sediment microbial communities from Guaymas Basin, Gulf of California, Mexico - Guay16, Core 4569-2, 12-15 cm | ecosystem: Environmental > Aquatic > Marine > Hydrothermal... | reverse complement strand
CCTTCGTAATGCGGTTGGGGTTAAGAACGGCGGTGATCGCCTTTTCGGCTATGCGCGCCTGGTCTGCCTTATTGTTGGTGATGGGTGTTGTGGAGCCGTGGTGTTCGCCCTCTAGCGTGTCGCCACAAAAGACGACGGCATATGGCTCATCGTGTGTGGCGGCGGGGACGTATTCGTTCCAGAATGTTTCCCACCACCCCCACACCTTGCGCTGGAAACGGCTTGGCTTATACGTGCCACCGCCTTCCAGCAACTGCGGCTCTGGCGGGCACAGGCCCAGCTTGCAGCCGCAGTGTAAATCGGCGACAACTACGAGGTTATTTACCGCCGTTGGCATGGTACCATCTCCAATAGAGGTATTCACAATTGCGGCATGCCATACACTTGTCAGACCAAAGCGTGCCGCACATCTTGAGTACGAACGGCCGGGAGCACAATGAATTCAGGTGGCGATAAAGGCCGTCCATGATGCGAAGCTTTGTCTCGGTTTTGGGAATCCAGTAGGCGTTCTCGATATGCTTGTTCCACTCGTAGTCTTCGGGCTTATCCGGCTTACGCGTCCAGTAGCGCATGAAAGTAACCAGCACGGGCACGCCACTGTTGGCGTAGAATAGTGCAAGGTCCTTCTGTTCTTCAATGTCCCACGAGTTGGCGAGTAGGCGGACGGCCATCAGGTTGGGTGTCGTCTTGACGTACTTCGGCGCGCGCGCGTTGCACGTGAAAACCACCGGGCCGGGGAAATCGAATAGCGGGATGCTCGTGTTGTAGAACTTATGCTTGAAGTGCTGCGTAAGCGCGATCACCCCCTCGCGGCACACGTTGCTATCGTGGCCGGAGTTGACCCGCACTATCTTGCCGCGCGCTTCCTCTTCCGACGGGATGCGCGGAGCCATCGGGTCCCGGTTGTAGTAGCACTCGGGACAGCCGAGCGGGCACGGCGGCTCCTGCGGGATAGCGTCTATGATGTTACTTCCTTCGATTTTGGGATTTCGTTCTTTCACCTTCGCGCCTCCTGCGGCTGAAGCGGTCGAGCCTGTGCATCCACATGCAGACTTCGTTCCTTCCGCACTTCTCGATTGACACAACGTGCACAAGGCCGCAATCGCAGCACTCAAGGAAGAAGATATCGCCAAGCGCCACACGCCAGGCGCGATTGGCGTCCTTCTTGCGCATGTGGAAATCACACCCCACTGGCTTTAAAGAGCGGCGCTTCCTCTTCGTTTCCGCCATCATCGGCCTCCTCATCAACGTACTCAAATTCTATCACCCATGGGTCGCGCCCATACGGGACGCGGCCGCGTGATAGCTTGAAGAGCGCCTTGATGAAATCTTCCACAGTCTCAACGCCGGGCACTCCCTCGCGTTTCACGTGCGATATAGGCATGTCGCGCAGCGGCTGCTTATAAGGGTCGCGCGTTATCCTTATGGTGGCTATCTTCTTACCCCCGGCGAGCGGGTTCTTATCGTATGCAGCAACAAGGTCGCCCTTTTTGAATTTGCGCGCGTGGCTATCTTTCCACCATCGCCTTGTCACCGTTTTTGTGCGATTCCTGATAGCTTCGCGCGTCCATGAGAACGATATGATCTTCATTTTGTATCTCCGTCCAGGAACTTGGACACCGCGTCCTTGATAGCGGCGGGCACGTAGTTAGCGCAGTCGGTTGTGCGCTTACCGTTCGCTAGCGCCACCCTGCACGTCATGCCCCAGTGGTCCGGGGGCAAACCATACGCCCATGACCAGAAGCACGTGCCTATGGGGCAAGGAAGGCGCCCGCCGGGGGTTGCCATGGAGTGCACGTTGCCCTCTATGGCGAAGAACGGGTACGGCGTCGGCCCCATCAGGGTGAGGCAGCGGCATGATGCAGAACGCGCTACATATGATGCAAATCCCTCAACGGACACCACACCGAGCGCGCCCTTCATCAGCTTAACTACTGCGTCCATGCGAAGCCCACGTGCGTCAATCGTTCCATCGAGCTTCGGCACGTCGCGCGCACCTATGTGCACAACCTCGACGCCGCGCTCCTTAGCGCAATCCAGCACGACCTTAATGCAACTCTGCGGAAGGCTCTTGACAGCGGACAGCATGCCACTGGCAAACGACACCACTATGTATTTCTTGCCCTTGGGTATTTTGAGCGGTGTGGCCTTGCCCCAGTTTTCGGGGCGTATGCTGGTTAGCGGCGGCGGGAGATCATCCTTGCGCGGTCGCACAGGGGGCTTATCGAGTACGGGCATTAAATCTGGCGTTACCGGCACGCCCAAGGACGCAGATGCCGCCTCGAACTGCGTTTCCCCAAGCGCGCGGAGCATGTAGCGAGAATACGGGTCTCCAAGCGAAAGCCCAAGATATGGCATCGAGGATGCCACCGGTCGCCCGCGCCTATCCCAGAGTATCGGCACCATTGATGTGGCGTCGAGCACGTAGCCCCATTGCTTGAGTAACCTGGCAAGCATACCGCGCGTCGGCATGGGCTGGTGGGCGACGAAGCCCGCAAGCCAAGGGCACGCGGCGGCTATGGACCATTCTATTGATGTGCCGGTCACCGTGGTGGTGAATATTACCTTGCCGTAGCCCGCCAAGTGAAGCGCCCTAGCGCAGGCGGCAGCCCGCATCTTGTCTCCGTAGCCCACGCCGGATAACACAAGCACGTAGTCATGGGGGTGGGTCTTGACGAGGCTGTGTAGTTTCGCCACGAGCCACTCAAAGCGTGTCATCAGAATGGCACCTCCGATGCATCGTCAACGAACGCTTCGGGCTTGGCATCCTCGGCTTGCTGCTGGTCGCGGAGCGCCGCCCCGGTTATGACCTCTCGCGCTATGATTTCGTATTTCCACCCTGTCTTTCCGCGGTAGGCATCGAGCTTGCCTATTATGCCGATGCGTTCGCCACGCTTGACGTTAGCCAGGATACGCGCGGTTGAACCCCAGGCGCTGATCGGGAAGAACCGATTGCTCCACTTTTCCACGCCATTTTCAAGGCGCGTTGATGCCGATACGCGAAGCAATAGCTTGACACGCGGCACGCCGTTGTATTCGGTAATCTCGGGCTGCTCAGCCTGCTGGTAGGGAACGGCGCGCCCCGACAACACAACGAAGTTGGTGTCTGCCCAAGGCATTAGAATGGCTCCTCCTTAACAGGGCGGACCTCGCGGATTTCACGCCACGTCTGGAAGCCGCCGCTCGGCACGCGTATCTGGCGCTCCCCAACGTCGCGGAACGCGACCACATCACCCACGCTCCACGGGTGGGACTTGTCTTTCGGATTACTCCTTGTAACGAGTTGTTCGTCTATTCCTTCGATTTCCACGATCTTGAACCATGTGGCTCCCTTCAGCTCGGCCCGCAACCTTTCCTGCTCTTCGGGCGGAGCATTGCGGCAGGAGCCAAGCGTGTAGGGCTTCCCGTTATGCCATGTCCACCATTCGGCCTCGTCTTGTATCTTGAGGACCTTGCCCCGACGTTGCTCCCCAAGCTCCTCTTTCCACGGTGCCTTCGCTTGCGGCGGCGGTGGCTCCGGCGTGCCGCCAAGGTCCTTGACGATCCGAACCCCGTCCATGTCGTCATCCGTTGTGCAAAGGCCCAGGGCGGCAACGAGTGCGTAGCGCTGGAGATACTTTAGCGTCGAGCCTACGGCCTGGATGTCATTCTTGGCCCCGCTGGTGTCAGCTGGCGCCCACACGGTCGCCTGCGTGCGGTGCCCGGCCTCGTGGGCGACGACGCACGTCATACCAATCCGCCTATGCTGTGGGTCCTCTTGCGGCTCAAAGCGAACCGAGAAGCCGTATTCGGAAAGCTTGTCCTTGATTGTGCGCCAGATGTTACCCAGGCTGGCGTAGCAATACTCCACCTTGCCGCGTCCGGTAGAATACTTGACCTTCACGTCCTTGGTGATTTCCGGCAGCTCGCTTTGCAGCCGAGTGAAGGCGGTGGCGTACGCGGCCTCCGCCTCGATGCGCTTCATGCGCTCCCAAAGCGTCATAAGTTGCGAAAGCGCCTCGGGAGAAGCGCCCTTTTCGATTGCCATGCAGATCATATTTTCCGGTCGCACGAGTGCGCCGGCTTGCTCTGCTGGCTTCGCGACTTCGTTGGCCATGTCACACCTCCTGTTCCATTTGCTGGCGTGCGTACAGCGCCAGCAGTACCGCGTCCGCTGTTTGCGTTGTCAAGTTTTTGACCTCGCCGGGGATGAGGGATTGGACAATGGACAGCGCGCGCTGCTTCCGCGCCGACCGGCTAAGCCCGCGGCCGTATATGCCAAAGTGCTTTTGCCACTTTTGGGGACGCACAAGCATGTAGGGAATGCGCGCGCAGGTGAGCGCGGCAACCACAACGCCGCGTGTATAGCCGAGCGTGAAGCAGGCAGATGCGCCCCAGCCGGCGCTGCCAGTGGTATGCTCCACACACGCGCACACAACCGATCCACCGTGTTGATAATGTATGTTCTCGACGGTCCAACATATGTCGCGTACGTTTATTTCACGCCGGCCTTTTGGGCCGCTTCGGAGCGTTGGCATGGGGTGTATCTTGCATTCCCCCACGCGCCCATCTTCGTTAATAGCAACGATGGCGATGGCGCCATTAAGGTCGGGGTCAATCCCAACGTAATGCCTCAGGCCAGTCATCTTCGCCTTCTCCTTGCGGAAGCTCCATTAGCCAGTATGGCTGATAGCCCGACACCTTGTGTTCCGCCGCAAAATCACAGAACGGGGCCACGTCGCACCAGTCCCTGCACCGCACCAGGGAGTCCCCCGGCACGGCTTTTACCCTTAGGTCCTCTCTTCTACTAGCGTGTACCTTGGCCTCCTCTGGGTCCTTGTACACCTTAGTGGCCCTACGCGCTCCCTTTTTCATAACCTTGTACTCATCAGCCTTGCTCCACCTCTCCTCCGGGGTACATACCCTTGGTACTTGGCCAGTACGTACTGAGTCTCTAAAGGTACGTACTTTGTCTTCTATAAGAGAGTACACCTCCTCCTCGTCTAATGGAGAGTACTTAAATACCTCGGCAGGAGAAAGCTGGTACCTCCTCTCTCTCATAGCTCTAGAGAGTACGTGGTCTTTATAGAAGTACCACAGCTCGCACCTCTCTATCTGTACACCATAGGTCTCTTTAATGAGCCATGAGTATATGTACGTTTGTAGCTTATGAGTAGGGTCCCCCTTACTATAGCCCTTGGCTAGATTAGTAAGCTTAACGTCGATCACCCTCTTGCCATCAAGGTCAACGATATCGGGTGTGCCGACAACGGCAGCGTCGCCGACCTTGGCGGACAGGTCGGGCTCTATTAGCCAGTCGGGGTGGAGTCTGCCGACCTGCGGCAGGAAGAACTTGTGCCACGCAGTCCCCAGCAGCATCGCCCACGCACGTATGGGGCAAGCAACCAACTCGTCCCAATGCTTCCAACGCAGGTAGAGGATTCGCGGCGGCTCGCAAAGTTCGGTGACGTGTATCCTGTCGGGGTCCGGCCGCCTTATTCCCAAGGCGACGATTTCGTACCACTCCTTCAGCGGTATTGCGTCAAGTTCTACGATCTTCACGGGGCTAGTCTCCCTAATTTGCCACAGAATCGCCGAGGATTGCGTGTACGGCGTTTCGCGGGCTTGAATGACTCCTGATACCACCCCGCCCCCTCGTTCGCCCCACAGGCGATCCTCGTGGCTTCTGTGGCTTGTTACGCATTCTCGCCCCCGGGCAGGCAATGCGGCGAAAACCATATTCGCTCCTGGCGGCGGCGAGACGTCGGGGCTTGCTTCCGATTTTGCAAGCCCGAAGACGTCCACGCATAGGTGGTCCAGCCGAGGTCCTCAAGGGCGTTGTGTTCGCCTTCGAGGCCACAGAGGGCTATCCGAAGCCTTGGGTCATTGCCGTGGTCGATGCACCACTCTCGCACGGCATCGGCAATGTTGGGCTCGTCGGTATCGTAGATATTCCGCTTCCGCCCCGTGCTATGCGAGTACGGAGGGTCCAGGAATATGCCGACGTGCTTACCGCGCATCAGGGATGCATGCCGCAGCGCCACGGTCCAGTCGGAGCACAGAATCCACGTGTCCGCTAGGCGGCACGCAAGGCACGCGAGGTATTCTCGCAACGTCTTGCTACGCGGAAAGATGCAGCCAGGCACACGGCACGCGTCCTTGTTGATGCTGTTCAGGCTTTGGTGGCACGACACATTAGCAAGTCCCTTGCGCCTGCTTCCGCGTCGCGCGAAGCCTTCGCCAACCCACAGGCTTTGTCCCCACGCCCACAGGCCGGCCACCTTGGCGTCATAGAAGTCCATATCCGAGCACACCTTGTTTCGGAAGTCCTCGAAGTCGAACACCTCCGCGAACCACCTATGTACGGCGCGCAGGTCTGCCTCGACCTTCGGCCTATCTGCGTGCTCGGCAACTTCATCCGGTGCCGCCTTCACAGCGCGGAAGAAATTGGCTATGTAGCAGTTCAGGTCATTGATGATCTCCTTTCGCCTTGGCCCATAGGGGCAGCCCAGTAATACGGCGGCGGTACCGCAGAACGGCTCCACGTACGTGTGGACTTCGCCAAAGCGCTCCCACACGACACGCGCTACCCTGCGCTTGCCGCCGAAGTACGTGAATGGCGGAATGAGTTTCACCAGAGGCTCTCCTCCTTCAGGCAGGCGGGTGAGAACCAGATGCGCTCGGCGTGCCTGCGTTGCGTTGCGCCAGTTTCGTATGACTTGTGGAACCCACCACTACATGTCCAGGCGTATACTTCCCAGCCGCGCCCCTCTAGCTCATTGTGCTCCCCCTCGAGCCCGCAAAGGGCGACGCGCAACGTCTCGTTTTTCTTGCACCATTCCCGCACAGCGTGGGATACACTATCGTCCAACTTATCCACCGCGTAGCACCCCTTATCGCGCCCCGTGCTGACCGCGTACGGGGGATCGAGAAATACGCCAACAACGTGCTGCTTGCTGAGGCGTGATGGGGAAAGCCCAAGGCGAATCGTGCGCTCCCAGTCTGCGCAAAGGATAAAGACGTTGCTGAGCCGCCGCGCAAGGCGGCGCAAATATTCCACTACGCGTTCTCTCCCGTCTTCCCTCAGCCGAAGCAGTCCTTGTTTCTCATCTTTCAGCGTACCACCAGCTGGGCGGGCGGTCGCCTCACCGCCAAACCAGGCACACAATACAAATGCCCACCAGCCCGCAAGCTGCGCGTCATAGTACATCGGGTCCGCTTCCAACGACTGCACCAACTGCCCGCTCTGGCGGATTTTCCAAAGATACGCATTCCTTGCGCGAAGGTCCACCTCGATGCTCGGCCAGTCAACGTGTTCTGCCACCTCTTCCGGCGCATACTTTACGGCGCGCCAGAAGTTCGCCACCAAGCCATCCTTATCGCCAATCACTTCGCGCCTACGAGGTCCGTACGGACAACCAAACAGCATGGACGCCGAACCGGCAAAGGGCTCGATGTAGCAGTCCACCTCACCGAGCCTGCTCCACACCACGGAGCACACGCGCCTCTTGTTCCCGAAATACGGGAACGGCGTCTTAATCTTCGCTTTCGGCTTCGCCCGGCTCATTTAGTACTCCTACCTTGATGTTCGGAGGCATGATTGGGCGCAACGCAAGCTCGAACCACTTGCATCGCTGCTTCTGCATGACGAGGCACTTACCGTAGAAAATGCAGCCGCCGCGCCGCCAGCAGGAGCACTCGCCCTTGATAAACGCCTTGAGCGTCCTGTATCGCCGTAAACGGACTGACGCGGAGGGCGCGCCTTGCGGGTGTCCTGCCCTTCGTAGCTTCCGCCTCCTTTTCCCCATTGCCATGTTGTATGCCCTCCGCGTCAGCCTCTACGATATCCTCTCGAAACAGGCCCGATGTGGTGCGTCGCAGGGTCGAGGTCAACGATCACCGTTCCCGTTGCCCCAGTTCTGCGCTTCACGCACCCTATATGCAATTCGCGCCCGAAGCCGTCGGGGTCAACTTCGGCGCGCCTGGGGTCCTCCACGCGAGGCCAGTAAACCGTCAGCGCCGTGTCGCTCTGCTCTATGATTTCGCGCGTTTCGCGGAAGTCCGCCGCTGTGGGCGGCTTCGGCCTGCCCTCTGCGTACTTCACCTGCGATAGCACTATCACCGCGCAATCACAATCAACGGCAATCCGGCGCAATTGCACCATTATGTCGCCAAATGCCAAGTCGCTACGGCCGGCAATGCCTGCACCGGCCGCGTGCCCGACGCGCTGTATTGTGTCAACGACAAGCAGCCACGGCCTGTGGCGCAACACGGCCAGCTCGATTACTGCGGGATCGGGGCTTGTGATGATATGTAGCCGGTTCCCCCAGGCAGCCGCAAGGCGCTCGGCGTACGCGTGGAAGCGCTCTTCGAGCTCCTGCGCTATCATCTGCCCCTCCAGCAACGGGCCATACGGCACCTTGCACTCCTGAGACACAAGGCGAGCGAAGATGACAGAATCCTGTTCTTCGGCGGCATATACCACAGCCCCACCTTTATTGAGCGTAGCACGTACAATCGCCAAAGCCAACGCCGTCTTGCAATGACGGCTGCGACCGCCAATTGTCAAGATTGTGCCGCGCATAAGCCTCGGCACAAAATTGGACACGCCGGGCACCGCATGCGCCCAGCCACGGCCGTTGCGGCTATCGGCGATAATGGCCATGAGACGTTGCCGGCTTGTCTCTGCGTCGGCGGTGTGTGCCGTATCGGCGGCGCTCGAAAGCGCTTGCTGCATCCTTTCAAGCTCGGCGGCGCATGACGATATTGGGATGGTAGGGTCTATGGAATCACGAGCCAGCGCCCTCGCCAGCTTGTTTACCCGTCGCCTGGCTGCCCATTCCACGACAACCGATGCGTAGTATTCTGCGTGGGCGGCGGAGGGCGTGCGCTCCAGGCAGTCGCAGACAACATCGCCAACGTTCTTGCTATCGCACCTCTCCAGCACGATAACGGGGTCCGGCGGCCGGCCCTCCTTGTGCACGTCGAGGCAAACACGGTAGATTTCCCGCAGCGTGGCGTCTGAGAAATGCTCTGGCGCTAGCGCCGCCCGCACTTGGGCTATTTTGGACGGGTCCAGCAATATGGACCCTATAACAGCGCGCTCTGCTTCTTCTGGCGTGAACTTAATCATCGCTATCCTTTAGCGAGGCCGAGCGCCCGGCGTTACGAGGGGGTGCGAGTGTCGCCTTGACAGGAGGTGCAAGAGGTGGGACCGGGCGCTCGACCAGCCAGTATTTATAGTATTCACCATCGTGGTTGCGGCAGTAGTTCTCTGCGAGAAACACGAGCATTGCCCAGGCGGCCTGCTCGATGCGGTGTAGCGTCACGGTCCAGTGGCGTGGCAGCACGGGATCAAGCAACCGTAGGCGCTCGCGACCGGGAAACAACAGCTCCGGGCACTGCTCCCAGTGCGCGTGTATCTGGTGCGCGAAGCGGAACCACGCCCAGTCAGGCATGCGCCACCCGCGCTTGTAGAGCAGCTGGGCGCCCGCCAACTGCAACGCCCGCATTGCTCGCTTCAGATCGTCTTGGGTCGGGGCTTCAATCATTCTCGCACCCCCGGTTTCCCAAGTAAAGAATACCCCAAGATGCCCCGCTTGTCAAGTCTCGCCGTCCCCCTTGCGTCTGGCACCCTCAAGCCAAAGGCGATTAGGGGCGCCCGGATTCCTGGCGTCTGGGAAGGCTTGCCATTGCCGCTTGCATTCGGGGCAACGGCGATTCCACGGCCCTTCGGACCAGAATACCTTTCCGCATGTTAGGCACGTTCGCTGCTTGTAAGTATCGCCGCGAAAAGGGCTTCGACGCATTTCCTTGGGTCTCCTTTCATGATCCCACCGGAGGCAAAGGGCTCGCATTCGGGGATATTCTCAATCGAGAAATCGCCGTCGACGTCCACCGTGATGCATATATCGCCGTGCCACGCGCGCCATTCATACGGCACGAATTTGGCGTCGGGTATCGTCGCCCTGGCGTGGTAAAGCGCTTCTTCCGCTGTGTCGGACACGCCGTTCATGAACGGCTTATCTTCCCCTTGCGGATAGAATGTCCACAACCAGCGGCGGTCATCCGATTCCCATATGCCACCCCGGTTCTTGCCTTCGCTATTGGTTATCTCATACTCGCTCACGTACCACTCAAGCCTCATCGTGGTTTCCCCCTAGTGGCGTAACAGACATCGCGGAATCATCCGGCTGGCGCGCCCCTCCCGGCGGCCAGCCCAAATCGGTTCGCCGCGCTAGCGCGTATGGGTCCATCACTTCCTCAACAGGCACGCCCATCGCTAGCAGCCGGCGGGCTCGGTATGTCAGCACAGGGTCTGGCTCATCACGGCCCGGCCACCCGATCCAGATTTCCTCGTTCATCGCATCGCTCCTTGAATGATAAGGGTGTAGCCGTCGCGCTCCAAGCGCGATGCGAGCTGCTCTATGCCGCAGTCCGTGTGCACACGAAACGCAACGACGGGGGCATTACCGAACGCCACCCTCACCATGTCGGCCAAGTTGCTAACGGGCGCCGCGAACACCCATCCCCAGTGCCACACGCACAGATCACGCTTCTGGAGCCACGCGCGCACATCGCCATACCGAGCCAGTATATCTTCTATAGCAGAGTAGAGGCATTCTGCCGCACCCGGCACGGCGCGCATCGACTCGCCCAACGCACGGGAAAGGGTGTGCGTGTCCAGAATCACCTCTACGAGCACGCAATCATTAGTAGGCAATCTTCTTCCCCTTGCATGCGCGCAAGTCTTGCAGCATCCTTAGGGCGGCCTTGTCGCCGCGCTCGCTTTCGTAAATCACGCCAGCTACAATCCGGGGGTCGGGTAGCCTGCGTTCAGTGTCGTTCATTATATCAGCCTCCTACCTGAGCAAATCGTGCAACACGTAGAAATGTGGCGCGAGCATTCGCGCGAAGTACACAAGGCACACCGCGCCGCCTATCGCCATTCCAATCGCGGCAGCGATGATGAGCGCCATACCACGAAATGCGGTTACCTCGTCTTCATCATCGATCATCCGCACGCCAGTGCACATTAGCAGGGCACACACTACAAGAAGGACGGCGCCCGCAAGCCCGTACAGTAAGCACGCGCTCGCGTATTCGCGCGTTAAAGTGTGTACGGCTTCTGTTATCATTGTGTCATCCTCCAGATCACGTACGCAAGTCCCGTGCCCCAAAAGCACGCGAAGATGAAGAACGCTATCGCCACGGCGATATCCCTCTCGCGATCCCACGCGCTTTGCACGGCGCTTATGACGTTGACCACGCTGCCAAGCAGGTG
>Ga0180301_10004100_pt1 | contig 11263 bp, 8 predicted proteins | sample GuaBasSediGuay16_FD_121797 | JGI IMG/M metagenome (GOLD analysis project Ga0180301, IMG submission 121797) | Subseafloor sediment microbial communities from Guaymas Basin, Gulf of California, Mexico - Guay16, Core 4569-2, 12-15 cm | ecosystem: Environmental > Aquatic > Marine > Hydrothermal... | reverse complement strand
TTTAATCATTTCTGGCTTATCGTATGGCAGCAGATTCTTATTTACAATAACGTTAGCGTCTTCTAGGAGTTTAGCTGCTTTAGCTCCACCTCCAAGCTCTCTAACATCTATGAGAACCTGGTGACTCTTAGTGTAGCCATGTTTTTCGCCTAACACCTTAAATCCTTCAGCAGCTAATGCTTCAGCTAGTGTCTTCGCATTTCTCAATATTTGTTCTGCATAGGCTTCTCCGAAATGTAACATTTCTAATGCAACTATTGCTGTTGCTGGAAGTCTATGCAAGTGATGGTTTGATACGAAAATTGGGAACACTACCTTCTTTACCCTCTTAAATAATTCCTCATTGTTTGTGAGTATTACTCCTCCCTGTGGTCCTGGAAATGTTTTGTGGGTTGATGATGTTACTATGTCTGCTCCCTCCCTAATTGGATCTTGGAATTTTCCGCCAGCAATAAGACCTAGTACATGTGCTGCATCATAAAGTACATAAGCACCTACTTCATGTGCTACCTCGCTAAGCTCTTTAACCGGATGCGGGAATAGGAATACTGATCCTCCGAAGGTAACGAATCTCGGCTTAACCTCCCTTATCAGCTTAGCTGCTTTGTCCACATCGATGTTCATTTCTTCCATGTCGAACGGCATTTCTATTTGTTGTATACCTAAAGCTCCAAGCCCGCCAAACTTGGTATGGCTTACATGAGCTCCTGCTTGAACAGGCACTACAACTGCTTTATCGCCGTATTTTGCCATTGCATAGTACGCTGATAAGTTAGCGGTTGTACCTGAGATCGGTCTTACATCAACATATTTTACTTTAAAGAGCTTCGACATTAACTCTTGAAGATAAAGTTCCATTTCGTCAACATATATGAGTCCCTGATAGTATCTTTTCCTAGGCCATCCCTCAGCATACCTATGGCCCATATCAGTTAAATAAACCATTTCAGCAAGAGGCGACATAACGTTTTCTGAAGGTATCATGTTTAAGCATTCTCTTTTTCTCCATCTGTTATGCTTTAATGTAATATCAATTACCTTTATAACTTCATCAGTAAGGTACTGTTTTAGAACATCGTGGATTTCACTCATGGCTTTATAGACCTCATAAGGCTAGTTTAAGTTACATACTATACTTTACTAACTTCCCATAAATAAATTGTAGGTCTAATAGCGGCCATGTCCGTCAATTGTGAGGGTGTTTATTACGTGTTTAAAGACATGTATTAAGAATTACATCATTAAGTGTTAAAATACATTGAATAACTAATTTAAATTATAAAATCCTCGGATTGTTCAATAAACATTTTAGATTATTGCAGACATATTTTGGTTTAGTCGATGACTTCGCTAAATCTGTTTTTGAAGTAACGCCTGTAAGGACGAGTAGTGAATCTATGCCTAGCCTGTTTGCTCCCAAAATGTCCGTATCTAATCTATCACCAATAACTAACACCTTATCTTTACTAATGCTTTCTCGTTTCAAAACTTCAAGATACATCCAGGGTTCAGGTTTTCCTACGATCATATCAGGTTTCTTTCCCGAAGCTTCTATGAGGGCGGCAACTATTGAACCTGCACCCGGAATTACCTTGCCATTTGTTGGTAGTGTTGCGTCAGTATTTGTAGCAACAAATAATGATCCGTTAAGTATGTAATCTAAGGCTTTAGCTAATTTTTTATAAGTTAGTTTTCTATCTAAACCTACAACAACAGCTTCCGGTTTTCTTCTTCTAACAATTCTTAAATTTCTCATTGCTAGTTCTTCATATAATCCTTTCTCACCTATGACATAAACGCTTATTTCACCATATTTTTCCCTAAGTATCTTTGCCGTTAACGAACCGCTCGTTATTACGTAATCCATTGTGACTGTGAATCCTAAGCTTTTCAGCCTACTCACATATTCCTCTCTTGACTTTGTTGAATTGTTTGTCGTAAAGTAAATCTTAATGTTCATTTCATTCGCTAAGGTCTTTAGAACTTCAATGTTCTCATAGAGTACTTTGCTTCCTCTCCATAGTACACCATCTAAATCTGAGAGTATTACCTTGTACTTAAAACCTGGTCTAGTTTTGCTCACGCTTTTCCAACCTCATAGTGGCTCTAAAGAATCTATGTTTAAATACTTGTTTTAAAATAACTCGCTAGTATTGTTTCATGGTCACCTACTACTTTAGATAGACCATGTTTAATCGAGTTTTTTCCAGCACTTATTTAGTGGGCTTGGGAAAATATTGTACACACCCTTAAACTTTAGAATAACGTATGTTAGGGTAGAGTGGTGCCTAGTATGTTTAAGGAGAAAAATAAGCTAGAACTTGAAGAAGTTAAAGTGAAGGGTATTTCGGGAATAGAACACTGTATTAGGGTGGTTAAGGATGGTAGCAATGTTTTTCTTTATGCTGAATTAGATGAGCCTAGAATTGAAGATATAATAAGTGTCTTAGCTATTGCCGTAGATACTAGACTTAAACCGTACCTTGTCGTAAAGAGCGGAAACATTCCTGAAGAATGGATTAGTGAAATTAAAAAGTTTGGTGGAAAAATAACATATTCATTAACTAACTAAATCCATTAGTTATCTATGTCTATCAATACTTGGAACAGGATATCTAGGATAAGGTAAATACTCTATTCCCGGCCTATGCTGGTGAGCTTGTGGATATAAATCCATTAGACTATATACTTCCGGTGGTATGTTTTCTTTCACCGGAAGTCCTAATTCTTTAACTTCGTCAAATGTTAGGGGATAATCATGCGTCCATTTTCCTTCAGTTAAGGTTTTAGCTATTTCCTCTGCCTTTTCTGGGGGAACCTTTCCTTCCAGCAACTTTTTAATTATCTCTTGAACTTCCTTTAATGCCTTCTCTGCAACGTCGGCTAAAATTAATGTTTGATCAGAAGCTTCCTTACCTTTTTCCCTAACTACTTTTAGTATTGAGGGTGCTGGTAAGTGTATTCCTTGCTGTGTGGCGATTTGTGGGTCTACGGGTCCTAGAACCGCGCTTCTATCCATCCAAATTTCATCCGCTGCTAATGCTATAAGTGTTCCACCGCTCATAGCATAGTGTGGCACGATGACTATTTTCTTTGCAGGATGTCTTTTTAAGGCTAATGCGATTTGTGTTGCAGCCAATATTAAGCCTCCTGGTGTGTGAAGTATTAGTGCTATTGGCTTATTTGGAGGAGTCGTTCTTATCGCTCTAAGTATTTCTTCAGAATCTTCAATATCTATGAATCTGTATACTGGTATTCCGAAGATTCCTATTCTCTCCTGTCTATGTATCATTGTTATAACTCTAAAATTGTATCTCTGCTCCATGTGTTTAATTAGCTTAAGTCTTGCAGCTTTTAAGCTCTTATACTGTAGTGTTGGCGATAAGAATATCATCAGCAATAGTAGCCAGAATAGGAATGATCCTATGTCGAAACCCACGCCTTGCATATATTAATCACCAAAAACAGATTGTTACTTCAATTATTTTTGATGAATTATTGCTTATAAGTTTTCCAATTGTCTATCGGTTCGGAGTGTCAGCGTGAGACTAGGGGTCATCATTTTTCAGAGGCTGCCCACCGCATCATCCAGTTTAATGATAAGTGAGAGTATGAGAAAAACTTTATCCTTCAATGATTTCTACTTTTGCGCCATCAGCGATGCTTGCCTCATAAATGTGTGTCTTAATTTCTCTCCTAGAATATTCTTCGACAATATACTCTTTTATTTTCTCAAGAGTCTGTTTCGAAACATTGGGCTCAAACATTACAAGTATTGAGGGTCCGGCTCCGCTAACGCATACTCCTAAGGCACCCATGTTCTTTAATTTCTCTTTTACTTCAAAATATAATGGTAGTATAGGTTTTCTAGCAGGCTCAACTATTGAATCTTCCATACCTTCGCCAGCTAACTTTAGATTTCCTGTTATAAACCCCGTAATTAGCGCCGCTATTCTTCCAGTATTGAAAACAACATTTTCTAAAGGAATCATTTTAGGAACTAAGGATCTTGCATACTTTGTTTTATCCTTAATTATTGAGGGTTCTGGGGATATGATTATAATTTTGGGCTTAATCTTTAACGGGATCTTCACTACTTTCAAGGGTCTTCTACTGTATATAAGAACTATTCCGCCAAGCAAACTTGCTGCAACATTATCTGGGTGCGGTGCTCCTGCAGCAGCTTTTTCTCCTGCAGCGGCTATTTCAACTAGCTCATTAACATTGCTTATATTAAATGCCTTTGCTAGTGCGGCCACTGTCGCCGCGGCTGTTGCACCACTACTACCAAGCCCTCTACCTACGGGAACGTTTTTTACTATTTTGAGCTTAATTTCCGCCTCTATATTGTATCTTTTAAGAAATTCTTTGGCAGCAGCTGTAGCTGTGTTTTCACTTATTGGTACATAGCTGCTATAGGGGCCGCTAACATTAACTGTTTCTATACGTGTAGTGCTCGATTTCTTTATTTCAACAATGACTTCATCGTAGAAGAGGTCTATAGCCATAGCTAATACGTCGTATCCTGGCCCTAAATTTGCGGATGAACTATATGCTATAGCTTTGAGCTTCATTGTCATTACCCTAAAACACTTATATTCTGTTAACGTGAGAGATTAACATGTCCGATGAGGAAACAGGGACGTTCGGATACGTTATGAAGAAAGGTGGAGCGACCTGAGGATTCCTCACTAGCTTGTGCTTATTAGTGTCACTGTTTTAAGCACTCCACTCATTCTTCTAATAGTACTAACCAGCTTGTCTAGTATCGTTAGTGTAGGAGCTTCTATCCTAACAACAATATCGTATTCGCCATAAACTATTTTCGCCTCAGCAACATAGTTTAATTTTGAAATTTCCTCTCTTAACGTAGCCTCTTTACCTAATGCTACATTTAGTAGAACGTATGCTACAATATTCTCATTTCCGCTCAAAATAAGACACCTAAATTTTTCGTGTCTAAAATAGATAGAGCGTTCTTATGTCATAAAACCTTTATGCTAATACTTTCGGTTACCTCTACTTTTTAAATAAGTTATGTATTTACGGGTAATAAAATGAGAAAAAGCTTCCTAAGAAATAAGAAAGCACTATCTCCGATAATAGCAACACTATTGCTAGTTTCAATATCCATAGCCGGAGTATTAGTAGTGTACAGATTCATGAACACTGTAGCAACAGCCTCATCAACAGTTCTAAGCTTACAAACAATAGATAAACAACTGAAGATACTTAGCGACGGATCAGCAGCATTTTATATTTCAACAAAGAACGTAGGAAATACAGAATTAAAAGTAATTGAGATTTCTGTAGGCAACTTTACCGACACATTTGCAACACCTGAAGAATTAAGGTCAGGCGATACTTTCACCTACAGCAAAGTAATACCGCCAACTCAAGCAACTTTCGAAAGAGGATACGAGTACCCAGTAATAATAAAGGTTAAGACACCTGACGGAAGCGTAAAAGTATTCCAAGAGATAGTTAAAGCAGAGTAAGCATAGCCAACACTAATTAAGATAATAAAACAACTAACATTTTTTACATTACTTTTTTGGTGAATAAGAAAATGACGCTTACTGAGGAAATTTCTGAAGGTAAAATTTTACTAGAATACAATGTTGGTGAAGCACAAATACTTATCGTAGAAAGGGAGGGTAAAGGATACTACATAGTTAAAGAACCCCAAATCTTTGGCGAAGCAAAAGAGCTTTACGAAATATTAACAGGGTATCTCTATAGAAGCTTAAAGCCCATTTTCATAGAGAAAGACCCTATAGGATACATCGAATCCATACTTGAAGAAATAGCAGAAGAATTAGGTATAAAGTCTAAGTATGAAGAATACTATGATGTACTCCACTACTACATCGTTAGAGATGTTGTAGGCTATGGCAAAATAGATGTGCTAATGAAGGACCCTAGGGTAGAGGAAATTGCAGTTGAAGGGCCTGGAATACCTGTAGCAGTAGTTCATAGGGATATTTCAGAATTCTACTGGTTAGATACAAACATTTACTTTACAAATGAAGAAGAACTACGCTCCTTCATACAGAAACTTGCTCTAAAAACGGGAAAACATATTTCAACAGCATACCCCATTCTAGAAGCTCGCTTACCCGAAGGACATAGAGTAGCTCTTACATTATCGAAAGAGGTTAGTGGTAGAGGCTCAAGTTTTGTGATTAGAAAGTTCCCAAATAGCCCATTAACAATAACGCATTTACTTATGCTTAAAACCCTAAGCCCTCTCGAAGCAGCGTATTTATGGCTTATTGTTGAAGCTCAAGGACTTGTTTTCATAATAGGAGCTATGGCTGCAGGTAAAACATCACTACTTCAATCTCTAGCTACATTAATACCGCCCGATGCCAGAGTAATAACAGTTGAAGACACACCAGAACTTCGACTACCACATACTCACTGGGATCCCCTATACACTAGACGATCATATGTTCCAGGAGATTCATGGATGAACATAGATCTTAACGACTTAGTCAAGTTTGCTTGGAGAAGAAGAGCAGAATACATAATCATAGGAGAGGTTAGAGGGGAAGAAGTTCAAGTACTTGTTCAAGCAGCAGCTAGTGGTCATGGAGGATTAACAACATTCCATGCGGATAATGTCGAATCAATGATTTTAAGATTGACATCTCCCCCACTTAATGTTAAACAGTCATTCCTATCTCTTATTTGGTCCATAGCTGTTATGAGAAAGCTTAGAATTGCTACAACAGGAAGAGTTGTTAGGAGATTAACGGATGTTTACGAAATAGTTGTTAATGGAGATAGAGTAGAGAAGATAAAAATTTTCTCTTGGGATCCAAAAACAGACACTCATAGACCTGACGATGTAGATGAAGTTTTAGAGAGAAGCTATAGATTAAAGGTAATTGCCGAAAGATATGGTTTATCAGAAAGTGATATACGTAGGGAATTAAAAGAAAGACAAAGTTTTCTCGAAAAACTAGTTGAGGATGAAGCTTTTGATTATGAGGTGGTTTCTGAAAGGTTATTTAAGTTCTATTATCAAAGGAGAGGGATTATGTAATGAAAAGGAAAAACATGTGTTCATTAGAAGCGAAACTTTGTGCCTTAGTTCTCAAAAACAACTTATTGAAGAAAATAGTGTTCTTTCTTGATAAGAGGCTTTCATCGGATGCTTTAAAAGCGGGGTACTATAGCTCAACTATTAAGAAGCAGTGCGTATTGCTTGTTACATCACTAATTCTGCTCATACCCTCCTTTGCCCTATTACTTATAGCTATTCTAAATAGCCTATTTTTCCTCATAGTTCTCTCATTTATTTTGCCGTTAATGCCTCAAGCTATATTTTATGCTTATTTAAAGAATCTTATGGCTAAAAGAAGCAATGGTTTAAGAAAGGAATTACCCTACTTCACACTATACATAGCAACTCTCCAGTCAGCTGGAATCCCCTTACACATGTCGCTGTATAAGGTAGCTAGAAGCAACATTTTCAAAAGTATTAAGAAGGAAGCCATGGTTTTTCTCAGAGATGTTAGACTCTTAGGTAAAGATCCTCTATCAGCTCTTGATGCTCTAGCAAAGAATAGTCCTTATAAGCAATTTCAAGACCTACTTTACGGTTACACTTCAATATATAAGAGCGGTGGGGATTTAGTAAGATATCTTCACGAAAAAGTTAAAGATTGCTTCAAAGAATTAAGGTTTCAATGGAAAATGTTTGTTGAAAGAAGCATGGACCTAGGTGAATCGTTAACAACGTTTTTCACGGTTTCAATATTGATTATTCTTTTAGCTTCTTTAATACTTTCTGAAGGATTTGTACCGATGATTATTTTATTAAACTTCATTATTCTACCGGTAGCATTCATATTATCGCTTATGCTTATAGAGTCCATAATTCCCGAAAACGTATTCTACATAAGCATTTTAAAGAAGCACATACTACTAAGTCTCGCTCTATCTTTAACATTTTTTGTTATAGCAAATTATGTGATGAATGATTATTTACTTGCCATAGTTGCAGCATTTTCAACATTTGCTCTATCTTATGGCATAATGTATAAGCTTAAGGAGAAAACCCTAAGGGATATTGAAAGCGGATTACCGAAGCTCTTAAGAGATATAACCGAGTTTAGAAAGCTTGGATTTACGCCTGCTCAAGCAATTGTAAGGCTTGTGACATTCCGCAAATACAATAAGAATCTTGATAAGTATCTTAATAAGGTGGCTATGAACATTAGAGCAGGTCTTGGCTTTAGAGAACTTCCCAAAACAGGCTCATGGCTTTTCGACTATACAATGTTTATCTTAAGAGAAATTGAGGAAAGCGGTGGAGGAACACCAGCAATTCTCGAAAACCTTACGCAACATGTTTCCGACGTTATGCAGTTTAGAAGAGAAGCTAGAAGTTCCCTAAGACTTTACGAAATACTAGCTTACATTACACCACTTATTTTGATATTTTCGCTCTTTCTAACGCTTAAGCTCATAAGTTTACTATCCTTTTCAGAAATAGCCTTGCTTCTATCAAGTTTAGGAATAACTTTAGAGAAATCCATTATTTCAATGCTTAAAATAACAATCATTGAAGCATCCCTTATACTTTCACTATTAACAAGTAAAATTATTGACTTAACATTGAAAAATACCTTAAGAGCCTCAATAGTCTTGCTTGTTTCGCTCATAAGCTTCCTTATAGTACCTAGTATTGTGGATATGCTTGTAAAGGCGGCTATTTAGTAGTTCTCATGTACTCTAAAACTCTTTCATAGAGCTTTCTAAGTAATGCTCTCCTATCCTCCATAAGTACTACGTCAGAGTATCCTTGAAGAACTATGTTATGGGCAAACGGGCTAGGCACAGGTTTACCGGTAATAATCCTAACTTCTATCTCTCCCGCCTCCATCTTCCTAAGAACCTCTTTGGCATGCTTAATATCCATAAAGTCCTCTAAAATTTCACGATATGTTTCCTTAAGCACGGGAAAGTCCTTTATCTCCTCAACCACCTTCAATAGGTTTTGAGCGTTAAGTTGTAGTCTATGGACTGACTTTTCTCTGCCCATGTATCTTTTAAGTATCATGAATGATCGTTGAGCACAATGTCTAAATCTTCGTTTAAGAAGCTCTGTATTCTTTAGAGCTCTCCTTAATATCTCGTCAATATTCGTCGATTTCACCTTACTAAGCATATTAGCTATTATAGTTGGCGATAAATTAAGATTGGTTATCGTTAGCATAAACCCGTTATCTGTAACGGTTACTTTAACATTGGAGCCTACTAGATTCGAGAGAACGTATGCGTACGCCCTACTTAATGCGTCATTAACTCTTCTACCAAATAATGTATGAAATATCATATTGGTCTTAGAACCTTCATCAAACATTTCAATTAAGATCAATTTATCGTTTGGGACAATGCCTTGAGTAAAACGGTACTGTTCTAGAATGTACTTATAAATGTCTTTAGCAACATGTTCCTCAACATAGTAATGCTCCATTATGAACCTTAAGATTTCTCCTTCGCCTTTTCCCTCATCTATCATGCTGGCTATTTTCCTTCTAAATTCACCGACCAGCAAAGCTGAATCGTAAGATAGCGGTAACATTTCACTAAACCAGGTAGGTACGGTAGGTCTCTCACCCTCTACAGGTTTAACTAAGGCTAATGAACCATAGCTCCTTATGAACTTATATGTTCTCCCACCTAGGACGAAAATATCTCCTGGTAAAAGTATCTGTAGAAATTGCTCATCTATTGTACCTATGTATTTTCCATTATCCGAAATTACAGTTATTTTAGCTTCATCAGGTATTGTTCCACTATTCATGTAATATATCATTCGTGTTTTTCCTCCCCCCTTTCTACCGAAGACTCCTTCTTCCTCATCTAACCATATTTTAGCATAAACTCTTTGATGCTCAAGATTAACAAGCTTACCACTTAAGTATTTAAGTACGTTCATGAAATCCTTAAACGATAAGGTATGATAATTATAACTTCTTCTAACAAGCCTATATGCTTCATCAACTTTCCATTTCCTCTCGAGAGCCATTCCAACAATGTGTTGCGCTAGAACATCTAGCGGGTTTTTAGGTATTCTAACATTGTCTATTTTCCTTTCTAAAGCAGCTTTAGCTAGAACTGTACATTCAACCAGGTCATCTCTATCTACAACTACAATTACTCCCTTGCTAACGTTGCGTAGTTTATGTCCAGCTCTACCTATTCTCTGAAGGAGCCTACTAACACTTTTAGGGCTACTAAGTAGAACTACAACATCAATGTATCCTATGTCTATTCCTAACTCTAATGAGGTTGAGCAAACAACTACTTTAAGTTCTCCACGTTTTAGTTTTTCTTCAACATTTAGCCTTAAGTCTCTACTTAAGCTACTATGGTGTGCCTCTATTTTATCGGCATCGAGAACATTGTTTTCTTTAAACATTTTTCTAAGCTTAAAGACTACTCGTTCAGTAGCACTACGGGTATTTGTGAAAACAAGTGTCGTTCTATGTTTAAGTATTATGTCTTTAAGTGTTGAATAAATTGCTTCACTAATTTCACTAGCTGATGCCGTTGCAATATTTCTGAGAGGACTAACAACTCTTATTTCAAAAGGTTTTGCAAATCTAGCATCAACAATCTTACACTTTCTCGGCCTACCGTTATCTTCGAAACCTACAAGGAACTTCGCTACTTCATCTAGGGGCGCTATTGTTGCGCTTAAACCTATCCTTATAAGCCTATGTCCAACGAAATTCTCTAGCCTCTCTATTGCTAAGCTTAAATGTGCTCCTCTCTTACTACTGCATAACTCGTGTATTTCATCAACAATAACCCATTTAACGTTCCTAAGAGTTTCCCTAAATCTAGGAGCAACAAGTGCTATTGAGAAGCTTTCGGGAGTAGTAATGAGTATATGTGGTGGTGTTTTTATCATACGCTGCTTTTCATAAGGTTTTGTATCGCTAGTTCTAACAGCAACTCTTATCTCTGGAATTTCATAGCTAAGCTCCCTAGCTACATCAGATATTTCCTTAAGAGGCTCTATCAGATTCCGTTTCATATCATTATTTAAAGCTCTTAACGGACTAACATAAACAACATAAACGTGATTCTCTAACTTACCTTCCTCACCAAGCTTAAATAGTTCATCAAGTATCCCTAAGAATGCAGCTAAGGTTTTCCCCGTACCTGTAGGTGAAGATATGAGTACATTATTTCCCTTCTTAATCTCAGGTATTGCTAATAGCTGAGCTGGGGTAAAACT
>Ga0180301_10004099_pt1 | contig 11266 bp, 10 predicted proteins | sample GuaBasSediGuay16_FD_121797 | JGI IMG/M metagenome (GOLD analysis project Ga0180301, IMG submission 121797) | Subseafloor sediment microbial communities from Guaymas Basin, Gulf of California, Mexico - Guay16, Core 4569-2, 12-15 cm | ecosystem: Environmental > Aquatic > Marine > Hydrothermal... | reverse complement strand
CCCCTCCTTTGCCGGGATGCTGCTGCAGAAAGAGCTGAGGAATCTGTACCGGGTCCTGAGGCCCGAGAGGCCCTTTGTGGCGGTGGTGGCCGGGGCCAAGTACGACACCAAGATCGGTCCCCTGCGGGCCCTTCACGAGAGGGCGGATGCGCTGATCCTGGGCGGCCTCATGTACAACACCTACCTTTCGGCCCGATACGGGCTGGACATCGCGGGAGTCACGGACCAGGACCGGGATCTGGCCCAAGAGCTGGTGGCGCTCGATCGGGGAAAAGACAAGATCCTGGAGTTGCCCCGGGTGGTGGAATCGGAGACCATGGAGGGCCGGGTGGACGGCCGGTACCGGACCGTGAGCCTGGAGGAACTCAGGCGCAGGGGCCGCGCAGATTTCATCGTGGACGTGGACCCCGCATCCTTCGACGATCAGCGAGTCAGGGAGGTGGTGGGGTCTGCAGGGACCTTTTTCATCAACGCCGTCATGGGGTATATGCCCCACTTTTTCGAGGGCAGCAGGGCCCTCTATCGCATGGCGGCCTCCAACGAACAGGCTGCCAAACTCTACGGCGGGGGGGACACGCTCCAGGAGTTCAAGGCCCTGTGCCCCGGGGACTATCTCAGGGGTCTGGACGCTGAAGGGACCTACTACTTTACGGGTGGGGGCAGCGTTCTGGCGGCCATCGAACAGGGAACGCCGTACGGACTGGAACCGGTCCGTGTACTGATGGAAGCGGCGTAGTATGGCCGGGAACAGCAAGGGGAAGATCCGTGCCGGGATCATGGCCCTGCTCCAGGCCCTGTCCATGCTTTGTTTGGTCTCGGCCGTGCCGGCCGAAACGGCCGCACCGGTGAGCGTGGAGACGGCCGTTTGCCTCGAATGCCATGAAACGCTTCACCCGGGGATCGTGCGGGACTGGCGCAAGAGCAGGCATGCCCTGACCACCCCCGGAGACGCCCTTCGAAAGGAAGGCTTGAGGCGCAAGGTATCCAGTACACAGGTGCCCCAACGGTACAAGGAAAACGCCGTGGGGTGCGCGGAATGCCACACCATGAGGGCCGCCTCCCACGGCGATTCTTTCGAGCACAACGATTTCCCGGTCCACCCCGTGGTGACGCCCAAAGACTGCGCCGCGTGCCACAGCGAGGAGCATGCCCAGTACGGCCGGAACCTCATGGCCTACGCCCGGATCAACTTGCTTGAAAACCCCCTCTACATGGATCTGGTGCAGCAGATCAACGGGTCGCCTACCTGGAACGGGACCAGGATTTCCATCTCCCGGCCCGAACGGGAAACGAATAGGGACTCCTGTTCTTTCTGCCACGGCACCCTCGTGGAAATGAAAGGTCTCGAGACACGGGAGACGGACATGGGCGAGATGTCTTTTCCCGTGCTGTCGGGTTGGCCCAACCACGGCGTGGGACGGTTTAATCCGGACGGGACCAAAGGAACGTGTGCGGCCTGTCACACCCGGCACCGGTTTTCCATTGCCATGGCGCGAAAGCCCCACACCTGTTCCGAGTGTCACAAGGGGCCGGATGTCCCGGCCTACGCCGTATACCGGGTGAGCAAGATGGGCAATGTCTACGCGGCTCAAGGGGCGTCCTGGGATTTCAATGCGGTGCCATGGAAGGTGGGACGGGATTTCAGCGCCCCAACGTGCGCGGCCTGCCACGTGAGCCTGCTCACGGGCGCAGAGGGCCAGGTCCTGGCGGAGCGGACCCACACGATGAGCGATCGGCTTCCCTGGAGGCTCCTGGGCCTGGTATACGCCCACCCCCACCCGGCATCGCCGGATACATCGAGGATCAAGACCCCAGGGGGCCTCAGCCTGCCCACCGACCTGGAGGGGAAGGAAAGTCGCTCCTTTCTCATCAGCCCCCGGGAGATGGCCGACAGACGCCGCCGCATGATGGCCATTTGCGGCGCCTGTCATGCACGGAGCCTTTCGGACGGCCATTTCAGGCGGCTGGAGCATACGGGGAAGACCACGAACAGGGCCACCTTGGCCGCCACCGGGATCATGCGCACCGCCTGGCGGGAAGGGCTCGCCAAGGGCCCGGACGCAGGCGACAGCCCTTTCAACGAGCCCCTGGAAAAGAAATGGGTGGAGCAATGGCTCTTCTACGCCAACTCCGTGAGACTGGCTACTGCCATGGGAGGGGCCGATTACGGCGTCTTCGCCAACGGTCGATGGTACCTTTCCAGGAACATCCGTGAGATGCAGGCCCTTCTCGAGGACCTTCGGGCTCGAAAAGCCGGGCGCGTAGGAGGGCGGTAGGCCTTCCCCGCCCCGGGATCCGCTCCGTAGCGGGCGGAGGGAACGGCGGTCCGGGGGGCCACCTTCTCTTGACACTCTGATCTCATTTCTCTATACCCCGGGGGAAGGCAATGCACTTCCACGCCCAGCGGCCCGGGGCCCGGGGGGCGGGGACGGGATTCATTTCATGAAACAGATCATTCTCGGCACGGCAGGACACATCGACCACGGCAAGACCTCCCTGATCAAGGCGCTCACCGGGATCGACACGGATCGGCTCAAGGAGGAAAAGGAGCGGGGCATTACCATCGAGCTGGGCTTCGCCCACCTGGAGCTTCCGGACGGGAGCCTGTTGGGCATCGTGGATGTGCCCGGTCATGAAAAATTCGTCAAGAACATGGTGGCCGGCGCCACGGGGATCGACATCGTGGCACTCGTGGTGGCGGCCGACGAGGGCGTCATGCCCCAGACCCGCGAGCACCTGGAGATCTGCGGGTTGTTGAAGGTGCGCCACGGGCTCGTGGTCCTCACCAAGATCGACATGGTGGAACAGGACTGGCTCGAACTGGTGCGGGAAGACGTCCGAGAATACCTCGCCGGTACCTTTCTGGCGGAGGCGCCCATGGTGGAGGTCTCGTCCGTGACCGGTGAGGGCCTGGACGAGCTCAAGGATGCCCTGGCCCGATTGGCACGGGAGATTCCGCCCCGTGAAGCGGGACACATCTTTCGGCTTCCCGTGGACCGGGTTTTCACCATGCGGGGCTTCGGAACGGTGATCACGGGAACCACCATCTCGGGGCGAATCGGAACGGGACAGGAGGTGACCATCTACCCGCAGGGCCTTCAGTCCAAGGTGCGGGGCATCCAGGTACACGGAAAGGAAGTGACCGAAGTCCTGTCCGGTTCCAGGACCGCCATCAACCTCCAGGGGGTGGAAAAGGCCTCTATCCACCGGGGCAACGTGGTGGCCCAAAAAGACTCGCTGCGATCCACTTTTATGGTGGACGTAAACCTGGCCCTGCTTCCCAGCTCCCCCCGGAAATTGAAGAACCGTGCCAAGGCCAGGTTTCACACAGGTACGGCGGAGATCATCTGCACGGTGGTGCTCCTGGATAGGGAGGAATTAAAGCCCGGAGAGGCCTGCTACGCCCAGATCCGGCTGGATGAGCCTACGGCGGTCCTGCGGGGAGATCGCTACGTGCTCAGGAGCTATTCACCCATCCGGACCATCGGCGGAGGGGAGATCCTCAATGCCCTTCCCAGGAAAAAGAAGCGGTTTTCCGAACCGGTCCTCTCTGAGATGAAGATCCTCCGGGAAGGCGATACCACCTCCATCGTGGAACGCTTCGTCCGTCAGGGCCGGTTCGAAGGTGTGGCGCAGGATGAACTCACCTTTCTGGCCAATATAAAAAGGAAGAAACTGGACGAGATCCTGCAGGGCCTCATGAGCCGAAAGCGAGTCTCCCTCTATGACCGGGAGCGCGGCCTGCTGATCCATGCGGACTTTCTCGAAAAGGCGCGGGACGAAATCCTCGAAACACTGAAGCGATACCATGAGCAAAACCCCTTGAAGGCGGGCCTTCTCAAGGAGGAACTCCGCTCGCGGACCACCGGGTCCCGCAACCCGAAGCTCTTCAACGCCCTGCTGAGCCGCTTGACCCGGGAGGATCTGGTGGTCCAGGACAAGGAGAGCGTGAGGCTGAAACAACACCGGGTGACCCTGGCCGAGGACCAGGCAAAGGTGAGGGAGGAAATCGAGGAAATTTACCTCGAAAGCGGCCTTCAGCCCCCGTACTTCAAGGAATTGACGGGGAAGTTCAGCCGCAACACCGCATTCGAGGTCCTCCAGGTGCTCCTGGAGGACGGGGTGCTCGTGAAAATCAAGGAGGATCTCTACTTTCACCGCGACACCATCGCCCGGTTGAAGGATCGCCTGACCCGCTTCCTGGAAGAAAAAGGCGAAATCACCACTCCGCAGTTCAAGGAGATGACCGGTGCGTCGAGAAAGTACACCATCCCCCTGATCGAATATTTCGACAAGGCCCAGGTCACGGTCCGCGTGGGCGACAGCCGGGTCCTTCGCAGGAAGTAACGCGGCCCGGGGGGGGCGCGCGGAAAGGCGCATGTACAGTAAAGGGATCAAGGAGGTTTTCGAGGCCCTCGCGCTGGGCCCGAGGGAACACCTGGCCCTCGTGGGAGGAGGCGGCAAGACCACCCTCCTCTTCGCCCTGGCCCGCGCCCTTCGGGCCCGGGGCGATCGCGTGGTGACGACCACCACCACGAAGGTGTGGGAGCCTGAGTCCCGTGCAGCGCCCTGCCGGGTGTTCGCGGGCGCGGGACCCGACTGGCGGGATGAGGTCCGCCGCGGCCTGGAAAGATACGGGCACGTCTTTGTGGGGGTCCGTGTGCTTGCGTCCGAAAAGGTGTCGGGAATGCCCGTGGAGTACTTGGATGACCTTTTTCGGGAGCGTGCGGTGGATTTCTTATTGGTGGAAGCGGACGGGGCCGCGCGGAAGCCCCTCAAGGCCCCGGCGCCGCACGAGCCGGTGATTCCCGCCTCGGCCACCGTGGTGGTGGCCCTGGCGGGTCTCGACGCCCTGGGAAAACCGCTTTCCGGGGACACGGTCTTCAGGCCCGAGCGGGTGGCCGTGGTTACGGGCATTGCGCCCGGTGGAAAGATCACGGCGGAAGGTATGACAGCTCTGTTCACGTCATCGGCGGGGCTTTTCAAGGGATGCCCCGACGGCGCCAGGAAGATCGCCTTTATGAACAAGCTGGATATTCCGAACGGACCCCGCCATGCCGAGGCGGTGGCTCAATGCCTTCTGGCCTCTGATGTGCGGCCGGACCGGGTGGTGGCCGCTTCCCTGGCCAAGGGCTCCTATGTGCTGTACGAGGCGGATCATGAAGGAAATATATAAAGAAATCATTAAATTGAGCCATGATGAAGGGGTCTCTGTCCTGGCCACCGTCGTGAGACAGGGAGGTCCCGCCCCCCGTGGCGTGGGTGCCAAATGCCTGCTGCGGAGCGACGGGACCATGGCCGGCAGCGTCGGGGGCGGTATGCTGGAGGCAAAGACCCTGGACGCTGCGCGTGAGGTGATGAAGACGGGCCGCCCCCGGAGACTCGGATTCTCTTTGAAGGGCACCGACGTGGCCGAGACCGACATGCTTTGCGGGGGGGACGTGGAAGTATTCCTGGAGCCCGTGGTTCCCTCCCACGCCGTGCATCGCGCCCTGGCACGGGAATTGGAACGGATCGAAAGACGGGGCGGGATGGGCCTCCTCTGCACGGTGCTCGACACGGACCAATGGGAGGGGGGTCGTGTACCGCGCCTCTTCCTGGGAAGCGACGGTCGGCGCGCGGGAGACCTGGATCAAAGCGGAGGCCTGGAAAGGGCATTGCAGGAGCGCTTTTCACCCCTTTCGACCCTTCGCCGGCCCGGGATCTTCTCCCTGGAACAGGACTCGGGGACGGTGGAGGTCTACCTGGAGCCTGTCTCGGCCGAACCGGTGCTTTACGTCTTCGGTGGCGGACACGTATCCAGACAGGTGGTGCCCCTGGCGGCCCTGGTGGGATTTCCGGTTGTGGTGGTGGACGACCGGGAGGAGTTCGCAGATGCCGGGCAGTTTCCGGAGGCCAGAGAGGTGCGCTGTATGCCTTTCGGAGGGGTCATGGCAAGACTCCCGGTGGATGTCCACGCCTTCGTTGTGATCGTCACGCGGGGGCATCTTTACGACAAGGAGGTCCTGGGGCAGGCCCTGAGGACGGAGGCCCGCTACATAGGCATGATAGGGAGCCGCAGAAAACGTGACCTGATCTACAAGCGTCTCCTGGAAGAAGGATTCACGGAGGAGGATCTGGCCCGGGTCCATTCCCCCATCGGCCTGGACATCGGTGCCGAGACGCCGGAAGAGATCGCCGTGAGTATCGTTGCGGAACTCATCGATGTGCGGGCCAGGGGATGATACAGGCGCCGCGGCCGTCCCGCGGGCGAGGGGGGGAGAAGGCCATGACGAGTCACAGCCACCGGTTCGTGGAGGAATACGAAGGGTTCGTGGGTTTCGGGTTCAGCCGGGAGGTGGACGAACTCACGCTTACCTATTACCTCCAGAAATTCTCGGATGACGAGCTTATGGCCCTCATCCGGAACCGCATGTCCGACGAAGACCTCACGAACCTCTTCGACACGGTGGCGGGCCTGATGAAGAAGTACCTCTCGGACGCTGAATACCACCGCTATTTCCTGAGAGACGAGGAGGGGTAGAGCGCTTTTTTGCCTGGGGTTAGTCCGAAAGGGCATCGTTTCTTGCGTCGGCATCTCTGGGGTCATTCCGGCGGAGCGCGGGAGACATTTTCCGACGGTGCGTAGGCGGAGGGCCGCCGTTCTTTCACGACTTATCCGTGGGGGAGGCCGCGGCCCGGCCATCGGCCGGGAACGCGGAGGGGGCAGGAATCTCCCGAGGGTAAGTCGTTGAAAGGACCAGGCCCGGAGACTTGCACCGGAGGAAAAGGCCCCCGCGCGGGGATGGCAGTTAGATCATGGCCATAGGAGGTTCGAACCTGCGGCTGGATTTTGCCAGGCCGGCAAGGGGAGGTTCCACCTACCGAAACACCTGGGCAAAGATCTCCCGGTAGGTGTCAAGCACCTCTTGGCCGAAGCAGACAAAGACCACCTTCTCGATGGACGCATCGCCCGCCAGGAAGTCCCGCGTCTCGGACAGTGCGATGCGGGTGGCACGCTCCAGGGGGAACCCGTAGGCCCCCGTGCTGATGGAGGGAAAGGCGATGGTGCGCACCCCCAGGCGCTTTGCCTCTTCAAAGCAGCTCCGGTAGCAGGAGGCCAAAAGACCGTCTTCGTTCTTGCCCCCTCCCCTCCAGATGGGCCCCACCGTGTGGATCACCCACTTGGCTGGCAGGCGATAGCCCTTGCTGGTCCGGGCCTCCCCTGTGGGGCAGCCGCCTATCTTTCGGGTTTCCTCAAGGAGTTGCGGCCCGGCGGCCCGGTGAATGGCGCCGTCCACACCCCCGCCGCCCAGGAGCGAATTGTTGGCCGCGTTGACGATGGCGTCCACCTCCTGCTTTGTGATGTCACCTTCCAGGATCTCGATTCTCTCTTTCATTTCTTCACCTCCTCATCCAACGCCGGTGCGCCCCTGTTCCCATGCCTCGAGTCCGCGCGCCAGCTCCAGGTAAACCTCCCGAATTCCCTTTTCAAAACTCCTCCGATCCACACCGGTCCGGGCCTCGGAAGGGTCCCACCAGCCCAGTTGGTTGAAATGATCAGCGTCCAGCAGGCCCCAGAACCGATCTTCCCGCCACATGGCGGACCGCACGGAGACGAGCCCGTCGTTTTCCCCCTCCTCCCGGAGGATGATTCTGTAGGAGGGCCTCAAGGGAGGGAAGATCCGCTCCAGGGGCTGGGCGCCCGCCACGGTGCGATAAAAGACACCGTTTGTTGCTTCGAAGCCTTCAAGAATTCGGTTTCGTCGCTCGCAGGCTTCCCTGGCAAGATCCCTGAATCCCTGGATGTCAAGGCCGAGAGTTCGTGCCGTCTTGATCAAGAATCCGAAACGCCTAAGACCCCAGTCCGCAAACGCCGTGCCGCGGTGCGGGGTCCCGATGGTGGTAAGGGACGCCACCCGGTCCTCCATGCGGTGTGTGTAGATCATCCAGCGCGCGTCGAGGCCGCCCATGCTGTGGGCAATGATGTGAACCCGGGGCCTTCTTGAGAAATCATGGGTGATCCGTTCGAGTTCCCGCTTGAGGCCTAAGGCGCGCAACGAAAGGGCCGAGGCCCAGCTCACCCTGCTGTGAAAGACCTCAAACCCCTGGGCCCTTAGCGTACTGCGTATCTTGCGGAAATAGTGAAATCCGTCCGTATCGGCGTTGTCGCGTGAAAAGAAGGGTCCGAGAGCCCTGTCAAAAGGGCAGATGCCATGGGCCAGAATTATGGGGTAGCGTGTGGGCATGGAACCATGTTGATGAAAGGATTTTCATCCCTCTCCTCAAACCATAGGGCTTCCTTCGGCCGTGATCGAGTCTGTTTCCCTGCCGAAAAGTTTAAGATTACCCGAATCCGGGATTTTTTGTCAAACCCCCTCGAGCTTTACGGCCCCGCCAGGAAGGCCCGCAGGCACAGCAGTGCATAGAGCGCCAGGAGCCCGATGAGCAGGCCGTGCAGTCGCCTGCCCCAGGGGTCCTTGAGGAAGGGGAGAGAAAGGAGGCCTGCGAAGAGGAAGACCGGAGGCATTATCCCTGCCCAGAAAGGGGGGGCGGTCTTGAGCAGGCTCTGAAATCCCAAGAAAAACCAGGGCCCTGTAACCAAGGGTGCGGGGGCCTCGGGCGGCAGGGCGGGCCGGGGAGGAACCAGCAAGGCGAAAAGAACCAGCCCCACACCGGTCAGATAGATGGTCTGGGCCCCGGGGACCCACCGCCGGATATGGGATCGGGTCAGATACACCAGGACGCCCGGGAGGAGGAAGCAGTGATGGAGGTAGGGCAAGAAGAAAAAATGATCCCCCGGCCTGACGAAGAGACGGGAAAGATGTTCACCGGCTACCGGGACTGCCCGGAGCATGTTCATGAAGATGCGGCCCGCGAAAATGCCTTCCTTGTCGCCCTTGAGCACGAACCCCGTAAAGAGGATCAAGAGGCACAGGCCCACGGCGGTCACGAGGCGGGACCATTCCCCAGGGGAATAGGTGCGGTAGCGCTTCTTGAAAAAGTGCTCCAGTGTGTGGGCGAGCATGAAAAGCACAAAGGCCTGCCCCGAGCCGTAATGGAGTTGCCGGAAAAGTTTTCCGTAAGGGACAAGCGTCGTGATCTCTTCCACGTTCCGGAACACGTTCCCTGCGGGGCGATAATAAAAGGCGAGTACGACTCCGGAGGCGAGGCAAAAGGCCAGGCAGCCGAGACCCAGACGGGGGAGGGTTGGGGACAGGGCGCGCAGCATGGCTCAGAGGATCCTCGTGACGAGGATCTCCTTGTCCTTGCCGACCGTAACGGGAAGGGCCTCGAGCGGTTTTCGGGCCGGACCCTCAAGGCGCTTTCCGTCCGCGTCGAATACGCTGCCGTGGCACGGGCAGCGAAAGGTTTGGGTGACTTCATCGAAACGAACCGTGCAGCCCAGATGGGAGCACCGGGCCGAAAGGGCCCTGGGATGCGGGCCGCGGGCCGTGAGAAACACCCCCTTACGGTAGAGTACCCGGGATTGAATATCAGGGGCCGGGGGAAATGTGACGGTCGTCTTTCGGATCTTCCGGAAAGTCATGAACCGGAAGACCGGGTAGGCCGCCAGGGCGCACACCAGGACCCCCAGCGCGCGAAAAGGACCCTCCCGGAAAAACTCTCTACGATCCATATCACCATACCTCGTGCGCCCCGTTCAGGACGTGCCCTCCGGTGCCGGAGCAAGCCTACCATGGGAGGCTTCGGGGATTCAAGCACGTTGGGGTCCTGACCGGGAGAAGGACCGGGAATCCTACCTTACTTTACTCCGAACCTCCCGGGATCGGGCTCCTCGGCGGTTTTTTTGAGCAAAGAGGGCGCCCACCCGTGCGCGGAGGGTCGTCCAGGTCAACCCCATCCGCCCGTGTCCAAAAACAAGACTTTGATGTGGGATTTTGCAACACAATAACTATCTGATCGAAATCATGGAATTATTCACCATAAAGAGGCCGCAGAAGCCATGAATATGGGCTCGATCCGTCTTGAATATCAACAGAAACCTTCTTGCCGGTGAAATTCTTCTGTGGGAAAGCCCCGTTTTTCTATTGAATATCATAAGGTTAAGGAGGTTCCAGTGCTTTTGGCATCTTCCTTGCTCTAATTATTAAAGAAAGTCGACCATGTTCATCAAAGGGAAAGGAGCCGGGCGATGTCCAAGGGAATAGATGGGAGCCGGAGAAGCCGGATCGGTTATGGTTCTTCCTACAGAAAGGGGGGTGAAGCCGACTTGTCCGGGAGAGAGGAGATAGGCGCGGTACTGGGAGGCCAGGTATGGCTGATCAAACCGGACAAGAAGGGACCGAGTGCCAATCCCTGCATCTGGATGCAGGCGGGAGTGGTGGAGTTCAAGAACTGCAATAATTTTTATGACTGTACAACGTGCAAGTACGACGTGGGCATGCGCAAGAGAGCCTCGGAAGGCAATCAGCCGACATGGCAAGATGCCATGAGAAGGCGCTCCGGCCTGGATCGGATTTGCCGCCACAGCCTGACCCGACGGATTGCGAAAAGGCAATGCGCGTATGATTATGAATGCGTCCATTGCGACTTTGATCAATTCTTCGAAGACGTATGGACCACCAAGACGCGGTCTTTTCCCTCGGAGGTACGGAAGGTGAAAGGGTTTGATGTCCCCAAGGGGTATTATTTCCATGACGGCCACACCTGGGCTCGAATCGAGAGCGGCGGTTTCGTGCGTGTGGGTATGGATGATTTCGCCTTGAAACTCCTGGGGAAAGCGGATGCCATGGAGCTTCCATTGATGGGAAAGGAACTGAGTCAGGGAGAGGTGGGATGGGGGCTCAAACGGGGCGGCGATGAGGCGCATGTCCTCTCTCCGGTCGACGGCGTCATCGTGGAAGTGAATTCCGGGGTGAGGAATGAGGCCGGGCTCGCCAACCGGGAACCTTACGGCGATGGCTGGCTGTTCGTGATGAGCGTCCCCGGCTTGAAAAAGACCGTCAAGCAGTTGATGGACGACACCTCCGGACCGGGATGGATGGAGAGCGAAGTGGAAAGGCTGGAGGGCATGATTTCCGAGGTCGCCGGCCCTCTGGCGGCAGACGGTGGTTATCTTGCCGAAGACATCATAGGCAATCTGCCGCAACTGGGATGGAGAAACCTGACCCGTACCTTCCTGAAGACTTGAGATGGGTGCGCGCCCGGGGCTCCCGATCCTCGGACCCCGGCGGAACGCAGGGAGGGGGTTCTGGATGGAGGACAAGGAGATGTTCCCGAAGAGTCGTGCCGGGCCCCCCGCTGGAGAGCGTTCCGACTGCGT
>Ga0180301_10004098_pt1 | contig 11266 bp, 6 predicted proteins | sample GuaBasSediGuay16_FD_121797 | JGI IMG/M metagenome (GOLD analysis project Ga0180301, IMG submission 121797) | Subseafloor sediment microbial communities from Guaymas Basin, Gulf of California, Mexico - Guay16, Core 4569-2, 12-15 cm | ecosystem: Environmental > Aquatic > Marine > Hydrothermal... | reverse complement strand
GACTATATAATAACAGTATCGTATGCGCCGAAAAATCAAAATTTTCAGGCAGAATATATGAGAAACTCCTAAGCGAAGGGCCCTTTCCAACATTATTTTTCGGTTAACCGCGATTAAACGAAAGGCTAAGCAAAAATATGTGATAAAAATTTCTAAAATTCATGAAAGAACACGCTCTAAAGCTTCAAAAATATATTTCCTGCTGACGGAGACTAAAACCACGATAAATGGTTAAAATGTTTAAAGAAGAATGCGGGCGGGGTTAGAATAAAATACACGTTTAAACCCACGAAAGAAAAATGGGAATGTTATTGGGTTTGGGGTTTGCGTTTTTTCTTGATATATAGTAGTGCTAATAAAGTTGCTATGGTTAATGTTCCTGTTATGATGATAACTAGATTGAGGGGTATGGTTTGTTTGGTTTCTTCTGGGAATGGATCTATATGAAATGTTAGGATGTCTGATACAGTGGGGCCATCATTATAGGACGCGTTGACTATAACTGTGTAGACTCCCTTTCCGTTTCGAATAAATATTTGTCTCACTGTTTGAGGGCTTTCCCATATATAGATCCCTGAGTGTTGAGTTTCTTTCATAACATCTTTTATCCATAGACTGTTGTTAGGGTCATAGATAGTTATAGTGACATTTGCGCCGGAAACAAGTTCCATCGTCTCAGTATCGGCGACTAACGCTGAGATCCTTATTTTTATGTTTTCCCACGGTAGATAGTCATGTTCGCCGGAGATGGTAACCCGCAACCTCTTGAATTTTACTGTGAAGTATACTGTCTGAGAAGCGCCCATATTCCCGTAAGTATCATTGGCATAAACGATGATTTGATGCAATCCCTCTGAAAGATTATTCAATGTTGTATTTCCCATAATGGTTACATTCGCCTGGTTATCCAGGCTATAGCCGATCCAAGAGATAGGTTCATTTACGGTAAAGACCAACGGGACTGATTCCGTAGAATAAGTCATGTTCTCTGGTGATAGAATAGTTATCGTCGGTGGAGTAGCGTCAAGCTTTTGTAGGGCAAATACCTTAACATCATCGAAGAAACAGTAAACTTCAGCATGCCCAGATGCGAGCCCCAGCCCCTCAAGGCTATAGGGATCGACACGAGATTCTTTTACTAAACTGGCTTTTAACGTACCGTTAATCCAAACACTGTACGCATTCATTTCCCTATCATAGATAACCTTAATGTTATACCACGTATCCTGTTGATATGGTTGTAGTGGTTGCCCTCCATCGGCGTAGATCATCCCATTCTGAAAGTGGAGATCAGCGTACCAATCGCTTGTAGTTTCGCTCGTCTTAATTATGAAGCCGACTATTACAGAATGTACACTGGTAACACTTTCAACTTTAACGTATACCTCATAGCCAACTATCCTAGCATTTGAAGTAATTCTTCTTATAGCTTGTGTATCCCAGCCAGATTGACCGAACAAGCGAAGACATTTGAATGGAGAGACATAAGTGGTGTCAACTATTTCTCCTATGTCGTTAAACCAGAATTCCCATGGAGGGCTAGGTAAAGTTCCTACTTTATAGCTTTCAAAATCATCTTGGAAGATTATTTCTTCAGTGGAAGTTGATGGTAAAGTGTATTCTTCATTTACATCGTAAACAGTAGAACCAAAATACGGGCCGGAACCTCCACCTATAGCGTAAATCCTATTATTTATGACTGCTACACCTAACTCGTAACGAGCCGTTGGCATGTGGGTCTCTGTGGACCACGTGTTAGTTACTGGATCGTAGACTTCAACTGTTGAAAGGGCTGAATATCCATCCCATCCTCCAATGACGTATATTCTACCGTTTATAACAGGCGTTAGAGGCCCAATGTGGGTCCTCCTTGTTGGCATTTCTGGAATTGCATTTACAATCCAAGTATTAGTCTCCGGATCATATACGTCAATTGCAGTTATTTCGCTTGGTGAATGTCCAGGTTCTCTTCCTCCAATTGCATAAAGTTTGCCGTCCAAAACTGCAAAACTCTCTATTCCTCGAAAAACTGGTCTTTTAGCTTTTTCAGTCCACATGTCAGTCTCTGGGTCATAACAATATAGGAAGGTATCTCCTGGAGAGGTTATAGTTCCAGTAGACCAAGCAACATATATTTTACCGTTCACCGCAGCAGCGGCCACATCCCCGTAGTAACGTTGACCACGTTCTGGTACCCCTGGCACAGGAATTTCAGCCTTCTCCTCCCATGTATTAGTCTCTGGATCGTAACAGAACGTTTTATTGTCATCTCCCACAACGTATATTTTACCATTCAAAGCAACGGCAGCAACTATCCCTTTAGGAGCTGGCATTGGTTCTACGGATTGCCAAACATCAAGTATTGGATCATAAACATCCACCGTTGCTAAAGGCTCTAACTCGGAGCTTAAGCCTCCAATTACGTAAATCTTCCCATCTAGAGCTACGGTAGCCATTTGCAATCTCGGTGTTGGCAAAGGGCTTTTTGAGATCCATGTTCCTTTTCCATATTCATTTTCTCCAGTTGCTTCCTCTTGGATGCTGAGATAGATGACACTAGAAGCCACCAGCACTATCAATAAAAGCCATGATATTTTTCTCATTTCTCCTTTCACCATCATGATCTTTACGCATCTGAATAGTAAGGATTGTGATTCTTAAGCTAAATTTGCATATTAAACTCAAATTATCAATTTTTACCGTTAAGTAAAAATTTTAACAATATCTACTTTGATAATAGGAGTGATCTAATTGCAGGCTAATCTGTGGAAGCTTTTAAAGGTATTCGGGAATGAAGCCAGAATATACATACTACGATTACTCCTAAAATATGAGATGGCGTCCCTCTCTGATATAGCCTACGCATTAGAATGTAACTACGGTCTTAAAATTACAATTTCTGGCGTACTTAAACACATAAAAATTCTAGAAAATGCTGGGTTAATCCGTCATGAGTCCGGTGGAGTCAGATTGGATGAACCAGATGCTAGAAAAACAGTTTATCTACTTCAAGGAAAAGAAAGAATTGAAAAAATTATAGAGCTAGGAGAACAAATAGCTGACCTATTAAAATGTGGATTAATGTTTAAAAAGACTGCCGAAATAGCAAGAAGAATTCAAGGAATTGGGCCAGGATATAGGGAAGAAAGAAGACGACTAAAATATTGGCTTAATCAGCTTGAAAAAGAAGAGATAATGAAAAATTTAACCGAAGACGAAAAAGACAAAGTAAAATTATGGAAAATTATAATAAGATATGCGGAATAGCATCTTACGCTAAAATCTTGATGATTTAACTAATTCCTCAAGAAAATCCGGAATATTTTTCTTTTCGGGCTCTGGAAGCCCGCCTAAAAGCCTACTAACAATTTCATCAATTCCCTTTTTGAAACCGTTCTCCTTAAACTCTTCGTAGGCCAAGAAGGCTTCACGAGATCTAGCTCCACCATAAGATTTCTGGACTCTTGAATCTTCCATAATTCTTGCTATACAGGGTGTACGTAGAAGATCTTCAATGTCATTAATGAGTTCCTCAGTAAATCTTTCAGGGGTCTTTATTCTATTTAACACAAAACCCAAAGGAACGCACTTAAAAAGATACCTTCCCAATCTAATGGTGTCTAAAGCTGCTTCAACGCAAAGATTAAACTCATCCTCTGTCAAAATCATGATAAAATATTCACAAACTCCAAGCGACAAGAAGGCGGCTTTACCTAAAGGAAAAGGAGTATCTACGAACATAAAATCAGCATTTACCTCCAAAAGCTTCTTTGCAAAAAGAACAGGGTTAATCTCAAGATAACTTTCAAGCGGAACACCCGTCGGAATCAAAAATAAATTCTCAAGATAAGTAGAGTAAACTGCATCGTCAACTCTTAAATTTCTCTTTACAACATCGTCAAGTTTAATCGCCTTCCCACCTAGTTCCGCCCTAAGAATGGACTGTAAAGGTCGATTAGGATCACCCTCAACCAGAACCACTCTCTTTCCTCTTTTAGCTAAGGCCGCACCTACGTTTGCCGTCAAAAGCGACTTACCAACTCCACCTTTAGATATAGCAAATGTTATAGATTTCATGTTTTCCCACGCTACAGATCACTAACATAGTTTAAAGTTATGGCAGATGTTTAACCAAATGGTAAAAAGTGAATTAAGTGGTTAACTTTTTTTACTTTTACGATTTTTTCTTTCTTTCGATCCCTGTTCTTCTAAGTAAATCCTCAAAACTTTCTTCACGGTGACGAACCTTTATACCATGTTTCCTTCTTAATACCTCTAATTTTTCGCGACATCTTCGTACATCAGCTTCAAAAAGAATTTTAGCCATATCGAAATGACTAATTTCCCTAATGTTTTTAAGCTGTTCTTTGTACATATTAGCAATCTTCCTTTGCTGGAAATACTTACCGAGAGAGACAGTTGTTAAGATTGCAAGGATACATAATCCCCAGAACCACCATTGAGACCAGAGTGGAAACGGCCTTACTGGCCTAACTATAGCAATTAAAGCATCATCTTGATAAGGATACTCAAAATAAACCCACGTATGAGTCCCATTCTCCCAAACTATTCTGTAATCTAAAGGATTATCATAACTATAAGGCGGACCAAAAACTATCATATATGGTGGTTTAATGAGCATGTTAGGAATACAAATACGACAAAAAGCCGAGTTACGAATATTCCTCAGCCAAAAACTTAATCCATTTCCTTCGCTAAAAACTGTACAATTGCATATTGTTTCAATTTTGTATATGGTATCTCCAATCTTAATGATAAATTCCCCGAATTTACCCATTAATGGATAAACATCTTGATTGCTCTCATCGATATTGTAAGGACTATCACCTATTGCATCCTTATTTGCATCATTCCCCTTATAATCGCTCCAATAATTCCCTTCAAAACCATTATTCCACCTATTTTCCCCAGAGTTGTAGAGAGAAACTTGTATGGTGTTATTAACAAAGTTATTATGGTAAACGATGTTGTTAGACGAGTTCCAGAACCAAACACCCACACCATTATTTGAAATCTCATTTCCGTACAAAGAAAAGTTGCCTATCAACAAATAAGAATTCAAGAAAATACCAACAGAATCATTACAAGTAATATTATTCCAGCAGATATAACAATAACTTGAGTTCAAAACTCGAATTCCATACCAATTGTGCAATACTGTATTATTTATAACTCGATTGTTATTTGAAGAAATCAAGTAAATTCCATACGAACTATTTGCAATATAATTAGATGCGACACTATTTCTTTCTGACAAATTAAGATGCACACCTTCTTGACATTTGGTTATGGAATTTTCCAAAATGTTGTTATTCGTCGAGTTTTCAAGCTTAATTCCTACAGTAAAATTCAAAATTCTGAAATTACGAACTGTCACACCAATTCGATTGGATAAATCTAACCCTACACCTTCTCCCACACCTCTAATAGTATATCCAGCACCATCCACTACAATACTGTCCCTTTCAATAACAAGGGTATCGCTAATATCAGCAGTCAAAACGTATACATCACCCTCTTTAACTATAGGTGCCGTTGGAGGATCAACTGATCCATCAGCCCTAATATAGATAGTATTCCCAATCTCTGCCCCACAAATAGAGCCACCACTTAATAGAATACAAAGCAAAAATGAAAACAAAGATGCTGTACCCATGATTTTTATGAGAGAGCATTTAACCTCTCCCTTCAAAATCACCTACTCCTACGAAATAGAAGAATCTCAAACCATATAAAATATTAGCTTCAATACTCATTACAGTTAAATCCTCAAAAGCGAATTTTTCCTTCGTAAGAGTCCAGAATTTGCTGTTCCCCGTAAAAAAGTGAATGCGGGCGGAAATAAGTGCATGTTCACGTTTAAATTTCACGAAGTATGATTAGCCCAGGCAAAAAGGGCGGAGTAATCATAGATGTAGGCTCTGTTGAAGCAGTTATGCAATTTAAGGGAGAACTTGACATTACGATGTAACAAAGCGGCGTAATGGTTCTCACTAGGCCCCTAGTCCATGAATATGGGAAAGCGTAGATAAAGACGTTTTGAAGTTTATGTTCAATGTTGTCAAGGAAGGCATAGAATATACTATACGTACACCACTTGGCAGAATTGGTACACCAGACGAAGTTGCACGAATGGCACTTGTTCTAAATCATCCCTTTCTGTTAAGAGAAACTAGACGAATGACCGCTTAAGAAATCTATTTTTTACTTGTCTTTAGTCTATCGAAGAGAAATATGGAGCTTAGCGATGATTCCTTTTCTTGGTTTTCTTTATTATCATAGTGAGTATGGCTAATTGCAGGATTATGAGTATTTGGGGATCCGTTGGTTGAGCTATGGTGATTTTTGGTATTTCTATCGGGTAGCTTTCTCCTCCTACTGTTGGAACTTTCACTACAATTCTTGCGGCTTCTGATTGTGCCGTGTTATTTTTAGAGTCTGTTACTTTAAGGTATACGTAGTATATTCCGGCTTCTGTGGGCGTGAAAGTCCAAGTGTCTGATATTGCTCCTGAAACTGGGGCTCCATTAAGATACCATTGGTAACTGTAGGGTGGTGTTCCGCCTGAAGCGTTCGAGTTGAAGGTTACTGATTGACCTACGAGAATTGAGGCTGAGAGCGGTTCTATTGAAACTGTTAGTGGCGCTGGTGCAGGTGCGAAGAAGGCTTTTAGGTTGTAGTTGTTGTCCATGTAAAGTGTGTATGGGTTTACTGAGCCCACGTTTGTGCCATTTAGTTCCCAGTGGTCAAAAACATAGCCTGAACTTGGAATTGCTGTAACCTGAACTGTGGAGCATGCTGTGTAAGTATACGTGCCTGGTGCTGGTTCTGTTGTGCCGCCAGCGGTTGTTGTGATGGTTAATGTGAATGTTTGAAGGATCTGCACTGTTCCATCGGTGTATGTGTTGTCTTCTATGGCTGTTTCACGTGGAACAGGCTCCACGTAAGCCCGTATCGTATAGCTTCCAGATGCAAACCCTCCAGTGTTCCACATAATCGTTAAAGTTGTGGAGTTTCCGCCTTCAATGGTAAGTGTTACTGTTTGGATGGCTGTTGTGTTTGCGTATAGGGTTAGGTTGAAGGTTTCAATGAAGTCGCCTTTGTTTATGACTGTTACGTTTATTGGTAGAATTTCTCCGGGTTCAACTATATATTTGGCGGGTAAAACTCTTGTTACGGCTATGTTGTGCTCCCCTACAATAATCGCCCTTGTTGCCACATTGTTTGTTTTATTTGCCTCTATCGGCGCGTCTGCCACAACCTTCACTACGTGGGCCCAAGCCCCTGAGGCTGTCCACTTTGTTGAAACAGTTTCGCTTCCACTAACTGGGATGATGGAAATTGTTTTTGGCAACCCCAACTGGACATCGTCTACATAAAATATTACCGTAACGTTCTGGGCGTCAATCATTCCAATGTTATGAATTGTTGCGTAGATTGTGACTTCTTCGCCTTCTTCGGCCACAAGCTTTGGAAATGTTATGTCCTCAGAGTATATGTATAGGTCACATGCTTGCTCAGGTGGTGGGGAAACGTAAATGTATCTTACGGCTATGTTATTGGTTTCATCCGACTCCTCTATCGTGTCGTTTTCGTCCACTGCAACTTTTATTCTGTGCCATCCTGCTGGTGTGGCATTCCATAAAACTTCTATTGTATGGTATTCGCCAGCATTTAATGAAGCGATTGTTGTATAGCTGATTCTTGTTTCATCATCGTAAATGGATACCGTGATGTTTTGGGCTTCAACCTCTCCGACATTATAAACCGTAGCATAGATGGTGACCATTTCTCCAAGATTTGGATTGTTGTTTGAGAATGTTATGCTTGGTGTGAGGTCTGGCAGGGGTGAGTGGACGTGAATGTCCACGCAAAGGCGGTTGTTATTCTCGTCTGCTTCAACTATGCTGTTGTCAGGGTCTGCTACCACGCACACTTTATGCCACCCAGGTGTTGTGAAGGAGTAGCTTATAGAGGCTGTTTTTGACCCGCCCTTCCCATCAATCTTAGCGATCGTGACGCTTTCTATTAGCTGTCCGTCAACAAAGAAGCTTACGAGCACGTTGCTGGCAGAAACTCCGCCAATATTTTTAATATTTGCGGATATCGTAATCATTTGATTAACAGCTGGAGTTCTACCAGAGAAGCCTATGCTTGTAGGCGTGAGGTCTGGCAGTAGCGGGTAAACATATATGCTTCTGGAGGCTTGGTTGTTGTTTTCGTTTACTTCAACTATGGCGTTTTCTGGGTCAACAACAACCTTAATTGTATGCCAATCCCGCGGCTCAGCATTCCATAGAATCGATATGCTTGAGGCCCCTCCAGCCGCGATTGCGTCTATCGTTCCATTTCCGATGAGTTTATCTCCATCATAAAACGCTAGAAGGACATTTGCAGCGTTCTGAGTTCCAATATTATGAATTGTTGCAGTTATGCTTACGTATTGTCCTTCTATGGGGTCTGAGGGCGAAAAGGATATGTCTGTTGGTGAAACTGTTAAGTCAACTCCTTCCACGCACGTTACGTTTAAACCGAGCTCAACCCTTTCAATAAAGGTGAAGTCCGTAACTGTCACAACAACGGTGTAGTATCCTGGCGTATAAGGCGCGGTAATCTCCGTCTTGAAGGTTCCATCCCAAACAGTGTGCGTTTTTACCTGAGCCCAGTCCGCTATGGCAATAGTGACATCAGCACCTGCAACAGGCTGGCCAGCACCATAAGTGGTATTGTAGACTGCAGAGCTTCTAACTATGACTGTTGAGCCTGCAAGCGTCGTATCAGGCGTAACCGATGCTTCAACGACTATTCCGCCAACAAACGGTATTTTTCCAACAAGTATTGAGCGTGTAGCTTCATTGTTTGTTTCATCTGTTTCAATTATGGCGTTATACGGATCGACAACAACTTGGATTAAGTGGAAGCCTTCGCCTTTTGCTGTCCATGCTATGGATGTGGTTCTATTGGAGTGAGGGGGTAAGAGCGGAATGGTTTGCTCGCCAATTGTGACATTGCCGTCAAGGAACCTTACAACCACATTCTCCGCGTTTTCCTCACCCTCATTATGAACATTTGCAGTTACAGTAATTGTTTGCCCCTCAAAAGGATTATCATCTGAAAATGAAATGTCAAGCGAAGACACGGATAGGTCCACTTTTGGCGAAGGAGCACCGTAGGGGAACATCAAAGGATAACGATCTATGTTATTTGTATCAATAATGTAAGGCGTATCGCCAATAAAGTCGCTACCTGTTTCATTCTGGTAAGGGCCACTATTATAATCGACGCCTCCATAGTCACTCCAGTAGTTACCGCCAGAAGGATATCCATCATCCCAAATACTAGCATAGATAGGTGTAGTGACGTACGTGATATACACTTGCCGTTTGTTACCTATGAAGTTGTTGTGGTAAAACTTGTTAGGTGGGGAATCAACAAGTTGGATGCCGATTTCATTGCTTGTTATATTATTTCCAACAATACTATTGGACTCTGAAACACCATGGAAATCCATGCCAATGAAGTTGTTTGCTATATTGTTTCCGATAATGCTATTATGCTTTGAAAGATAATGAAAGGTAATACCATATGCAAGTTCCCGTTTGCTTGTTATATTATTTCCAACGATACTATTAAAGTTTGAATACCATTCGAGATCAATACCGATTTTACTGCTTATTATGTCGTTCCCAACAATACTATTACCTGAAGAATGATCGAGATAGATACCGCGAACGAAGTTTTTGATTTGCATATCTGTAACAGCCACGTTTGTCCTTCCAGAAAGGCTTATTCCAGTTCCAATTCCAGTTCCTTGAAGCGTATGCCCGTCGCCATCTAAAACTATGTTGTCTCTTTCCACAACTATTCCACTCCATGAGCTTGTAATGTTGTCAACCAAGGTGTATACTTCTCCTTTTCTTAGTATTGGCGCACCTGTAGGGTCAATGCATCCATCTGCTTTAATATAGATAGTTTGGCCCTCAAATGGAACCCAAGCTTTCATAAGCGGATAGCGGTCGATATTATCCTCATCGATAACATATGGAGAATCGCCTATATTATCGCTACCAGTTTCATTCTGATACGGTCCGTTATGAAAGTCTGCACCATCATAGTCGCTCCAGTAGTTTCCACCAGATGGATAACCATCGTCCCAAATGTTCACTGAGGCTGTTGAACCCACTTGACTGGTGTTATTGATGAAATTATTATGAAAAATTATGTTGTCCGTTGAATTCCATATAGTGATACCGGCTTCATTATTCAACACTATATTGTTTTCGTTTATGCTATTATTCGAAGCCTCGAAAAGCTCGATGCCAGGTCTATTGTTCGCTATATAATTTTCATTTACGTTGTTTAAAGAGCCTTTAATAAAGATGCCGTAAAGTCTGTTTGCCTCTATTCTGTTTCCATGGATATTATTAAAAGTTCCTCCCGTGAGGAAAATACCGCACTCATTGTTTGTTACATTATTTTCATAAATATTACTCATGCTTCCAGAACCATAGATGCCACCTCCACGAACATCATGTCCATTATTTGTGATGTTATTTGCTGAAATATTGATTCTTGAAGAGTATAACAAACGTATTCCTATCAAAAATCCTTGAATATTCGTGTTTTTTATTGTTATATTAATTCTATTGGCTACATCTATGCCAACAGTCGTATCAACGCTTACGCATAGAATTGTATGACCTGATCCATCAATTATTATATTATCTCTCAAAACAATAATTCCATGAGCAGAACTCACGATGTCATCAGTTAATGTGTATGTTATGTTGTCGTATGTTGTTATTGGTGCGTCTGTAGGGTCTACGCTTCCATCAGCCCTAATATAAACTGTTCCAGTCCATTCGCCCTTGACATGCTTAACATTAAACGCTAATACCAACATACTTGCCAAAAACATTACCACTATTAGACCAGAAACAGCCTTCCTAAACAAGACAATCCCTTCTCCACAATCTTTTAACATAGTTTAAAATTTAGGGTTTATGAAAAAATCCTCTATTGCCTTTTACCACTTACATCTGAATAAGCGAACGTAAGATCTATCGTCCATAGAGTTTCAGAACTTTTTGTATTTTTTTATTCTGCCATTTTTGCGTGTTCAGTTAATGGTGTTTAACTGCATATTTTGTCATTTAGGTGATTTTGGGGAAGTGTGTGGTTGATGGTATTCTCTGGATGTTTATCATGTTGATCTCATATTGGAACGAATTCTTCATCTGTTCCT
>Ga0180301_10004097_pt1 | contig 11267 bp, 11 predicted proteins | sample GuaBasSediGuay16_FD_121797 | JGI IMG/M metagenome (GOLD analysis project Ga0180301, IMG submission 121797) | Subseafloor sediment microbial communities from Guaymas Basin, Gulf of California, Mexico - Guay16, Core 4569-2, 12-15 cm | ecosystem: Environmental > Aquatic > Marine > Hydrothermal... | reverse complement strand
TACCAATGTATAACCCTGAGCTCCATCTTGGCGGTGGCCCAGGACAAAGAGTATTAATGCCTTATCAAGTTTCAGGTACTGATATATTCGTTGAACCTGATGATCTTCACTTCGTGAATAACGCTGCTATGCAACAAATGTGGCATGACATAAGAAGAACTGTCATAGTAGGCTTAGATGCCGCTCATACGATATTAACTCGAAGGCTTGGCAAGGAGGTAACACCCGAGACCATAAACCACTACTTGGAAGTTCTAAACCACGCATTACCAGGTGCAGCTGTAGTTCAAGAACACATGGTTGAAACTCACCCAGCATTGGTGGCTGACAGCTACGTCAAGGTATTCACTGGAGACGACGAATTAGCAGATGAAATAGACGACAGGTTCCTAATAGACATAAATAAGGAGTTCCCACCAGATCAAGCAGCTCAGCTTAAAGCCGCAATAGGCAAGAGAATATACCAAGTCTTGAGAATGCCAACCATAATAGCAATGACGTGTGACGGCGGTACGATGGCTAGATGGGCTGCAATGCAGATCTCGATGGCTATGATCAATGCTTATAGGTTAATGGCTGGTGAAGCTGCTGTCGCAGAATTTGCCTTCGCAGCTAAGCACGCCGAAGTCATAGAAATGGGCACATTAATGCCATGGAGAAGAGTTAGAAGCCCCAATGAGCCTGGAGGAATACCACTAGGCTACCTGGCAGATATGTGCCAGGCGACAAGGATCAAGCCTGATGATCCAGCCTGGTGTGCTTTAGAAACCATAGCAATGGCTGCAGTCCTCTATGACCAGTTCTGGTTCGGTAGCTACATGAGCGGTGGCGTCGGCTTCACGCAATACGCAACTGCAACCTACACAGACAACATCCTAGACGACTTCTGCTACTACGGTATGGACTACGTACAGAAGAAGTATGGAGGCTTCGCTAAGGCAAAGCCAAGCTGGGACGTCATAAGAGATGTAGCAACGGAGGTAACGATGTACGGCTTAGAAGGCTATGAGAGATGGCCTGCATGCATGGAGACTCACTTCGGCGGTAGCCAAAGAGCATGCTGTGTAGCCGCCGGAGCGGGTGTGGCAGTTTCAATAGCTACAGGCGTCGCACAGGCTGGCCTCAACGGCTGGTACTTAAGTCAGTTGCTACATAGGGAATCCGCAGGTAGGTTAGGATTCTACGGCTATGACTGCCAGGATCAATGTGGCTCAGCCAACAGCTTCTCATGGAGAAGCGATGAAGGTCTACCATTCGAGCTCAGAGGCGTGAACTATCCAAACTACGCGATGAATGTAGGACACCAGTCAGCATATGCAGGAATAGTACAGGCCGCTCACGTAGCCAGAGGAGACGCTTGGTGTGTTAACCCACTAATCAAGGTTGCCTTCGCAGACAAACACTTGAAGTTCGACTTTGCAAGACCAAGACTCTGCTTCGCTAAAGGCGCACTTAGAGAATTCATGCCAGCAGGCCTCTTAGACCCAATAATACCACCACATTAAAACCACCACTTTTTACTTTAACTTCAATACATTTTTCTTGTAATATTTCACTGAAGCATTAATTGGACCCTTATAAACTATCTCTCCATTATCTATCACAATACCCTTATGACACGTCTCTCTCACAAAATCAAGTTGATGGTCAACTAATATTATTGAAGTGCCTAGCTTAGAAACTATGCTTTTAAGGGCATTAGCGGCTTTTCTCGATGTTATTGGATCTAAATCACCAAATGGCTCGTCAAGCAATAGCACGCTTGGTCTAGATATTAGCGAAAGAGCTAAAGCAACCCTTACTTGCTCTCCACCTGAAAGCTCATAACTTCTTCGATAGAGTATATCTCTCGGCAATCTAAGTGCTTCAAGTATATCTTTGACTTGCTCCTCTACAAGTCTCGTAGGCATGGCTGGAAAGATCTCTTTAATAATATCAGGGGTAAAGCCAAGCTCTTCAAGCCTTATTTTAATCTCCTCTTCGGGTAATTCGGCTATTCTATGTAAAGCATCAAGCACTTTAATGCTAATGCCATGTTGCTCTGCTCTTCTTATAGCCTCTTGTATCATATCCCAGCTTTTCAATCCAAGTCTTGAGGCGAAGAGGTCTATTACTTTAGACCAATATGGTAAGGCAAACTCCTGATGCAAAATACCTATTTCTTGCCTAGCCTTCATGCTCTCCATGCCAAGCTTGGTTATGTCCACCCATTTGCGGCCACACTTAACTCGAACCTCGCCACTCGTTGGTAGCTCAAGTCCAGCCAACAACCTCAATATTACGGTCTTGCCCGAACCCGACGGTCCTAGTAAAGCTGTGATCTCTCCAAGCCTAGCTTCAAGGCTAGCTTCTTTGAGAGTAAAGACCTCTCCAAAAGGCACTATTTTGTAGCGCTTAGTTACTTTGATCATTCTTAAAGCAGGTTTAGGTCTTTTAGGTCTAAGAGGCTTAGATGAAGGAGGCTCAAGCCTGGATAGAAATTTCCTCAATACTTCATTAGGCCTTCCTTCATCTATCACTACGCCTCTATCAAGCCATATCACTTTATCGGCAAGTTTTCTATGCATTTCGGGCATGTGTGAAGCCATGATTATGGTCATACCAGCATCATTTATTTTCTTCATGGTTTTCACGACTTCAAGCCTTGTTTTTGGACAAGTCATTGTTGCAGGTTCATCAAGCAGCAATACTTCAGGCTTCTTCGCTATTTGCCTTGCTAAAATAAGCCTCTGCTTCTCCCCTCCGCTAAGCGCTATTGCCCATAGCTTAGCCCTATCCTTTAAGCCAACTAAGTCGAGTATCTCAAGAGCTTCTTCAGCCAGCCTCTCATACTCTCCAGAATCGGGGTCTGGTAAAGTTTCATCGCCAGTATAAGCCCACCTCAAAGCTCTAATTACATTATCCAATACTGTCTCAGACCAAAGGCCAAAAGACCTCTGAAGGTGTATAGCGGTCTTACGTCTAAGCTTAATGTACTCATCAGGAGGAGAATTAGGTTTAACAATTAGATCTCCTATTTTAATGAAACCTCCATCAAAAGCCTCGACCCCTCTAAGTATCCTTATTAATGTGCTTTTTCCTGAGCCACTTTCGCCTAGAAGACCTATGAACTCGCCTTTCTCAACATTAAAGCTAACACCATTTAGTGCTTTAACTTCAGCACCATAGCTAGCCCTATATACCTTAGTTAACTCTTTGACCTCTATGAAGGTCATAGTCGACCCTCTAAAAAGGCTACACTCAGTCGTTAAAGCTTTAACCCTTCACGAGAAGACTACACGTGGAGATTTTATATGTTAAGAGAACAAATCGAGGTTTTTCCATATAGGATATTAAGTGAAAAAACGACAGAAAAACTCCTAAAAAAGATATCAAAGATAGAAGGCGTTTTACAAGCAATACCTCAAGTCCTGAGGTATGAAGATGGAGAGACCGTTACAAAGAGAATCATAGTAGCCTTGGATGGCACGGCACCTATAGAGAAAGTTCTTAAAAAGATAGATGAGGTATGCAAAGACTTACTACCATTCGGATATATGTTGAGAACAGGAGTGTTCATTAAGCCTAGACCGACAGTCTCCGATTACCTTAGAGATCAAGTATTAAGCCAGAAAGAGGCTGATGAAGACTACTAGCGATGACTTCTTCCTTCTAATTCTCGAGCTCTCTCCTCAAGCTTCTTAACTATATATACCCTCGCTTTTTCGAGGTTCTCTCTTCTTCCTTTAAGCACTAGAGTCCTAGGCCTCCAATACACATCTTCGGTGGGCGGTGGGACATTAACCTCTAGCTCAACGATCTTTAAATCGAACTTCTCGGCAGCTTCAACTAATATCGAGTAGGGTACACCAGCAGGTATCCTCATGTAAACCTCTTCGCTCATCTCACGATACCCCACGTCACACCCTTACCCCTCTAAAAAATAACTTTTAACTTTCCGCTTCTCTTCTTCAGAATCACAAAAATATGCAAAACAACTTCGACTGTCGTGGAGCTGAGAAATCTTGTCGAAGAAGAACGTCAAAGTGCTAGTTTTGACGCCTGAAATATACTCTTATGGAGCTATGGTAGTAGCAGGTGCATTAGAGGAAGCTGGCTTTGAAACAAACATAATGAAGTTCACGCTTGACACGAAAGTTAATTCGTTACCTCAGGCTGATGTTTACGCCATAGGGTTATACTCGACATTACACGTCCTGGAGTTTAAGAATTGGATACTGAACTTAAAGTCAGCTTATAAGAAGCCTATTATCATAGGTGGACCCGTTACTCAAGTGCCTGAGCTAATACTCACGAACATGGACTTCATAGATGCCGTGATTGTCGGCGAAGCTGAGGAGACGATAGTAGATCTTGTCGAAACGCTTATGGCTCGACGCGACTTGGATATCGTTGATGGCATAGCATTTAGGTCACAAGGGGAAATAGTCAAGACCAAGCCGAGAAGCCCAATAGACATGGAGAGAAGACCATATCCAAAAATTCCAGATGATATAAGTGAACAGAGCATTAGAGGGGCTCACGTCTACATAGAGGTTCTGAGAGGCTGTAAAGGCTCATGCACTTTCTGCCAAGTGCCAAAGCTTTTCGGCAAAAAGATAAGGAGCAGACCCATCGACAAGATAATCGAAGAGGTGAAACTATTCAAGAAAAGAGGAGCATATAGAATTGCGATAAGTGGTGGCACAACGTCATTTTATGGTTGCGGCTCCTCATGGATAAATGAAGATGAGATACGTAAAATGCTCAAATCAATCAGCGAGATTGTAGGCCCTAAAAATCTCTCGGCACCAGACATTAGAATTGACGCAGCGTCAGATGGTGTTCTTGAAGCCATAGCAAAATACACGATTGGTTGGGTCTTCTTCGGAATAGAATCTGGCAGCCAGAAAATGCTGGATAAAATGCTCAAAGGCTTTAAAGTAAATGATGTTTATGATACTGTCTATAGGGCAAAAAGGCTAGGTGTTAAGCCAGCTGGCTCCTTCATTGTGGCATATCCTGGAGAAACTAATGAGGACTTTGAAGAAACGGTCACTATAGTTAGAGAACTCCCACTCATGGATCACTTTGTTAGCATTGCAGAGCCCATACCGGGCACTCCTCTAGCCGAGGAAATCGCAAAGATCGAGTTAAATGAAAACCCCTTATTTATTAATGACACATCAAGCTTCGCAAAACTACACAACTTATCCATAGCTGAAATGAGAGCTTATCAGCTTATGGTTGAAGGATATTATGCTCGATGCATACAACCAAGCCTAGCTGATGAACAGGTCTTCAAGCTATTTTTAAACGAAGCAAAGAAGCAAGGAAGCGACATTAAGACATGTACGTTAGAGATCAAGAGACTATATTCGATTCTCAAACAAAAGCCCCCCTAAAAGCTTATTGGAGTAATACGCAAATCGCTGTTCTCAGATGCTCGCTAGTAAAAGCATAATTTATAACCTCGTCCTCAAAGAGGAATCGGGGCGGAAAATTAGTGGACTATGTGACCAATAGTAAAGGCCTTAAAATAGCGATAGGCTCACCCGTCAGATACATAGGTACTGGAACTGTTGGAACCGTCAAAGCAATAGACCTAGCCAACGGAAAATACTGGGCCCTTCTAGATACCACAAATCTCTATTATGACATTGATTACCTCGAGCCCATTGAGAAAATTGAGAAAAAAAGCAAATCCTCGAAGATCAAAGTAAAAATCGAGGAAACATTAAAAGAAGAAGCAAAGATAGCAGAAAGGGCAACTGAAGTAACGCCTTCAGGTGCTGGCTGAAGTGAACTCAATTGAAAGGGCTTAATAGCTTTAAGCGCATAATTGCTATTATCGACAACATAAAGGAACTTGTAGCTAGCATACCCCTCAATGAGGCATTGAACCAAGTAAGAAAGCTCTACGCCAATTTCACTAAAGTGGCACAATTAATAGCTGAAGCCTTTTCAAGTGGCATCCTCCTAGAGATTTATGAAAGATTAAAAATCGAATTATCATTAGTCGAAAAATACAATCCCCCTGTTAGACCAGCTTTAGACCCAGAATTCGCCTTGACATTAAGGTTGTATTCTCTAGATGACGTAGAAGTCGGTAAGTTTCTCGGATATCCTGAGTGTTGCATTAGAAGCTTCGTGGATGACTGTAGGCTCTTTTTCGATAAAGAACATTTACGAGAACTTGACGAGCTTAGAAGAAAGGGGCTAAAAGTGGTCGTAACGGCAGGCTTTATACCATGCAGCCTCTACTGCGAAAAGGCCATTGAATCGGGGCTCTTAGGACATTTAGAGGATTTTTCAGAGATAAGACTACTAGACGATGAGCTTAAAAAGAAGCTCCCTCACTCTCATTCGGCCTACCAAAGCTTCTACGAATTTCTATGCTAAGAACTTGAAGAACAATTGGAGTGATAAGAATTGCCCAAAAAAGTCATGATATTTCCACCAAATAGCCTAATACTCTACGACTTAGTCTCAAGATTTGGCCATCAACCTCTTGCGATGATGTCTAAGGTAAGTGAGAAAGTTCGAGCACCAGAAATAGACTCTCCGCCAATGAACATTACATATGAAGAGCCAAGACATGGATTAAGGTACTGTGCTGTTGAAGTACCTTCAGGTGTCAGAGGTAGAATGGCCCTCTTAGGCCCTCTGATCGAGGAAGCTGAGGCTGCCATAATAGTCGATGACCCAGATATAGCATTCGGCTGCTCAGGATGCGCAAGGACAAATGAATTAGTAATACAAATGTTATATGAAAAGGGCATTCCCATATTGAGGCTAAAATACCCTAGAAACAAGGAAGAAGCACGTAATTTTGTTCGTTCAATAGTCAATTTCTTAAAGTCGCTTAATGGTGATAAGCAATGACAGTAAGAATAGCGCAAATATCTTGTGGAACAGAGTACAGTGGCGTTCAGAAAGAGATCTATAGAGCGGCTGAGATCACTGGAATGGAGATAATATTCCCTGAAGTTGACATAGACGATTTCAAGAGAGCTGTAGATGTCATAGGCCTATCTCCTGCAAGTACAGGCCTCAAGGTCATGCTTGCTAGAGCCCTGGCAATAGCTGAAGGTAGAGTCGAAGTTGATGGAGCGATAGTAATGACATGTTTTAGATGCGCTGAAGGAGCATTAGTAAGACACACCATAAGGCGTTTCTTGCATGAAAAAGCACATATACCAGTGATATCGTACTCCTTCACTGAGAGAACCAAGGCAGAGAACCTCCTATTGAGATTTGAGGCCTTAGTCAACATGATTGAGAGACGGTCTCTTCTCGCAAGAAAGAAGCATGAAGGCTTGACCATTGGGATAGATTCAGGCTCAACGATGACTAAAGGCGTGGTTATGAAAGACGGCGAGATATTAGCCGCTCATTGGCTTCCAACAACTGAAGTAGTAGCCTCAGGCCTAAAGGTCTACGAAGAATTGCTGGCCAAAGCCGGGATATCTAAAAGTCAAGTCGAAGCAATAGGCGTGACAGGCTATGGCCGCTTCATATTAGGCAAAGAGCTCAAAGCCAATTTAATGCAAGAGGAAATAACAGTGTGCTCTAAAGGGGCTTCATATCTGGGCAAGGCTCAGGAGGGTGATGCAACGATAATAGACATAGGTGGTGCAGACAACAAAGCAATATCAATACATGACGGAATTCCTTACAGCTTTACGGTAGGGGGAGTATGTGCCGGAGCCTCAGGGCGTTTTCTCGAAATAGCTGCTGCAAGGCTCGGTGTCGATTTAACAACCTTTGGCGAATTAGCATTGAGAGGAGACCCTCATAAGATAGTCATGAATGCTTATTGTATAGTTTTCGGCATGCATGACCTAGTCACAGCTCTTGCTAGTGGGGCTAAAAAAGAAGACGTCGCGGCAGCTGCATGCTATAGCGTAGCAGAACAATTCTTTGAACAGCAATTCCAAGAAGTGGAAGCTAAAGAACCAGTACTACAGATAGGAGGCACGTCATTGATTAAAGGCCTCATAAAAGCATTTGAAGACACATTAAAGATGAAGATCATCGTACCACCATACTCTCAATATGCTGGTGCTGTAGGAGCAGCCATACTCTCATCAGGTATGCTTAAAAGCAGTTAGCCCAACATGGATTCCGGCAAAAGCCTCACTATAATGTGATTTTTCAGAACGGACCTCTTAATCATAGCTACGTCCTTCAGCTTATAGCCCTCAACAACCACATTACCTACAGCTTCAGCATATTCGTCATAATCCAATGGGATTCTCACACCATCAACCTTAAGGATTGTTAAGTCTTTAGCATCCTCAATTTGCTTTTCAATTTCTCTTTTTAACAGCACAGGAGGGAACAAAGGAGGATCTTCGAGAAACTCCTCTCTCTTCTTGTCTAAGAGAGCTCCAAGAGCCTCTACAAGCCTATTCAGCACTTCAACCTCATTGCTTAACTTTAATCTATGAGCTATTCTGCCCAAACCACCGATGTAAATGATATCACTAGGTACATCAACGTGTTGAGGACCGCCAACAATCACAACAGGTACGCGAAGCCCCCTCAATAAGCCTGCTTTTCTTTTTATGCATTCGCTTACATTCCCCATTATGAAGACTGCTGCATCAACCTCGTTCAAGAAATCGCGCTCATAACTTGTCAATATAGCTCGCTTTTGCCCAACACCCCTTGATAAGCCGACCATGAACGTTTTGGCTCCAAACCTCCTCAGATACTCATTAATATCGCATGCAGGGTGAGGGAGATGCCTATAAGACATGCTGGGAGGCACAACAGCTATTTCAGAGCCTATCAGCTTGGCCTCGCGCACTTTAGCCTTTACTTCACTCGCCAGTTTCATAAAACTCTCCAAATCAACTTTCGGAATAGCAATAAACATCACTAGGTCCAGGCCTATGACGAACTCCTGTATCACGACTCCACCTAAATCCTCTATGAGATCGATAACCTCATTCTTTCTATAGGGTCCGCCTTCGAATATGTAGTACCCGTAATCGTACATCTAATGCACCTTCTACTTCAACATCTTTATATTGCATCAAAATAAGTGTTTGGCATGATTGCTTATAACCCCATCCATGTAATATTTTTTGGCCCCAATACCCTTTGAGGCATAAAGGTGTAATAAATGACATTGCTATTGGAAGTTTATAAAGTAAGCAAAGAGTTTAATGGCGTTAAGGTTCTCGATAACGTATCATTTAAATTAAACCTTGGAGAAAGCCTGGGTATTCTAGGCAAGAGCGGAGCAGGTAAGTCTGTCTTAATGCATATGATTAGAGGCGTTAAAGGTTACGAGCCAACAGAAGGAAAGGTCATATATCATGTAGCTTATTGTCCATCATGCTCCTGGGTTGAAACTCCGATCTATGATGGTAAACCATGTCCTCACTGTAATACACCAATGGAGCACAGAATAGTCGACTTTTGGGGCGACATAGATAGAGAAATTGCCGAAGCCGTTAGAGCTAGAGTTGCCATAATGTTTCAAAGGACATTCGCTCTATATGGTAACTTAACGCCCATAGAGAACGTCATGGAGGCGTTAAGAAGAGCTAGAGTTAAGGAGAGCTTAGCGCCGAAATTGGCTATCGACTACATCAAACTCGTGAATTTAATGCATAGAATGCTTCATCCAGCTGAAACCCTAAGTGGAGGAGAAAAACAAAGAGTAGTGCTTGCAAGACAGATAGCGGTTAATCCCATTATACTCCTAGCTGACGAGCCTACAGGCACTCTAGACCCATATAATGCCAATCTCATAAGCGACCTGTTAATCAAGGAATTCAAGGAGAAAGGAAAATGCATGATCGTTGCATCTCACATACCAAGCGTACTACAGAGATTATGTGATAGAGTGATATGGCTTGAGAAAGGAAGAATAATTATGGATGCACCTGCATCTGAAGTTGTCTCCTCATTTCTAAGAGGGGTTCAAGAGTTTACGCCAGAACAAGCACCAGTAGGCGATGAGATATTAAGAGTCATAGATGTAACCAAATACTACTACTCTCTTGATAGAGGTTTGACAAAGGCTGTTGACCACGTGACTTTCACCGTTAAGGAGCGAGAGATATTTGGAATCGTAGGAAGAAGCGGAGCTGGAAAAACGACTCTCTCAAGAATAATATGTGGTGTAACCGAGCCTTCATCAGGTAGGGTTGAGCTTAAAGTCGGAGATAAATGGTATGATATAACGAAACCAGGCTATGAAGGAAGAGCTATAGCCTCAAGCTACATAGGCCTTTTGCATCAAGAATATGCGCTCTATCCTCACAGAACAGTTCTACAGAACCTGAGCACGTCAATAGGCTTAGAACTCCCCGAGGAGCTAGCTAGAATGAAAGCAATATACACATTGAAATCCGTAGGTCTCGATCCAGAAGTTGTTGATCAAATACTCAACAAATACCCTGATGAACTAAGCGAAGGCGAGAGACACAGAGTAGCTTTAGCGCAGGTTTTGATTAAAGAGCCTAGAATAGTAGTACTCGATGAGCCTTCGGGGACTATGGATCCACTAACTAAAGTTGAAGTAGCAAAATCGATAATGACGTCACGATCTTGGCTAGAGGAGACCTTCATAATAGTATCCCATGACGTCGATTTTATAAGGCTCGTATGTGATAGAGTGGCATTAATGAAAAACGGAAAAATAACGACCTACTTAGATCCCAAGAAAATATCGTGGGAAACACTAGCAGCTGAGCTCAGCGAATAGCTAAGCTATTCTCTTACCTGCATCAGGCCCTGGCTTCACTGTATATACTTCTTCAACCTTTAGCACTATGCCAGCCTTAGTGTTGAGGGTAGGTCTTACAGCGCGAACTTTAGAGGCAGCTTCTTCAAATATAGGGCCCGATGTATGAATCTCAATGCCCCCTTTAACTTGATACCCCTCTCTAGTCTCAGGGTCCCAGAACGTTAATGATGCTCGAGGATTCTCCTCTAGATTAAGCCTTGTCTTATTGAAGAAATTGTCAGCTATGAGTATCTTCTCGTCATTCAAAGGCCATGCGAATATTATAGGCACGACATTCGGTTTACCATCTTTCGAGGCAGTAGCTATAACACATAGTGCTTTAGGAGCTGTTTGCTCAAGTAACTTCAAGACCTCAGGCGGCATCTTAACCATTTAAGACCACCCATAGCTTAACGCTGTGAAAGACTAATAAAAAGCTTGGGATAGCTCTCCTTTACTATGCCATATCCTCAATTTTAACCTCTAATTCTCTTCTTAACAGCTCCACGTAGCTCTTAATGGTATTAAGTATCCTCTCGAT
>Ga0180301_10004096_pt1 | contig 11270 bp, 11 predicted proteins | sample GuaBasSediGuay16_FD_121797 | JGI IMG/M metagenome (GOLD analysis project Ga0180301, IMG submission 121797) | Subseafloor sediment microbial communities from Guaymas Basin, Gulf of California, Mexico - Guay16, Core 4569-2, 12-15 cm | ecosystem: Environmental > Aquatic > Marine > Hydrothermal... | reverse complement strand
GTAAACGGAAAGAGCGTTAGAGATGTCAAGTTTTCTAAATTTATTAGGACATTCATATGTGTCGGAAAGATTCGATATTAGATGATTAAGAAGATGTTCAGTGTTGCCAGGTAAGCCTCCTGTGGCATATCCAAAAATATTGAAAAGCGTCGGTGGATTAGCTATGTCTTTGAATGATAGTTTATCATTATTGAACACATATTTAATTAGTTTATCTAAGTGGTAAAATACTTCAAGCTTGCTCATGTTCCTAAGTCTAAGCTCTATAAATCTTCTGGTTAATCTTCCTGAAATTATCGCTAAGTCTGTTTTCTGTCTAATTGTTGCATCGGCCTCTTCAGATACCGAAAATACTAGGTGAATTAATCCTGTTGTTCCGGTTTCTCTTAGCGCCTTAATATTAACATTAATGAGTTCAACTATTGCTTCTAAGATGTCTTTACCACGTTCATACTTTTCTATCCCAGTACTTATTAGGTACCTATCGTATATGCGCTCAAATTCATCAACGAATACTACTAATTTGCGGGAACCAAGGATTCTTTTTAGTAAAGTTAGAGCCTCCTTAAGGTATTGCGATAAACTATAGTAGTTAAGTAGTTTCGGGAGTTTTTCAAAGAAGGGATCGCTTTCTCTAAGTGCTTCAAGAATAGATGCAAGAAAGGCTTCTGGGGTGAGACTAATTAATCTAAATTCTTTAACGATTTTTTCAGCGATATCGAACATCTTATTTGCAATAATAAATGCTGCTTTACACTTATTCTCCTGCTTTTTGCAGTAAGGTTCTATAATACCGTTAAATATTGCAGTTTTCCCTAAACCCCATATGCCAACAACCCATAAAACAGCAGGGCGATCTATTTTCTGTGTTAAATTGAGAAACGATTTAACAATGCTTATCTGCCGTGCTTGAAAAGGCAAATCACTAGTTAACTTTAAGGTCTCGGCTGCTTCAATCCCAACTTCACTAGGAAGACTTTTAGGTTTAATATTAAGACATAATTCTTGCTGCATTATGTGCACCAGTTAGCTATCGGCATAAATATATTATTCCAAAACATATACTAATATTATTGTCTCTAATAATAGGCGTTATTATACTACCACATATAAATGTTATGTTATATTTTGTTTTTCCTCTATTAGAAGGAAAACATATGGAGTCGCCGTCATCGCATTTGCCAAAGGTTAGAGCCCATATGCATTTAGTATTACTGCCATAATCTAAATTGCACATTGATTCGCAATAGTCATCATAAAGACAAATTTCCGAAGTGTTGCAGAAAGGTGTTAAGTAAACGTGAAGGTCTTCGATGCATCTTGCATAATTAGGATCATAACATATTTTCTTAATCATGTTGTTTAGACAGTTAAGGGTAGCATTGCCCCCTACGTATGTTTGGATATTCTTATTACAGCTTTCGAGATTTTTTCCTACATTATTTACACATATGTCACAATCGTGATTGTTTGAATACTTATATTTAAGTTTCTTACATACGTAGTTGTCAATATCATAAGGACAATCTATAAAGCATATTTTCCAATTAAGATTTCCTCCTTGTTTAGAGACAAATGCAAGATTAAGAATTACTTGTAATACTTTGATAATGAGTTGTTCAAAAACACATATGTTAGCTTGAGATAATGAGTTCTTACTTGGTGCGCATGGCTGTGAGATATGATAGTTTTTAAGTTTCTTAAATTTCAAAAAATCACTATAGTATCTATTTCTAACATCTTCTAAATAAGTATAAAGGGTCTCTATAGATTTTTCTAAAACACCATAGTATTCACGTCTAGGAAGGTATGCACGGCAGATACATCTATATAGATATATACATCCATTGCTTTCAATGGTCTTGAAAATTAAGTTTTCTACAAAATCTTTTACGTTCTCTGGAACATCTTTATGTAATATAACGCCATCTACAATTACATTTTTAATTACGGAGGAATCAAGCGCTAATAGAAGCCTATAACCTACCATTATAATCTCCCTAAGTGCTTTCTAATAGAGCTTTTATAAAGGAATGAATACCGCATAGATTAGTGCTTTCTTTAAATTCACTACGAGGTTCATTGTTTTTGACAGGGATTAGTACTTCAGGATTCTTCGGATCAACATAAAACTTTTGATATATACACGAAATAGTCGCTTGTCTAGTCTTACCGGATTCTTCCGTAACAACTTTTTTCAACATGATCTCTTTCTGGCAAACATCAATAAAGGATACCTTTACTCTACTAGATACTTCATTATCTGTTTTTAAAACATCTATGATTGTGTTTAATAAATGATCCGATTGAGTTAATAGTATTGTGATTATATTTTCACCGGTATTTTTAAGTAACTTTTCGGCGAGATTTTTTTGGAGCAGAGGATGAAGTCCTATTTCTGGTTCTTCATAAATAAATATTGTTAAGTGTTCTTTAACGGCTTCTTCAAGAATTAGCTTCTGTATTCTTTCTACAATTTTAAGTCTTGAAGTAACATAGTAGCCTAGTGGTGCGAATTCTATAGGTAAGAGTCGCCGAAATCCTAGTTTTTTATCTTTTACCATAACGTTATGTAGTCTATATGAATAAACTACATCGTATGAGGGATGTTCTTTGTCCCCGACTATCCTAAAGTTTATTTCATTTATTCCTCTAGCCGAAAAAATGCCGCTATGCCTATTTTCTCCCGGATATATTGGAGCAAACACTATTACGTCAAGAATAAGAGGTGCAGAAGATTCGACATAAAAGGAAGGAGTAAAACTTTCTTTTGCGAGTGAAAGACTGTATTTATACTCATTAGAACCGTAGCTTAGAACAGCCTTTATTTTGATCTCGTCAGCTTCCATTCCTAAATCATTATATTTAACGTTATGGAATATATACTGAAGATCGTTTAGGCTATTTAATCCCATATACTTTGATACAAGGCTAACTATTACGCTTCTAACTTCATCCTTTTCTTTTTCGCTAGGTTCTTCTGGAAAAATTGTCGCAAGACCAAATAACAAAAATAGAGCTTGTGCTAATGTACTTTTTCCTGAAGCATTTTCACCCGTTATGACAATAAAATTCCCTAAATCTTTGAAATTATAAATTTCAGAAGGTAATAACTCCTTCCCATCTATAATGCATCTTTGCGTCTCATTCCATGGAGGTATGCATTTGAATCCTTTAATTGTCAATTCACTAAGAGATACTGCATTTTCGTTCATTATTACACCTTGAATATTGTTATTGTACATAAATCCTTCATTGTTATAAGTTTATTAATGAATAAATAATATTTTCTCAAAATTTTACAAAAATAGCACAATAAAGATGGTGAGTTACAATTGCTTTACACAATTAAAAATTTAGTGTTTTAAATCTTCCATAAGAATGTTAAAGGATATGAATTGTTGAAGATTATTTTGCTGCTGTGTTAGAAGATCTTTGTATATTCTTGTAAGTATTGTCTCATAAATAAATTCCGCTGCACCTTTTCTGATTTTACATTTCTCATGTGCTAACACTATTGGTAAGGGGTGAACATTACCCGGTAAAGTTGTAGCTATTGCGATTCTGTATAATTTATCCATGTAGTCATTTACTGTTTGTATGTCCACTCTTTCCTCTTGAGGTATTCCTAATTCCAGCCTAAATACTCTATTATAGTGCTTATTTATTCCATATATAAAATAAATGTCAATACCATGTTTACTATATTCTTCATATATTCCTCCAGATGCTTTGAATGGCCCTATGTAGCTAAATGCTTTTTGTTTCTCAAGAGTACTATTTAAAACTAATTTACTTAAGATAATATATGCTAACTCGCTATCTCCTGCAAATTCATTAAGGATATGTTCCTCAATATTAAAATGTTTTATTAGGTTAAGTTTTAGTAGTCTATCGCTTTTGCTGCTTTTAACATATCCAGCAATATGTAAGCCATATTCTTTTAAACTATACGCTTCTGCTAAGATACTACTTCGGAATTTTATGTAGTTATCTATGTTGAAATTGTTTTTTAATAAAATAGCACCCTCATATGACGTTGGTCTAGGAGGATCGGCTAGTGGTCCATCAATGAATACTTGAAAACATCTATTATGCTCCTTGCATGCTTTAATTGCTTCGTATATGGCCGCTGTTTCATAGTACATCATTATGTCTTCGGCGACGTTATGTGTTTGTTCTCCAAGGGTTGGATCATCAAATGATAGTAGGTCAATACCGTTTTCTGGATAGTGTATTCTGATTTCATCTTTGCTTGTTTTTAATCCTTGGGGTAATTCTACAATAACTGCTGTTAACATAATATAATATCTACGTCCTCTGCCTCCGACAACTTGGAAGCTCCCATCTATGCCAGCTATTGGTGTTTGCGAAAATCTTTCTTCATCTTCTTTTGTCGTGGTTACTATGTGTAGGTATTTTCTGCCCTCTTTGTTTTCAAGCATTTTGCTTAATAGTTTATCACCTACTTTGTTTAAACGAAAAATGAGGGCTTGGTGCTCACGTTTCTTTTCTACGGCTTTTCTGACCAGCTCTATGGCTATTCGTGGCTCTGTTAATTTAAATTCGATAAGTTTTTTCTTTAAATCTACGTCATCATATGATTGCATTATATTTTTCGCCTCGACATTTTGGCTTATTGAAGTGTTTTATTTCTTCTTCTTGCTTTCTGTATAGGTTTTCGTTAGTGTGTCCATTACGTGTGTTGAACCCATATGGTGTGTTACTTTTCTTCTTTCAAACTTTATGATGACAGGCATTCCAAGCATGTTCATTTGTCCCATGATTACTGCTACTCCGCGTGATAATCTAGTTATTCTATTTCTTAGAGTCTCTGGCAAACCTCCGGAGAGTCTCATAACGTAGTTGACATCTTCTGGGCTTATACGGAAAATGAAGTATGTGTTTATCATGCTAACTACTACTGGGTCGATGAAGCTTGGTCTCTGCGATATTAGGCCAAGTATTATGCCGAATTTGCGGCCTTGTGTAGCTATTAACGATAAGTACGATCTGGCTACGCTTGCAGATACAGGGTAGCTTTTTGAGGGTATGTAGTTCTGGGCTTCCTCAATTAATAAGAGCAAATATTTTTCCTGTCCTTTCAATTTATACTTAGTGAACTTATAGAAGAGTAGCCGGGCTAGATATGCTATTACAAGCTGTTTTATTGGTTGGCTTATTCCTGGTGCTCCTTCAGGTGAAAAGTCGAGTATTATTAGTGAGGGGTTTTTCACAAGCCAGTCTACGAATTTTTCATCTATGCTAGGTTTTTCTGAAAGGAGCTCCATCTTCTCCACTATGTCTTGGTGGAATTTACTAACTGCTGTACGGATTGCTCTTGCTGTTGAAGAATGTATAACTGCTTCTTTACCGCTACTCAGCTCGTCCAATTTATCGTATATTAGAAATATTTTTCTAGTAAATACTTCAGTTAAATCGTCATATTCTTTAGCGATTTCTGTGAGTGTTCTTTCTAATCCGCTAACCTGTAGTTCTGGTAGTTCACCTATGCCACCAGTTTTATAGGCCATTATTAATTCGGCGATTTCGCGAGGTGTAAACCCACTTAAGCTTATCTTTATGGTTTCTGTGAAGGGAGCTTGTAAGACTTTTTTACTAGCTGTTTTGAAAACGAACCTTTTTACTTCGTTGAATGCTCCTAGCTTTCCTTTTTTGCAGAATTCTTCATGATAGTCTAGGTAGTCTGCGTTTGCATCTACAACTATTGTTGGTATTGCTACCTCTATTCTTCTTCCATCATGTGTTCTAGCTGGTATTGACGATAGTTTCTCTATTAGTACCCCTGTTGCGTAGCTTTTGCCGCTTCCGGTTACTCCAAATATTCCCATGTGCATTGTTATATTTTCAACGTTTAGAGGTAGTGGAAGATTATTGTATCCGAGAATACTTTTGATCCAGATTATTCCTGGATCGCCAGGTTTTACTCCATATACTTTTTCAATGTCCTGTTTCATGTCGAATAAGTATACTGTGTCACCAGGTAGCGGTGGTTTACGAGGTTCTTCTAGCCCGTGTTTTCCTATTTCGCCTAGGATTGTGCTTTCAGCAACCATGTAAAATTTATCAATACTTTCAATGAATTCTACATTTAATCCTTCTCTCCTAGCTATAACGAACGGTGAATGTTCAGCGAACGCTTCTGAATGCGGTTTTATGTTTTCAACTCTTACTAGGTAATCTATGTTTCTTCTCGACTTTATAATTAACAGCATACCTTCATAAACGCGTTCTTCGCCGTACTTAGTTAATTGAAAAGTAGCATTAGATGTGCTTGTACCTGTCATTACGTAGCCTACTGGCTTTCTTTCTTCATTACCTAAACTACTCATTACAGTTTAACCTCTAATTAGCAATATAACCTATGTTCACAACAATAAATATCTTTATAAGCACTTCCTCTATTCAAAGAAATGCGTTGTTTTCCATTATAAATATAATACTATATTTTTACTTATTATTCATATCCGTTAGCTATGTATACGCATTCCTTATTGTTTTTGCAGTAAGCTCTTAACTCCATAGCATATATGAGCATATCCGTCATCTCGTTAATAGCATCTATTAGTTCCTCAAACGTTTTTGTTAATTTATCAACAACAATAACTGCTATAACATTGTTTACCTTAATACGTTTAACACCAAGCAATTCCCTAATAGAATTCTTTAGCTCTCTTGCCTGTTTAGATTTAGACTCCCTAAGCTTATAGCTTAAATCCATCAATTCCTCATCAACATCCTCTATTTGAACACCTAAATCCCAATAAGCCTTCTGCGCCGAGGGGTAAGTAGTTTCAACAGTGCTACCAGCACTGTACCAGTTAAAGTAAGGTACATAGAAGTCTAAACCACCCTTCTCCTTAACAACAATAACCAGGTCCGCAAACCTACCATTCAACGGAACATTCCTCAAAACATAGCAACGCTTCGAAGAAGTAAACGGCAATACACAAGGAAACCTAAGCAAAACATTCCTAACCTCATCCAAAGACAAAACCTTCTCCTCATAAAAACCAAGCTTACCATCCACTATGCTAAACATTTTAAAGAAGGAATCACTCATAAACTATTCACCAAAATAAACTATCGAAACAAGGGTAAAAATTATTACAGCAAAACTTTACTTCTTAACATTTTTATTAAATGCTTTAATATGCCCATATTAAACAGAATAAGCTTGGAGTTTAAATTTTTATTTTTGAAAAGTATTTTAAATAATTAGAGGAATGCATACTAATGTTAAATAATCTTAACAATAACGATAAGATAAAGCTCTTCCTAAAGAATGTTTTTGATAGAGATCTTGCCATGAAATTTACTAATGATATAGAGAAGCTTGCAGCAATAGATGCCTTCATCCAATTTGCTCAAAATCCTACTTCCATGTCAGCCGGTTATGGCATAGAACAAAATTATCCATACATAATGAAGAATCTTGCTATAAGATATAACTTGAAGGAACCCTTTATTAATGACATTATACTATTCTTAAAGGAAATCGTTAAAGACATGGAGAAACTCACTACGGACTTTTACACATGGCGAAACGCTATAAAGAATTACATAGTTAATAATTATACCGATAACTTCCTTGAATGGTACGAGAAAGTCTATGCAAACTTAGGTTTCAAGGAAAGAAATGAATTTCTCTTCTTACTATATGCTTTATCTAACACAACATACGTTAATGATCTTCATAAATGGTACGTTTGCTTTTTGACAAAGAAGAAAAAACTACACAATATGACTTAGAGAAACTTCTAATAAAATATGGCTTAGCCAACATTCTTTACTATAGGACAAGCAGGGGGTACGAGAGTTCCCAATTAATACCGACATTATTCTTAAGTACTTTGCAAGAGAAATTTAAGGGTAAGATTCCGATACAGGAGGAAGATGTTATCAGCTTTTTAACAATTTACTCTTAGAAAATGTAAAATTACTCGAAACATGCAGTAATGAGTTTATACCTGTTCTTTCAAAGAGTATTGGAGAAGTAACTCAAACCTCACATCTTATCGTTGAAAAGTCTAAACATTATTTTGCCATATCACCTTTTGCAATTAATACCCTAAGGAAACTTATTAAGGCAACAAAACTTAAACTTACAGGAGAATGGAAAAATATTCTCGATGATGTTTTAAGCTCTTTCGTTAAGGGAGTATTTCCTCGTGCCGAACTGAAGACAATATTTGAAGAAGATGGTGCATACTGTTGGAACCTTCAATATGTAGTAGATTTAGGTAGTAACCCTATTAACATAGGCGTAGTTCTAATACCATACATTTTTAGCAGAGGACTTTACACTACCATTCTTGACGATGTAGAAAAACGTTTAAGAACGATTGATCATGTTCTTGATATAATCTTCATAATAAGGGAATCCTTACCGACAATAAATAGATACTTTAGCTATGTTAATAGGAAAACGCTTATCTTTTTATTTAATGAAAAAAAGAGAAGGTTCTATGTTATAGAAAAAAGCAAAGAACTTCCAAGAGGAGAAGAAATGGTAATTAATTTCTTTCTTTCAGAATTCATAAACGTAATTGAAAAGAAGATACGTATAGGCAAAACATTTCCACCCTACTTAGAAAGCTATTTTGAAAATTTAAAGCTACTTAACAAGTTCCCAAGATTAGTTGAAATTCGTAATAGGATACCAAAAACTGAGATTTTATTGAGAGAAAAAATTAGAAAAATGTTTGAAAGGGTTTTTGGAGAATCATGGAGGAAGAAGGTAGCAAAGGAACTTCCGAAAAAGGTTAAGAAGTTTGAGAACACTATTAATAAAAGACCTGATAAAGGAAACATTGTAGACTTTCTGGATGGTGCAACATTTGGCGAACTAATAGAATTACTTCGTAGATACCATAAGGACCTATTAAAGGATAAGGATCCCAACATTAGAGGAGCTATTTTAAATGCCTTAAATTATGTAAATAAGCATAGAAGACTTCTTGAACATCCTATAAAAGAGCAGAGCGAGGATCTTGACGAAAAAACATATAATGAACTTAAGGCAATGTTGAGTATTATTGAATCCTTCCTATAACAGTTATTGAGGAAGTACTCATGAAAGCCGTATTCACGAGTTTTCACTCTGCTTCACCAATATACATTAGTGAATATTATCCTGACACCATAGTGACATTTGATAGCCACCTAGATCTATACTTTTCAAGCGGGTTTACAGGAATTCTTCGAGAACTAATAGTACGCCTACCAGAACATCACATGTTTATATTTCTAAGACCTTCTGCACATATCCTTTTAAGAGAACAATGTCCTGAGGCAGAATATTATCTCGTAATTCCTAAGGAGAGATTTAAGTATGAAATTTTGCCGAAGCTAAGGAAATCTCTACATTAACTGGTGAGCATATTGACGATGAAAAATTAGGAGAGATAGTTTACCATGAATTACTAATAAAGAAATTTCTTAAGGCTAAACTTTACCTAAGCCCCCCACAGAACCTAGAAAACCTTGCCAAGGAAGTTAAAGGATCTTATGTAGCATTAGACATAGATGTAGATTATGTAGCGGAATTTCAAGACGAATGCTATACAAGAGCAGCATCCAAAGAATATTTGAAGACCTTAGGAAAGTATGAAGATCTTATAAAATTCATTCAAAACATTAAACCTGGGCTAATTGTGGTTTCAGAATTCACCTTAAATGCATTGAAGAAAAGAAATTCCTACACAAGAAAACTCATGAAAGACTTAAAAAGCATGGGCTATGACGTAGAGTACGGTTACCTTTCACCAAACGACAAGAAAACACGCAAAATAGTAAAGAAAACCAAGCAATTCTCCTTAAAAATAAGATACATGCTAATTAAACTACTTCACGAAAACAAAGAAATAGATCCGCTTGCTATAGGAGACACCATAGATAACATAGTGTTACAGGAATTCATGAAAGATTTCGGCCATTTAGTAAAATGAACAAGCTTGAGTACATTAATCCTCACTACTTTAAAAATGAAACGAAATGAAAACAGTTCATCATCTGTTTCATCAAAAATATAGGTCACTATTAAAATACTAATTCATCACTATAGTTTTTACATATTACTTAAAAGTATCTAAAGTTAATCTACAGTATTTATACTCTATATAGACTTAGTAAACTTTAAATGCGGTTTTTGTATATATTATTCTGGTGATTTCCATGGTAAAAACTTACATATTTGAGATTAGGGAGAATGGAAGAGTAGTAGAAAGACATGAATTTGAAACTTTAGAGAGATTAATTGGATTTCTCCAAACATTTATGATGGTTAGGGGACCTTTTTGGACAACATTATCCATAGAAGAATCTTTAGAGAAAATTAGGCAGAAAAATCCGATATTAGCCGAAGCTGCGGGTCAGATAATTAACTATGTTAAACAATTAGGTGACGATATTGATATTATAGGGCGAAAACAATTCATATCATTTAAGGTTAAAGTAAATGGAAGAACAAGAAGATTTCTCGTGCTAGACTATACGAGAAAATCAAGACTGCTAATATACGATGGTAAGTATGAGGAATTATTAGGTGAAATTAGAGGAAATACCGTTCCACACGAGTTACTAGATCGTATAAAAAAGGAGTACCTTAAAATGAAGAAAAGAGGCTAAAATAATTTAAACTCTGTTTTTACTTTTTTCTTCTCCAAGAGCATTTATTATGGTTTATGGTGTTAGCTTATGTCGAATAATTATAGTGAAGGCAAATTAAGATGGACTTCCTCTTTAATAGCTGTCTTTATACGAAAACCTGAGTTTATAGAGGCTTTAGTGGCTCTCATAATCATACATTTAGCTTTTTCCTCGGCCTACGCCATTAAGATTGCTTCTTCTATTCCGTTTAAATTCTTTAGCGTCGGCTACTTCTTTATCACAGTTTCCGCTGCGGTGCTGACATTGTTAATCTTTTACGTAAGGAAATTGGAGATTCTTAAAGATAAAATGAAGACTAAACATACAGGGATAATTTATTCTCTCATCTTCATAGCCTCAATATTACTAGTTATTTGGCTACTTACACAAGCGCTTCTAGTGGCATTTGTTAAGCTAGAGTATTCGGCAATAGTTAATCAATACCGTAGCATGGTTAATAAAGCAACTAATGGTTTCTGGGAAAAACTCACCATAGACATTCTATGGAACATTACTAAGAACGTGAAAGAAGAGTTCACAGTAACCTATGGGAGAGCAGGATTTATACCGAGCAGGTTTCTCGATGAAAACGGGCCCTT
>Ga0180301_10004094_pt1 | contig 11270 bp, 10 predicted proteins | sample GuaBasSediGuay16_FD_121797 | JGI IMG/M metagenome (GOLD analysis project Ga0180301, IMG submission 121797) | Subseafloor sediment microbial communities from Guaymas Basin, Gulf of California, Mexico - Guay16, Core 4569-2, 12-15 cm | ecosystem: Environmental > Aquatic > Marine > Hydrothermal... | reverse complement strand
GGTCTTTGCTTTTGGGCAGAAACGACTCACAAGCCGCAGAGACGCCTGAAAAATGCCGAAAACCAGTCGGACTTCTCCTCCCGTATCGGAAGAGAATCATGAAAATGTTTAGCGTGAGGATCAAGCAGTAACTTGGCCGGAGAGTGAGTCTTATGCCTCGCGTTGTCAAGCATGAACTCCTGATGGCATCCGAGGAGATGCGAGCATATTTCTGATGGACTCTGTATTGTAAGGAGATACACCTTAAATTGCGATTCATTTTGGTCTGAATCGGCAAAACTATTATAGTGCTTCCCCTTAGGTGTCCCTATCTTCGCTTCCGCCTCCCCCTTCATCAGCTCCGCCAGCAGTAACTCTAACATCGCTTTTATCGGATCCTCATCCAACAAAAACCTTGTTAGCCATTCTTTCAAAAATGCCTTATAATCGCTTTGAGCCATCGTAATTGAAAGCATCCTTTCTTAAGGTTTTCTCTTTTAAGAGAAGAGTTTACGATGGCTCATTCCTTTAGATGAAATTGCAACCAATTTTCCACACCAGCATAGAAAATATTTTTTAATCTCTGTTTGGTGAGAAAAAAGTGATCCGGGAGACAAGTTGTTCAAAGATTGTCTTCTGATATTCTGGGTCTGTACTGATTAAAAGGAATGAATAATATTTTCCATCTTTTATCAAAGCAAAAGAATAATTTAAAGCTTCCCCAAATGGTTGCAAACCATCTTTTTCAGTTAGCTGGAGTATACAAACTGTAACCGGAAAACCAGCAACTTTTATTTTAAAACTGCCTATAAATCGACCAAGATGCGAAATCGTAATAGACCCATGAGAGTCTTTAGTCGGATCTTCTATTATTTTTCCTTCATACCCATCATAATGGATTATACGACCTTTCCCTGTCTCAAATTCTGAAATAGAATCCGTTACATTTATCATAAAAGTGGTGTGACCTTTATTTGTATAATGCACCCTACTACAGCCTGGTGTTTTTTCTGTGGCGATAATTCTTCCGTGACCATTACCTGTATATTGCACCAAGTCATTAGCTCCATCGAAATAGACTTTCCAATCCGCTGGTACCGAATAGGAAATGGCACCGAGCCTATATACTTTCCAAGCTGGCTTAATTGAAGATAGAAAAACAAAAGGATCTACCCAGTTTAGGTCTCTTGGGTCAATCTCTTCTGGAGTTCTTCCCCATCCTAAGTCTTTGCCCGAATTTTTGAAATCTTCTATACGAGAGGATTTGTTAATGCCAAAATGCAAATGTGATGGAGAACCTGCCTGAACTATCTTACCAATTGGGATGGTTAAATCGGTTACATCGACATCTTTTTTAACATCAGGCTCAGCATAGACATGTCCGTAAACTGCAAAGAAGCTCCGTTCTTTCCCCTCATTATCGAAATAATTATGTTGAATAATTACTACACACTCCCAAGGATCTTCAGAGCGCACTACTTCTGCTACCTTACCAGTTCCTATAGGATAAACATCCGACTTTTCCTTTGCATGAATATCCACACCTGTATGACGTTTACCGGGGTAGTTTTGACAGTAAATTTCTGAATCAAAATCATATTTTGTGTTTGTTTCCAAAACAGAATCTTCTCCCAGTGGGTTCTTCCATCCGTTTATCTGAGCACGAGAGTAATCAATTTTATAGTTATATGGAGACTTTTCTCCTACTTTAAAATCACACTTTTCTCCTACTTTAATATCAATTGTATTCGTAACCTCGGGCAGTTTTGGAATATCTTGATGCCATCCTTCTTTTGTTTTATAAGTCACAAAAAAATGATAATTACCTGGATATTTCAATTTCAATTTACCGCTATAAAAATAAGTTTCTCCGGGCTTCAAACTAACATTCTTTTTCCAATCAAAGTCAGGATATTTATCATTTGGATACTTTCCATTTAGTCTTCCGCCTACAATTAAAACATCAAAAGTGATAGGGGTTATCCCATTATTTTTAATGGTAAATTCTGCGGTTAAGATATCCCCAACCAAATATTTTTCATATTTTTCTTTAATGGGAAAAATACGAAGGCTTGATGTAATCTGTGGGTAAGCATTTGATCCTGCTTCCACCGCTTCAATTCTTGCCCAGCTCTCTGAAGGTGCATTAAGAGTATACTTGGTAAGAATTGCCATAAGCGTAGCCCTCATTGGCAGATTTAGGAAGTCTTTCATACTAATAAACTTCTTTGCCCACTTTTCAGCTATTTTTTCAGAAGAACGTTTTTTCAACCATTCTTTAAGTTTTTTAATAATATCAGATTTCGTTGTACAAACAAGAAATTCTCCTAATGCCTCTATTGCATCTTCTGTGTTATTCATAGTAATAGCGCGGCCAAACACGCCTAAATGTCCCGAACAATGAGATGTAATAGTGTAAAACAAGGGATCAATGAATCTTATTCCAGATTTTAATAGAGACTCATGAAAACGATCAAAGGTATTAGGGAGAAGCTCTTCTTTGAAAAATCCTCGCAAAGCCAAATCGACCATCAGTGCACCTAAAAGCATAGTATTTTCTGGCCTACCAACTAAATGCCCAACGCCCTTTGCAGTTTTAGCATTAAAATGAAGAAAGGAACCTTTTGAGAATTCTATTGTCCCAAGGTCTTTAGTATATAAAGGCCCTAACAGGTAAACACCATCGGTTTGAATTGGAATTTGTCCTTTTTTTCTCACCGTGAAATCTTGCTCTACATAAGCCCAAGTTAAAGTATTATTCCATAACTCAACATCTGCCTTAATTTTATCTCCTTTCTGTGTAATATTTTTACACTTGATTAAAATAATGAGTTCTTTTGCATTTTGACTACTCCAGGAACTTTTTAGTTTAAGGGTTTGCGAAGATCCAGAAAAATTGTTAGGTAATTCAACATGAATATCTAAAGTGTTACTGACTCCAGGAGCTTCCGGAATAGCTTTATTCCATCCATCTTTTGTCCTGTAAGCGGTAAAGAAATGATAATTGCCAGGATATTCAAGAGTCAATTTCCCTCTATAAAGATAAGATTCTCCTGGCTTTAAAGTTATATCCATCTTCCATTCAAAATCAGGGCATTTATCTTGAGGACATTCATCGTTAAGTCTTCCACCAACTGTTAAGATGTCAAAGGTAATAGGAGCTGTGCCAGCATTTCTAATAGAAAACTCTGCTGTTATGGTTTGGCCGACTTTGTAAGGTGGAGGTTCAAGAATTCTGAGAGAAGAGGTTATTTGAACTTCCGGACTTAAGCTTTCTTCCAAAAAAGTTCCATCTTCAAAAAACTCTATCGTTTCTTTAACTTCTATTCCTGATGTTTCTGATTCAGATAGCCATTTCCCGATTATGGCTTTCTTAATATCTATCTCTCTTCCCTCTACAGGAGTAAGAGATAAGAAAAAGACTATTATCAAGATGAAACAAAGCGCTATGGCTTTAGATTTCCTATTAATCTTCATCTCTCTAACTTACTTCCACATTGTTCGCAAAAGGTAGAATCAGAAGGAAATTTACTTCCACAATTTGGGCAAAACAACTCTTCCCCACTCTTTTTAAAATCTCTTTTGACATCGACGAGATATTCCACATCTCCGGGATCTGCAAAATAAATATTGCTTACGACCCAGCGTAGATATCTTACAATTCCCCAAGGTAGGTATATACCAAATGTGATAATAGTAAGTATAACTATTAGTAGCCAATTAGCAAAGAACCCAATGCCAGAACCTTTGAAACATAATTGCTTTCCATCGATTTTTGTATGTGCAGCTAACCATCTAATTTGCGCAGTAACTGCCCAAGGTGTGAAAATTCCAAGAGTAAATATAGTCAATAAGGAAGTCCAGATAAAAAGCCAAAAATAACCAAGCCCTGTGCCTTTAAATTCAAACTTTCCATGCGCCATGACTTACCTCCTTAAGAATTATTCTATTACAATCCATAACCCCCTATCTCTAAAACCTTTTTAGCTGTTTACCAACTATCTTATAAAGAACAAGAGCGCTGGTTTCACCTCCTTCTTCACTTAAAATCAATTCAGTAGTTCCATCTCCATCTAGCTCAGCTACAACTTCAATAAAGAAATTAGAATAACCTTCTACTTCTGAACCGGAACAGAAAGATGTTTCCTTTATAACTTCCCACTTCTTACCTTTCCAGGATACTAAAATACATATGTTTATGAAGTAACTGTTTTCCAATTTTGCTTTTAAGTAAACTTCTGGGTACCCGTCATTATCAACATCTAAAACCTCCATAGACCTTTTGGTAAGGGGTTTTCCAATATATTTTTGAATAACTGTCGGAGGGCAACCTCCTTTAATATTTTTAATTATAGAAGAAGGAAGCTCATCTAAGCCTTTCCTTTGTTCCTTGGTTAAAATCTTTTCACTTAAAAAGTACGATCGCTGAGGTATAGGTTGGCTTAAAGCCAAAATATCTGTTTTTAATATCTCATAAGTTTCTCCTCTCTTTGGTTCATGGTTTTTTTCACATGAAACATTTCCAGCCACAACAATGTGATTTCCTATGGCATCCGCATATAACATTCCAGAGGTAATTTTGGTTGCATTGAAGCGCCCTACCAACTTCCCTTTATCATAAAGCCAATAAATTTTAATATCTTCTAAAAACTTCTTAATTTTTCATGTTTTCTCGATCTCTTCTTTGGGCATCATAGCTTCATCAAAGTGAGAAAATATGGAATAGAATTTACCATCTTTCCATTCCACAAAAGGCTGAATGTAAGGTTTTCCTTATTTACGAAAAACACCCCTGCTACTACACTTTTTTTAGATTGAGGTTTAATTTCTTTGTCTTTTACTTGTTCGGTAACCAAATTAAATCTCTTGCTAAACATTTTCTTTTTCCCTACTGCCTCAATCTCAGCAGTTAAAGTGTATTCTCCTCCTTGCAAACCCATTGGAATTAAAAATTGCAAAGAAAATAAATGAACTCCTTCAGTCTTTTCCGATTCTTTCTTTTTGATTATCAATGATATATCTTTACCTAAAAGGAGCGCACTCTCTTTTATTTTAAATTTCTTTTCCTCTTTTGGAGCTACAAGTCTATATTTAACCTCAAAAGTTAACAAATCCCCTCTTTTTACTAATTCTGGTTCTAAAGTTGCTGATTCTATAATGATAACAGGCTCTTTAATAATTTCATATAATTCTTGAATCTTTGAGTCAACTTCATTCTTTTCATTTAAGTATTTTGAAGAGATTATGCTACTGAGCCCTTCTATTTCTAAAATACTGTCAATTGTTTCTTTTATTGAAAAGAGGGATTCAAATTTATCCTCAATTGAAATGGCTCCGCTCAGCTGCTTCTCAGCTTCTTGCTTTTTATAAAGTAGTGGCTTCAAAGCTTCAATATAATCGATTTTTAAAACCTGAGATATTTGAAACATAATTCCTTCAAAGTCAAGACCCTCTGTCATTATTAGCCTCAATTTTATCTTTTCCCCACCTGGGTTTTTAAGATTAATATCGAGGTTGTTTTTCTTTACGTTAATCTTTTCAACCTCAATAACCATTTCTGCCGGGAATAACTCAATCTCATTCAAAGAAACATATCTACCAGAATATTTCTTTGGAGTTATGACCTTTTTCCTGAACGATTCCTTAGACGCAATCTTTAGACCACCTTCTGCATAATATCTGATCTCTTCGCCATGAATTTCATTGACGATGCTTAATTTTGCAGAGTATCCTTCTTTATCTTTAGAAATGTAAGTGATACCCAGTGGTACCTTTGTTTGAAATGTTTTCCCCAATAGCTCTTTTTTTAAATCAACAGCTAACGATATTTCATTACCAAAGCTGTCAATAAAAAAGATAAAAACAGTAAAAAGCAAAAATACTTGAACTCTTTTCATTTTGACGCCCCTCTAATCTTGATTTACTCTATTACAAAAATCATATCATTAATTTCTTTAATTTCTTTAAATCCACTGATTATTTGTAAAATTTTGTTTTTTTCCTCTATACTTTTGACGGTTCCCCTTAGAGTTACACTTAAATCTCTTTCTACTTCTACTGTTATATTTTCAAATCCTGCATTATTCAATGCTTTTCTAATATCATTTTCAAGTTTGTCTATATCCACTTTTTTTTCTTTTTTAGGCACAGCTACTCTTATGGCATCTCTTACACCTTTCAACTCTCCAAATTTCTTTGCAATAGCAATAGCATACTCTTTATCTCGTGGTTCAATTACGGTTCCACGCAGTACCGCTATCAAACTTTGATCTACTTCAGCATACACTTCAGTGAGTCCTTTATTTCTAAGCTCTCCATTGATTTTTTTCCCTATTTCTGAAGGCTCGATAGTCTCTGGTGCAGGCTGCGATACAACTTCAGTTTTTGATTCTTGCGTATCTGAAACTTGTGTTTCTGGTTTTTGAGTTTCAAAAGCTTTAGTTTCTGGGGTTTGATGGGTTTTAGGTACTCCTGAGACAGTAGTAACTTCGGCCCTCTTTTTACTTGGATGTCTTGAAAAATATAAATAACTTCCTACTCCAACCATAATGAGAATCAATCCAAAACCAGCAATCCATGCCCATGCCTTCGAAGGTCTCTTTGCTTCCTTTTTAACCTCAATTTTTGGAGCAGATTCAATTTTAGGTTTGACAATTCCCTCAGATTTTATCTCTTTTTCTACTATAATAGGTGGGCTGATTTTCTCCTTTAAAGGGGTTCCATCCTTTCTACAGAATCTTGCTGTCAGAGGATTTTCTGCACCACATTTTGGGCAGATAATTATATCTTTTGGTTTTTCTTCTACAGATATTTTTGGTGTTTCAGTTGGAGGAAAGACCTTTTGAAGTGGTGTTCCGTCCTTCCTGCAAAATTTGGCAGTCAATGGGTAAGGTGTGCCACATTTGGGGCAGAAAATCGTGTCCTTGGTTTTTTCTGTTTCTCCAGGTTTTTCTGTTACCTTTTCTTCAGCTTGCTGGAAGTTATATCCATCAACCTTACAGAATTTTGCGGATATAGGATTTTCAGTGCCACAGATTGGACATTTTTTTGTCAGGGTAGTCTGAGTTTTTGTCATCTCAACTTTTGCCCCACACTTTGGACAAAATTTTGCAATATCGGGGATAATAGATTTACATTTTTTACAAATCATAAAACACCTCCGTTATCCCAGCCTCTCTCCACAGTAACTGCAGAAAGAGGCGTTAAAGGAATTCTTCTTCCCGCATTGTGTACAAAAGACAATTCTTAAAATAACCCTACCTCAATTATAAAGCTAATACTTTTCTCTTTGAAGTTTTTCATTTCGAATTTTACTTCCAAAAAGACTATGAGCTGTTCAATAACTTGTAACGACTTGATAATAAAGCCTTTGCAAACCTCCTTTCCTTCCCCTATCGCAACTGTTGAGTGATAATATGATAAAATCCTCTTCTTTTTTAGTTTAGATCCTCTTTCATTTTTTCTTCAACTCAATTCCTCTAAAAAATCTATATTATTTTTGAACACCCTTTGTTTTTATTCTATTCCTTGGCGCCATGCTGCCGGAGAATGTCGGCAATCTCTTCTTTTTTTTCTCTTAATGCAATATGCAATGGTGTTATGCCGTAATTATCCTTTGCATTGACATCTGCACCGCTTTTAATCAAAGTCAAAACAATATCTTTATCCACCCGCCGTTCACTATATTGTAAACACAAATGTAGAGGCGTGCGACCATCTAAATCCCTGGCATTAACATCTGCGCCATTTTCGATCAAGGTCTTAATAAATTCTTTAAGAGGCTCTTTAAGACAATATGCGGACAATCGAATCTGGTGTGTCAGAAGAAGATGTAATGGCGTTTTTCCATGCCTATCTTTGGCGTTTACATCAACTCCATACTTCAAAAGAACTTTTACAATGTCGATGCCTCTTTCCCAACCCTCTCTATATTGTGGCCTAAATACTTCATGAAGCAAGTTACTACCATATTTACTCATTTTTGCATTACCCCCATTTTTGATTAGAAGTTCTGCAATTTCAGCATTACCGAGAAGCACCGCCCAGGACAAAGCCTCTGTTAGTGCTTTAATATTTTCTTTTTTGGCTTTTCTTATCAAAACTTCGGCTACTTCCAAAGTACCCTTTTTTGTACTTTTCCAAAATGTTATTCCTTTTATCAGTTCTTTACCTTCCTCAGCTTTAACATCAGCCTTCTTGGCAATATCAACAGCAATCTCTTGAAATCCTTGATTGATCAATCTATATATCGCAGAATCGGTTACTTTTGCACCTTTCTTTACAAGAAGTTTCACCATTTCTACGTGACCTTCTTCTGCAGCCAGATCTAATGGAGTTTCGCCGTAAGCCTTTTCATTAGCATCTGCTCCCTTCTCGATCAAAAATTTCGCAACATTGATATGGCCATATGCAGCCGCAAAGTGTAACGGCGTTAAACCATGTAACTTTGCATTTACTGCCGTGCCTTTTCGCAGGTGGTTTTTTACATCTTCCAAATCACCCTTTTCTACTGCCTTATGGATGGTTGAGTATTTAAGGGGTCTCTCTTTTTGGCCACAACTCGCAAAAAAAATTACGGCAAGAATCACCATTACTACTAATCGTAAAATACGCATTGATTTTCCCCCCTTTCTGATTTTTATTCCAATTATATTGCTCTTTTAAACAATTTTTCAATATTTCTCAAGAATCTCATGAATGCTAAAAACCAAAATCTAGAATTCACATAGACAAACGCAAATTTTCCAAAGTAATTATCATTATACTGATAAGAAATCCCTCCACGAAAACTTCTAGCAAATCCCTGAAGACCTTCCTTTCGAGGACCTGAGAAGGATAAAAATAAAATATAACATCCCCCAATTTTCAGAACAGTTGTTCGCAAAATGTAATAAACCTGAAGAGAGAGGAGTTTATCATCTTAAGAAAACCGAAAAAATCTTTCATTACACCTTTTTACTTTATTTTAGTTCCACATCTTGCACAAAACTTTACTTCTTCTTTTACAAGTGCGTTGCATGTTGGGCAAGTCTTACCTTTTACTATAGCCTCTACCATCATAGCACAACCACAACTCATGCAAAATTTTGCATTTGCCTTATTAGGTGCTCCGCATTTTGGACACATAACGATATCCGCTCCATATCTCTCTCTCAATGCTTCAAGTTCGATCTTTTTTATAGCCCCCTCAAGCTCAGTTATCTTCCTAAAAAGAGAGGTTATCTCTTTACACTCTGCTTTTAGCTCGTCCTCCTTTAAAACGCCCATATTAAGCATCTCAAATACTTTTTTCCCCAAGACTTGAAATCTACTTTCAATAGAGTTTTGAACATTCTTGATCTCATTTTTCAGTTTTGTGATTTCTATCAGTTCTTTGCTTTTTGAACTTACTGCTTTAACTCCTTTGCCAATACTGTCTGTTATTTTTTCAAAAAAATCCCTCATTAATCCCCCCCTATTTTAATGAATGACCACAGTTAGTACAGAACATATCATCTGGAGAGACCTTAGCACCACACTGGGTACAAAATGATGGCTTAGGAGGTCCCTTTAAAGTAGTACTTTGAACTGGTTTGAGACTTACTTTCTTTAAAAGATCTCCAGGCAAGACGTTCACTATACAAACAGCGAAAAAGAGGAGCATAGATGCGTAGAAACCAAAATGATAATTGATGTCAATCATTCCTCCCCCTTGGATTAAAGCCTCTTTGCTCAATTTGTTTTCCAAAAGGTATAAGAGAATTCCGCCGCTGCCTCCACAGACGCTTAAAATCACTTTCCGGACTCGTTCATTTTTTATTAAAAAACCCGCTAACATACCTGCAATCCCTACTATAAATGCTATGGTTGCCATTCCTTCCCGTGTATTTACTTCTTTAAATTCTTCTTCTAAATCTAAACCTAAACCTTTAGGTATCTTAATTGTTTCACCTATTGCAAGGTCAATGCCAGAGAATGTGTAAAACTTTTGGCTTCCACACGAGACCGTACTCCAGGGAAGCAAAAATGAGAGAATAGCCAATCCTAATAAACTTAAAGATATTTTTCTCATCTAAACCCCCTTGCCATTCTATTTTCGTTACGTATTTTATACAAAATTTTTCAATTTTTTTAAATAAGTAGTAAGTTTTTCCAAAACCATGATGGCACTTAAAGATAAGAATTTGGTTTTCTGCTGAGCCGGATGGGGTGAGCATCTTAGTCCTCATTTCCCCCTTAAACCGTCGTGAGGGAATATACATCACGACAAAATGGATGTCAAGAGAAGGGGGCTCTATGATAAAAAGTGTGATAAAAAGGTTTGGAAGTTATTGAAAAGAGAGGGAGAAGCGAGCAGTTGACATAAGATTTTCAGATTTTAAGGGAAGGTGGTAGGATTTAGGGTGTTTACTCCCTAATTTTTACATTAGGAGGACCTACCACCGATGAGAGATTTTATCAAAAAGCTATTTAGCTTACAAGTGTTGGTTTGAAGGCAAAGATATTGTAATCTAGGTAGGCAGGCCCAAGAAGAAGGCTTTATGTCCCCATTGTCAGAGTTTAGCCCGGAAGGGGCATCAGGTGATGAAGAGAAGGAGGGTGTTTCATTGTTTCTTTTTAGGGAGGAAGGTCTATCTCCAGGTGAGCAAGAGGCGATTTCAATGTTCAAGCTGCCATCGGGTTTTTACAGAGGATTTACCAGGGATAAGGAAATGGGCAAAGCGGAGTGATTTGCTGTGGCTAACGGCCTTTGAGATGTTGCGGTATTTGAGTTTTACCACTTCTTCTAAGCTAACAGGGACAAGCTATTGTTCCTTAAGACGAGAACTTTTACGGGTAATAAAGAGTGACCAGATAGATTGGCAGAGATTATACGCTCGGGAAGATAGTTTGATAATAGGCATAGATGAGCACAGTTTTCGGGGCCAACGGATGGCTACTACCATCACCGATATCAGTAATCACAGTTTGTTGGCCGTGTTAAAAGATCATCGTAAGCAGACGATAAGGATCTTTCTGAGGTCCATTCCTCCAGAGATAAAAGAGAAGATTCGAGAAGTTTGTGGGGATATGAAATGGATGTCTGTGAAATTAGTAGAAGAGGAGCTGCCTCAGGCGAAGATGGTAGTGGATAAATTTCATCTGACAGGATGCCAACATGAGGATAGATGAGGCCCGCCGCATAGTGTCAATGAGAGTTGTGCCTCTCTTTCTTTGACCAAACCGGCCTTAACCTTTTCTTTGAGCCGGTAGGTATTACCCTTGATATTGATAGTGGTTGAGTGGTGAAGCAGTCGCTTAAGAATAGCTGT
>Ga0180301_10004093_pt1 | contig 11271 bp, 15 predicted proteins | sample GuaBasSediGuay16_FD_121797 | JGI IMG/M metagenome (GOLD analysis project Ga0180301, IMG submission 121797) | Subseafloor sediment microbial communities from Guaymas Basin, Gulf of California, Mexico - Guay16, Core 4569-2, 12-15 cm | ecosystem: Environmental > Aquatic > Marine > Hydrothermal... | reverse complement strand
TATTCGGCCTCACGTAACCCCATAGCTAGTATATTTAAGTTAACGCTAACAGTGATTATTTCAATACCTATGATAATTTTCAGCAGATTTCTTTTTGAAGCTATACAGTATAAACCTATTAGGATTAAGATCAGGGCTATATTAGCATAAAATATCTGGAGAAACATCACTTCTCCTCCTCCACAACAACTTCTTCCTCCTCAACCTTTGCTTTCTCTTTTCTGAAAAGGGCGGAAATAGCTATAGCTGTAGTAAAAAGCAAAAATGCTTGAACCACTACATCAAGCCATCTATTACTCCAAACAAAGTAAGGTTTTTGCTCAAGTCTAAAATCTAATCTATACCCCACTAGCGTTACTTGAAAGACATCGGGATTCATTAATATGACATACACTAACAGTAGTATAACCAGTAATGCCGGAATTGCTTCTTCAACCTTCACCTTCTTCACCACTCCTTACATGCATAAAGGCTAATAATAACACGGTAACTCCACCAGCATAAACCGATAATTGAAAAACAGCAACATAGGGAGCTCCTATCAGGTAGTAAATTACCGAGAGAAACACGTTCATTATCGTGAAGGCTAGGATTGATTTAAAAAGATCTTTGACCTCAACGGCTACAAGTGCAAATATTATCGTTAAAATTGAAAAGAGATAATGAAGCCACATCCTTGTCACCTATCTAACTAATAGATCTTTCTTATTAAATGCTATATTTTCGAAGATATCTGATAATTCTATGGCTTTAACTGGACAGTATTCGGCACAAGATCCGCAGTAAATGCATCTGTACATGAAGAATATCGGTCGTTTCCCCTTTTCATCTTCAATTATCTTAATAGCCTGAGCGGGGCATACTCTAAAGCACATTTGGCATCCAATACATTTATCTCTGTTGAATATTATTCTACCTCTAAATCCTTTTGGCAGATGAACTAATTCTCTTTCTTTAAATGGATAAAGAATTGTTGCACGCTTCTTTAACAGATTTTTGTAAATCTCGCTTACCATATAACCCGGCCTAGGCATTAAAACACCACCCTCACAATTAGAACTGATATTAGAGATAGGGGAATAAGATATTTCCAGGAAAGGACAAGCATTTGGTCTACTCTTAACCTTGCAAATAAGGCTCTTAAAGTCGTTAATACCAGGAGTACGATTATGGATTTGACGATAAAGTACAAGGTATAGAAGACTATTTCCAATCCAGGAACAACAGGGCCAAGGGGCCCTCCTAAAAATAGCGTAGCGCCTAGTCCGCATAGGAGCAATGTTTCTACATCTTTTCCAAGTCTAAATAGTGCTAATTTTTTCCCAGAATATTCTACGAGCCAACCTGCGACTATCTCTTGCTCGGCCTCGGGTATATCAAATGGTATTCTTTCAAGCTCTGCTTGAGCCGTTATAGCAAATATTATGAACGCCAGAAAGTTAGGTCCTAGAATATGCCATATACTGCTTTGGCTTTCGACTATGTTTTTAATAGTTAGTGAGCGTGAGGATATAGCTACGCTTACAATTGAAAGCATAAATGGAATCTCGTATCCTATAAGCTGTAAAACTGCTCTTTCAGCTCCTATAGTCGCAAACCTATTTGTAGAAGCCATTCCAGCAGTGTACACTAGTATAGAAATCATAGTCAATAAGGCTACGAAGAAGATCAAGTCTCCAGTAAATGATATAACTCCGGTCGTTCCACATATCGGCAGGAATAGAGTAAGTAGAAGGTTTATTGCGAAAAATAGTATTGGAGTTAAAGTAAACAGGAATTTATCAGCTCCTTCTGGAATTATATCTTCTTTTGATAGCAATTTTATAAAATCAGCTAATGGTTGAAGTATTCCATGTGGTCCAGCATATAATGGTCCAATTCTATTTTGAAGTCTAGCGTAAAATTTTCTATCTATCCACTCGTATAGCAGAGAAAGCACTCCTATGAAAGCAAAACCTGGGAATAATATCATTTCAATCATCTTGTACAAAACTTCAATCATGCCTCTCAAACCTCTTCAAAGAATATCTTACAAGCTCATTATAAGTCCAAACCCAGCTTTTACTTTTTTCAATATCTATAAACATTACTCTACCTGTACAGCAAAGACAGGGGTCGATTGATCCAAATATGATTGGAATATCGGCAATATATACGATATAGTCGCCTCTAGAAGTTAGCATTCTAGCGGTAGATGGTATGTTTGCTAGAGTGGGGGTTCTGACCTTATACCTGTATGGTTTATCGCTTCCATCAGATCTAACATAGTGTAGAAGTTCGCCTCTCGGTGCTTCTACCCTGCTAACTGATTCTCCGGGCGGCGGTCTTACTATTACCGGCATTCTAATCCTATACTCGCCGGAAGGTAAGTGGTCTAAACTATATCTAACCATGTTAATACATTCCAAGATTTCATCAACTCTTACAAGTATTCTAGCATAAACATCACACGTATCGTAGGTGACTACGTTAAAAGGTACCTCATCGTGGGCAATGTATGGATCATCGGCTCTGATATCATGTTTTATGCCGGAAGCTCTTAGTACCGGACCTACTGCAAAAAGCTCTATAGCTTCGCGAGGCTTAAGAATGCCGACATTCTGTGTTCTTACTAGCACAGTGGGTTCTTCCATGACAACTTTTTTGAAATATTTAGTCCTTTCCTCTAAATAATCGAGACTTTTTCTAATTTTTTGCTCTATCTCAGGCGTGATATCTCTTCTAACTCCTCCGATAGTATTATATGCGGTGACTACACGATTTCCAGTAATTGTCTCGAGTAGATCTAAAACTTTCTCTCTATCTCTCCACACATACATGAATAAAGTTTCAAATCCTATTTGATGTGCTGCGAGTCCAAGCCATAGAAGATGACTGTGTATTCTGCTTAGCTCTTCGACTATGAGCCTAAGATATTTAGCCCTAGGAGGAATCTCTTTGCCAAGTAATTGCTCAATGTTCTGTGTATAGCATAAGGTATGAGCCGCGTTACATATACCGCATATTCTCTCAGCTAGAAATATTCCTTTCATATAATCTCTATATTCGAATCCTTTTTCAATGCCTCTATGAGTATAGCTGACATTTATTTCAACATCTATGACTTGTTCTCCTTCGACTTTGAATTTCATGAGAAGGGGTTCTGGATGAACGGGATGCTGAGGCCCTATGGGAATATAAAAACTCATGATTTCACCTCAATGGCTTGGGATGTTCGGCTTCATAATCTTTTCTGAGCGGATAAACTCCTTCAGGCCAATCTTCAGGAAGAATGAAACGCTTTAGATTTGGATTGCCTTTAAAAACTATTCCGAGCAAGTCATAGGCCTCTCTTTCATATAATTCGACTCCTCTAGCTATATCGCATATGCTATCAATGACAGGTTCATCTTTAGAGATTTTAACTTTAACAGAGACTGAAATTCCATATCCTATGTGGGCAATAACTTCAAAATGATCCTTAGCATCAACGCCAGTTATAGCTTCAACGTGTTTCATATCAAGGTCATGTAGAAGGAATTTTACTACATCCTTGTAGCATTCCTTACTGACTTCGACAAATACTCTTCTCTTCATAGGTATTTTACACTCGACTATTTTATCGCCGAATTTCTCTTTCAATATATTAATTATTTCTTCTTCATTCATAGTTTCATCCTTTCATGATTTTTTGAGCAAGCAGGTTTACTGCTTGAATAACGGCTTCGGGTTTTACAGGACAACCTGAAATATACGCGTCAACAGGTATTACGCTATCTAGGCTTTCATAAACGTTATAGCATTTCCAAAAGGCTCCGCCGCTAGTTGCACATGTTCCAGCAGCTACGACAAACTTTGGTTCCGGCATTTGGTTATATATCCTTATGAGCCTATCCCTAACTTGTCTGGTAACCGGCCCAGTAACTACTAGTATATCTGCATGTCTTGGGCTACCCTTTAAGAGTAAACCGAACCTTTCAAGGTCGTATCTAGGAGTCAATGCGGCGACTACTTCTATATCGCATGCATTGCAGGCTCCGGTGTTGAAAAAGAGTATCCAAGGACTTCTGCCCCTAGCCCATCTAATCATTTTTTCAGTAAACCCCATGTTTAAGCCTCCTTATAGAGACATATAATGCTAGGAGAGCTATTAGGATATACAGCGAGACTAGATAGATTATGTTTAACCTAAGGGGATCTAGAAAGGGTACACCCATAGAGAAGATTACTATTATTGAAGTTATATCGAAGATTAAAAATAGTACTGCATATTGGAAGAATAAAATCCTCATAGGTATTATTCTCGGTGGAAAATATTCTCCGCAAGCATAGGGAGCTACTTTATCCTTGTTGGGCTTAAACGGGGGAGCTATCATTTTTCCAAAGAGATATATGGATAGTGCAGTTAAAATAGAAATTAAAAAGGCGAACGCTGGAGAAGCGATGAGCTCTAAAAGATCCACGATAGCCACCGTTTAAAGTGTAGTTTACCGCTAAAATATAAGTTTTACTTTATCATTTATCAAAAAGGAAATAGCTAATGTATAAAAGTTCTTAGCTTGATTTAAGTAAAAATTTACTAATTGATGAATAATAGCTGATATGCATATTTTAAGCGATGAATGTTGCATATTCAAAAAACATAAAAGCAAGGACTCCTACGTGTTTTTAGGGTGTATAGGTTGCCTGAGGTTAAGCTTTATATGAAGTATGACGAGTTGCTAGAAAGAGCCTATAAGACTCTACCTAAGAAGCCCGTTGTAGTGAAACAAAGATTGACATTGCCTAAGCCTGAGGTTGTGGTCTCTGGGAAGCGAACCTTTATAACTAACTTTAATCAGATATGCGATATACTAAGTAGAAAACCTCAGATAGTTCTTAGGTATATTTTAAAAGAGCTAGGAGCTCCGGGAGTCTTGCATGAAAACATGGCAGTTATACAGGGAGAGTTCTCCAAAAAGACTATAGAGGCGATTTTAGACCGCTTTTTCAAGATGTATGTTGTATGCCCAGCGTGTAAAAGCCCTGATACACGATTGGTGAAAGAGAAGAAATTTATGTTCTTAATATGTGGCGCCTGTGGAGCTAAGAGCCCGGTAAAACCTTTCTAGCCATTTTTATCGTAAACATTCTGTAATATTTCTTACACATTTTTATGTTGATTTTTAACTTTAAACAAAAATCTTATACTTGAAATTTTAAGTAGTATTTCCGGAAACTTGAGAATTATAGATGCGAAGTTTTCTTATCTTTAACTCTGTCTAATATATTTAGGACTAACTCTATGACATATTTTAATTTTGAGAAGTCCATCCGAATCTTTCAAAAGCTAAATTTCGTTCTCTCTATGCTCTATGACAAAGAGTTCAGTTAAGGGATCACACTTTGTTCAATTCAAGTAGGACATATTTGTTTAAATTTCCATTTAAAAGCTTGACAATATTTTTTCTAAGATATTTGTTACTACTTCTGCAGCTTTTATAATATTATGGTGCATTTTATCTCCAAGTCGGATATTTACTGCTTGAATTCCGAAAATATATCCTTTAACATTTCCTATGAGCTTTAAAACTAGAGAGAATGGAATGTTATGGGTGCTAAAAATTCCATATTTTTTCTCAGCGTCGGAGAGAGAGGCAAAAATCACACTTCCAGGCTCTAAGTCTGCATTGATCGCATCTACGAAAATTATAACTTTAGGATCTTTTGAGGCGATATATGAAATGAAGTTCTCGGGGTTAGTGCCAGCAATGACTACATTTTCCGCAAAGCCTCTACTCTTCAAACGCTGTGCTATAAGTACTCCCACACCGTCATCTCCACATAATGGATTACCTACACCAATCACTACAATATTGCCTTCGCCAGCGTGCTTCTTCAAAATCGAAATTAATTCGGCCATGTCCGGAATACTTGTCGACATATGCGTTCGAGTTAACTGCCATACTTCTACTTAAGTTTAAGTCTGAATGTATTAGGAAAATCGAATGGCTTATAATGTAAAACTAACAAGAAATCTTCTAATGCAGCTTCTTCACCATATAGAAAGAACGTTTATGCCTTCTATAGCCGAATCGCCTATAGTATTCTCTAGCGCCTACTCCTGATATTATCAACATTTTTCTACTGTCAAATTCCTCTCGTGCTATCTTTTCAGCTTCAAAAAGAAGTTTTCTTCCCAACCCTTTATGCTGCCAGAATTCAGAATTTCGCTCTCCTACAGGAATCTGCGGACCGTAAACATGTAACTCCCTTACTATTGCAGTCTTTCCATCGATCTCCCATCGATGCGCATTTTCTGATGGAATTCTTAATCTTAGAAAACCGTATATTAAGTCGGCATCATCTATGAAGGATAAGAAAACTTCGATTCCCATACTTGCCTCGTAAATCAGCTTCTCCATTTTAAGAGTACTAGAAGGTTTTAACCCTGTTTTAAGGAAATAATGACCCACTTCGCGACATCTTATACACTTGCACTTTAACCCTTTCTTAGCCATGTACTCTTTTACTACTTGTCTCAAATTACCTATCTTAGGACCATCTACTATATGATAGAGAGGAAGGTCGCGTTGAACCCGCATAATTCTAACGTATCTAGGTATGAGCGTCTTCATCTTAGCTATAAGCTCTATCCAAGTCTCTTGATCATAGGATTTATAGATTCCTCTTTTCCATAGACTATACAATATCGTCCCTGGAATAACGAGTGTTGGATATATCTTCAGCATGTCAGGTTTAAACTCCGGATTTTCGAATATTTCTTTGATCATTTCTAAGTCTCTATCTGGATCTGAGCCAGGTAGTCCAGGCATTACATGGTAAACCACTTTGTATCCGGCATCTTTCAGTATACGCGTGGCTTCTATAGTATCCTTAACCGTGTGTCCTCTTTTAATTAATTTTAAAATATCATCGTATATCGACTGTACGCCCAACTCTATTCTCGTAGCGCCTAAATGGAGAAACCAGTCTACGTGTTTCTCTTTAGACCAATCCGGTCTCGTTTCTAAAGTTAAACCTATACATCTTATTTTTGCATGTTCATTTTTCATTTGGGCTTTTTCTAGTGATGGCTCTTTGATTTTCCTTTGCGGAAAACGATTCATTGCTTCCAAGGCGTTAGCTATAAACCACTCCTGATAACTTCTCGGCATTGCTGGGAAGGTTCCGCCCATGACTATAAGCTCTACTTTTGAAGGTTTATGACCCATAGCTCTATATTGCAGAAGTCTTCCTCTAACCTGTTCATACGGGTCAAAGTTGTATTGCAAGGCTCTCATTACTGCTGGAGAGTCCTCAAGGTAGCTTTGAGGAGTCCCAATTTCTACTCCTCCGGGACAATAGATACACCTTCCATGAGGACAGGGATATGGAGTAGCCATTATTGCAACTACAGTAACTCCAGATATCATTCTGACTGGTTTTTTCACTTTCTTAACTATCGCCATTTTTCACTGCCTCTGCAACGAAATTTCTAGCTATTAGCCCCTTTTTAGGACTCCATCCATATAACCTATTTATCTTAAATATTCCTTGAGCTGTTACCAGATTTTTAAGCTCTTCTTTTGTAAAGAGATGGAAAAAACGCCTTACTTCCCGCCTTGTAGTCCTCCAGGATATAAAAACATCACCGAATTCGAAACTTTTCCTCATAATCCAAGTTTTCACTGCATAGAGGAAAAGAGATGGTTGTAGTAAGCTCCATACACTCACTATGAGTCCTCCTCTATTTTTCAAAACTCTATGGAATTCTCTGATAGTTCTTAATCTTTCCTTGTGAAGTGGTATATGATGTATAGACGCTATGGCTACGACATAATCAAATACATTATTTCTAAATGGAAGATACCTCATGTCTCCCGTAATACCATCAATGTAGGATCCCAGTTTTCTCCTATATACAGTTTTTACTGAACGTTTAACCATGCCTTGAGATATATCTAGAGCAACTACGTAAAAGCTCCTCTCAGCAAGGTATAGTGAATGCAATCCGCTTCCACAACCAGCGTCTAAAATAAGTTTGCTTCCATTCTTTATGTTAGAGAGAAGCTTTACCCAAACATATCCTCGTCTATAAGTTTGTGAAATCTCCTCATATGCTAGGAAGACATTATCAACTAGTATGGATTCCACGTTCTTTTTCTCTTTCTTTAACATAGCGTTCTATGATTTTTTTAACTATATCTAGATTTATTCCTTCTTTAGCAGAAATAAAGATAACCTTATCTGTAGCCAATAAGTTCCGAGCAATTTTATTCATCTTTTCCACATGTTCATGAGAAGCTATATCTATCTTATTAGCTACATAGGCGAACGGTACATCCTTAAAACTACTTAGTATTTCATGTAGAACCCCGATTTGATAGTCCAGGGTAAAACCGCAAGTTTCCGTAGGATCAAACATGAAGATTATTAGATCTGCTAAATATTTAAGAGCCAGTATTGCTTGCAGCTCTATCCTATTCCTTTCCGAAAGCGGGCGGTCTAGTAATCCAGGAGTGTCTAAAACCTGAACCACGGTAGAGCCTATGGTTAGATGCCCTACTGTGATGGACTTGGTAGTAAATGGATATTCTCTAACCTCAGGCTTAGCTCTGGTCAAGGCTCTGACAAGCGAAGATTTACCCACATTTGGAGGCCCTGCTACAACTACTGAATAAATTTCTGGATTTATATCGGGGAGTTTTAGAATTTTTATCTGAGCTGCCCTTACAATTTTAAAATCCTTGTTTAAATCTTCTAGTATAGATTTTAGTCTCCCAAAGTAGGCTCTTCGCTGTTTAACTATGCTAGCCCTATCTTCAGCTCTCCTTATCGCTAAGATATGTTCTTTAGCTACTTTATTAAGTATGAAAGCTGCTCCATATATTCTGCTTAAACTTTTCTTAAGAAAATTTAAATCTACTATAATACTCAGTAGTTCACGATAAAAAGGATGAAGTTCTTTCACAAATGGAGTTGTAAGAGCTATTTTTCTTAATCGAGATACTATATAGCTATTAGCGGTTTCGATTCTTTTAATTTCTATTTTTTTGATATATCCAAGTTTTCTCCTAGGCAAAGTTGCTCCATTGATTTTTCTGGCTCTCCTAACAGCAGCTTCAAATATTTCTTCGTAGCTTGACGGAGCCAAAACCATTTTTCGAGTTACTATAGATAAACTTCTCTTCAATTTCATCAACTAATACCTAAGGATTTTAAAAATTAAATCTCATCCTTGAGAACTTCCAAAACTATAGCTGGACAAACTTTGATAACTCCTTTCATTTTTCCAAGTTCATCTATAAAAGCGGCTAACTCTTCGTTGTCTTTAGCAATTACAGTCGCTATTATCATATGGTCCCCTGTTGAAATCGCCACGTATTTGACATTTTCTTTCTCAACAAGTTTCCTAGCAACCTCTAATAGATCACTGGACTCCACATCTAGCCCAACTATAGCTAGCCCTTTATACCCTAGTTTAGGGTAGTCAATTTTGATAGTATAGCCGCGTATAATGCCCATATCCTCCATCTTTTTTATGCGTTTTTTTATCGCAACGTCGCTTATGCCTAGAATACTTGACATTTTAAGCACTGGTGTACGGGCGTTTTTCTTGAGTATATTTATTATTTTAAGATCAGTTGAATCTAGTGTCGCCAACTTTAATACACCTTAATGTCAAGTAACCAAAGGTATTAAATAAATTATACGCTGTTTCGAGGATACATATTTGAATGTTAAAATATCTGAGTCTTAATCTAAGAAATAGAAAATGCGGGGGCCGGGATTCGAACCCGGGCAGGGCTTCCCCAGCGGAGCCTACTGGCTTAAGGCTCTCAGTCCGCCCCCTTTGACCTAGCTCGGGCACCCCCGCTTACTTTGAATATCAAATTAGGGAATATAAGTTTTTCATATGAGAACTTATGCGCCGGCCGGGATTCGAACCCGGGATTCGCCCGAGCCTGTTGGAGAGGCTCGTTCAGCGGCGTGGACTCGGCGCCTCAAGAGACTAGGCCGCCATCCTACCAGACTAGACTACCGGCGCTAGGATAATTATCATCACTACTGTTTTTAAATGTTGCCTTCAATCATCTCCGTGAATATAACTCAGGCTTATCTAGCCAATAGATTAATCTTATGATAGCTTAATAGAGAATGCTAGGTAAGATACCCGGAACCTTTAATCAGAGAATAGTTTTCGATCTACTTTTCAACAATAGGTATGTCTAAGATAGAATATAGATAATGGTGAGATTAAAATACCTAGACTTTATATTTTTAGAAACTTAAAGTCGATTTAAGACTATTTTAGGAGGCTATATTTTCTTGACTATATAAAATTTTACTATGCCGGGGCCGGGATTTGAACCCGGGATGACCGGATATCTTATCTGAGCCCTTTAAACCTCAAGATTATGAGTCCGGCGCCCTTACCAGGCTAGGCGACCCCGGCTCATTTTAAATGGTCTCCTCCTCGAATTTAAATTCTTCGTTGAAAACGAAAAAGAATAGCATATTTTTAGGTGAAAAATATAAGAGAGTTTGTTATATGTCCCATTAGCCCCGGTAGCTTAGCGGTAGAGCGGCGGCCTCGTATATTCCGTCGAGAAAGCCGCAGGTCGCGGGTTCAAATCCCGCCCGGGGCTTCATCTCTTAGTTTTAACCTCTATTCTGCTGAATGGCAAAATATAATAGTTGCCTAGTATTATGAGGATACGGTGCGAAAAGTTGAGCAAAAAAGTTATTCCAAGGTCTAAACTTATTGGCATGCAAGTATACAACCCAGATGCAAAATTAGTGGGTACAGTCAAGGATATTGGTTTAGTTCCAGGAGAAACTGGAAATATAGTTTTAATAGTCACAACTAAATATCAGCAAGATTTAGAAATTGAATGGTCTAAAGTCGCGGAAGTCGGTGATATTATATTATTAGCAGAGAAAGTGGAGGTTACTCCACCTGCAACTTTAACTGAAACAACAGTAACAACTCCCACTGCTGAGGCTAAAATATGCCCTACTTGTGGACAACCAGCTACTTGGATAGAACAGTACAAACGTTGGTATTGTTACAATTGTAAAAAGTATCTATAAGAATTAATTAAATCTCAATTTTTATTCAGTATAAACAATGAGTCGTGCTACACGGTACCCTCCTGAAAAGGAAGAAGGAAAGGTAGAGTATAAGTATAAGTTGGTTATTGAGAAGGCTCAGAAGATCGAACGTTTAATCTCTCAAATGAAATATAGGTTAGCAGAAGGAGGCGGAGAAGCATTCTATATTTTAGGCGTTGCTGATAATGGTGAGCC
>Ga0180301_10004092_pt1 | contig 11271 bp, 6 predicted proteins | sample GuaBasSediGuay16_FD_121797 | JGI IMG/M metagenome (GOLD analysis project Ga0180301, IMG submission 121797) | Subseafloor sediment microbial communities from Guaymas Basin, Gulf of California, Mexico - Guay16, Core 4569-2, 12-15 cm | ecosystem: Environmental > Aquatic > Marine > Hydrothermal... | reverse complement strand
TTTTTTATAAAAGCAAGATAATTTGAGTTTTATATTTGAAGTTCTACAGGATAACCTAATTACTTTTTGTTTTTATTTCTTTTTTGAATTTAATCATAAGTTGTTTTAAATGAGAAACAATTTCCGGGTGTTCACTGGCAACATTATATCGTTCTGATGGGTCAACATCCAGGTTATACAGTTCGGGTTCTGGAGGTTGACCCGGTTTAATATCTTTTCTTGCATGATTTGACAACCGGAACTTCCATTTTCCTTCTCGAACTGCTTCTAAGTTTTTTCCTCTAAAGTAGTAAAATATTTTAGTTGGAGTTGATGATATTCCCATTAACATTGGTAGAATATCATTACCATCTATTTTATGTTCAACGGGTATTTTTGAGCCAGTAACTTTAATAATTGTGCAATAAATATCCATTGTTGTAGCCATTTCTGCAGAAACCTGACCGGAAGGAATCCTGTTCTGCCATCTAATAATACAGGGAACACGCATTCCCCCCTCGTATGTATTACCTTTGTAACCTCTGAGTGGACCCGGGGAGCCGGTATGCCAGGGTTTATTATTTTCTTGGAGCATTCGAGAAGGTAAATTAAGCCAGGGCCCATTATCACTGGTGAAAATTACAATTGTATTTTTATCGAGTTTCAACTGTTTCAAGGTTTTTAGAATCTGCCCTACACTCCAATCGATTGTTTCAATCACATCACCATATAACCCGGCTCTGGATTTACCTCTGAACCGCTCTGAAGTATGAATCGGAAGATGAGGCATATTATATGCTAAATAGAGAAAAAACGGTTCTCCAGAAGAGGAATTTATGAATTTTACTGCCTCATTTGTATATCTTTCAGTGAGAGTGTCCTGATTAACAGGGTATTCAACAGGTTCGGTATTCCTGTAGAGCTGGAGTGGTTTATCGGTTTTAACGAATGGTGGTTTCATATCATTACTATACAGAAGACCATAGAAAGAATCGAATCCATTGTAAGTAGGGAAAAACTTTTTTCTGGAATGTCCGAGATGCCATTTTCCAATTGCCATTGTTTTATAACCTGTTTTTTTAAGGGCTTCTGCAAGGGTTATTTCTGAATGTGGGATACCGTTTTTTGATTCAGGCATCAGAACATACGGTAATCCTGAACGAACTGGATACCTCCCTGTTAAAAGGGCAGCCCTGGAAGGAGTGCAACTTGGTGCTGCTGAGTAAAAAGATGTAAGTCTGATTCCCTCCTCTGCCATACGGTCAAGGTTCTTTGTTCTTATTGTCGGATGTCCATAACAGCTTAGGTCTCCATATCCGAGATCATCAGCAAAAAGAAGAATAATATTTGGTTGTTCTGAGGAATTTCTATTTCTGTTATGGTTAAAACTTTGAAATTGTAATATCGCTGTTCCTGCACCGATCAGTTTTATAAATTTTCGTCTTTTAATCGTTTTTGACATTTTTTCCTCCTGAAGTTATATCTGTTGATGCTGGCAAAATATAACAATTTTTTAACTAAAATATATAAGGAATTTTATCTTTAATATTGAAGATTAAAATAAATTTCATTATAATAAAAATCAATACAGGATAAAAATTTTATCATTTTAAAAAGATGATTAAACCACTGGAAAACATTCTGCAGTTAATTATTGATAAGAAAATTTTTGAGAATTTTCCAGATTTAAATATAGGAGTGGTTGTTGCTAAAAATATCAACAATAATGGCAAAAATGATAGTATACTCGATATGTTAAAAAAAGAACAGGAAAGAATAAAATCAAATTATTCAATAGAAGAACTTGAATCTGAGCCGGGAATCCTTTCCTGGAGACGGGCATATTCTTCTTTTGGTGCAAAACCGAAAAAACATAAATGCTCTGTTGAGAATCTTTATAGAATGGTACTTAATGGTTTCTCCATCAAACATATAAATAATGTTGTCGATATTTATAATTATATTTCAATTAAATATATGATTCCCGTTGGAGGGGACGATATAGATAATATTAAGGGAAACATCACTTTAAAATATGCTGAAGGAAATGAATTTTTTACTCCTCTTAACTCCAAAGATATAATGAACCCTAAGAAGGGAGAAATAATATATGCCGATGATAAGGATGTTCTATGTAGAAGATGGAACTGGAGAGAATGTGAAAAGTCAAAAATGACCGAAAATACTAAAAATATATGCCTTGTTGTTGAAGGGCTTCCACCAGTTAGTAAAAATAAACTAAATTATATAACCGAAGAACTTGCTTACCTTATCAAAAAATTCTGTGGAGGAAAAGTATCAAACTTTATTCTCAATATAACTAATCCTGAAACATTAATATAAATTAACTAAAACAAAAACACACCTTTATTATTTACACAGGAGTAGAAAATGAAATTCATAAAAAGTTTTGCCGTAATAACTGGTATTGCTATTTTTATTTTAAACATTAATACGGGAGTGCAAAAATCTATTGCTCAGGAAAAATCGCCGTTTAAATTTGAAATTTCTTTTCCATCTACCATTCATTCTAAACCAATAACAGGAAGGGTTTATGTTATTGTCTCTCGAAATAGCAATCGGGAACCACGGTTTCAGGTAAGTCCTACAGGTGTTCCTATATTTGGTAAAAATGTTGAGAATTTGATGCCTGGTATTCCTGTAGAAATTGATAAAAATGTACCGGGATACCCGCTAAAATCCATCAAGGATATTCCACCCGGGGAATATTATATACAGGGTTTTATAAATATTTATACAACCTTTCATCGTTCAGATGGTTATGTTATTCAACTTCATCAGGACCAGTGGGAAGGGCAAAGATGGAACAGGTCTCCAGGAAACCTGTATAGTAATGTTAAAAAGGTTTACATTAATCCGGAGGGTCAGGAAACAATTAAACTGGTATGCAGTAATGTTATTCCTCCTGTTAAGATGCCCCGGGATACAAAATGGGTAAAATATATAAAAATAAAAAGTAAACTTATATCAGAGTTTTGGGGACGACCTATGTATCTAGGTGCAGTGGTTCTTCTTCCGGAAGGATATGAAACTCATCCTGATGTATATTATCCTGTTAATTATATTCAGGGTCATTTTTCTTTGAGGCCACCTTACCGTTTCAGAGAAGGAACATCTTTTTACAGAGCCTGGACGTCAAAAAATTTTCCGAGGATGATTGCAGTAACATTCCAGCATCCAAATCCTTACTATGATGATTCATACTGTGTAAACTCTGCTAATGTTGGTCCTTACGGTGATGCTCTTACAAAAGAACTTATTCCATACCTGGAAAAGAAGTTTCGTATTATATCTAAACCTTATGCCAGGGTTCTTTCAGGGGGCTCCACAGGCGGTTGGGCATCTCTTGCAATGCAGGTGTTCTATCCTGACTTTTTCGGAGGAACTTTTTCTCTCTGTCCTGACCCTGTGGATTTCCGGTATTACCAGATAGTTAACATCTATAAAGACAGAAACGCTTACTATAAAGAATATGACTGGCTGAAAGTTGAAAGGCCCAACAATCGGGCAACCGATGGTAGTATAAGATATATGATGAAAGATGAAAATCTATATGAACTTGTAATAGGGGATAAAAGCCGTTCTGGAGGACAGTGGGCAATCTGGGAGGCTGTTTACAGTCCTGTTGGTAAAGACGGATACCCTGAACCAATATGGGATAAACTCACAGGTGAAATTAACCATTCTGTTGCTGAATACTGGAAGGAACATTATGACCTGCGGTATTACCTTGAGAAGAACTGGTCCTGGCTTGGTCCAAAACTTGTCGGGAAACTGCACATATATGTTGGAGATATGGATACTTATTATCTTAACAATGCTGTAAAACTGCTTGAGAGATTTCTCGAAAATACTAAAAATCCTTACTATGCAGGAACTGTTGAATACGGTGATGGAAAACCTCACTGCTGGGGTCCAAGAGGAACAGAACTAATAAAACTGATAGCTGATTATATCACTAAAAATGCTCCAGAAGGAGAAGATACTTCTAAATGGAAGTATTAGAAATCTTGATTTTTCAGAAATATTTGTTTATATTTTCGAGTTGTGCTATCTCTTATTTATCTCTCCGTGGGGGTGATGCTATCCATAATCCATTTCAAAGAATTATTTAAAAAAAATCCACAAGAGATAGCAAAAATGTGTAATTAAAATTAACTAAAATCTTTTAAAACAACAGGGAGGCACTTATGAAGAATTACTTTAGAGAAAAAGGAAGATTAAAAATTATAATCATTCCTGTATTTTTTCTGGTTATCACCTTTCTTTTCAACATGGATGTGGATTTTGTTTTTGCTCAATTTGAACCGGAGTTATTTTCAGGAATGAAAGCCCGGAGTATCGGGCCTGCTGGAATGAGTGGTAGAATAGGGGCAGTGGAGGCTGTTGTGTCAAACCCGAATATAATCTATGTAGGAGCAGCAACCGGGGGTGTCTGGAAATCGACAAATGGTGGAACAACCTTTAAACCCATATTTGACAGCGAACCGGCATCCTCCATAGGTGCGATAGCTGTTTTTCAGAGAAATCCTTCAATTGTATGGGTGGGAACCGGGGAAGGAAACCCGAGAAACAGTAGTGGAGTCGGTAATGGAGTCTACAAAAGCCTGGATGGAGGAGATACCTGGAAATTTATGGGGCTTGATTCAACAGAAAAAATTCACAGAATTATTCTTCATCCTTCTAATCCTGAAATTGTTTATGTTGCTGCCCTGGGTACAACCTGGGGGGAAAATCCTGAAAGAGGTGTCTTTAAAACAACCGATGGCGGAAAATCCTGGAAGAAAATTCTCTACGTTGATAAGAAAACAGGCTGTGCAGACCTCGTAATGGACCCGGTTAACCCGAATAAACTTTTTGCTGCAATGTGGGAACATCGCCGCTGGCCCTGGTTTTTTAAGTCAGGTGGGCCTGGTAGTGGTTTATATGTTACTTATGATGGAGGAGAAAACTGGAAAAAAATTACCGATAGAGAAGGTCTGCCAGAAGGAACCCTTGGAAGAATCGGAGTAGCAGTTGCACGCAGTAATCCTGATGTTGTTTATGCTCTCGTGGAAGCAAAAAAGAGTGCTCTGTGCCGTTCTGAGGACGGTGGAAAAACCTGGAAAATAGTAAATAAATCGAAAAACATTGCCCCGAGACCTTTCTATTATGCCGATATCAGAGTGGACCCGGAAAATGAAAATAGAATTTACAGCTTACACTCAACTCTGACAGTGAGTACTGATGGTGGAAAAAGTTTTAAGCCTCTTTCTCCTTCGTCAAGGGTTCATCCTGACCATCATTCCCTCTGGATTAACCCTGAAGATGGTCGAATTCTGATTGATGGTAATGATGGTGGAATAGCAATAAGTATGGATAGAGGCAAAACCTGGCGTTTTGTTGAAAATATTCCTGTGGCTCAGTTTTATCACATTAACGTAGATATGGAAATCCCTTATAATATTTATGGTGGGCTTCAGGATAATGGTTCCTGGAAGGGACCGAGTGATGTATGGGAAAATGGTGGTATTCGGAATTATCACTGGGAAGAAGTAGGATTTGGTGATGGATTTGCCACTCTGAGTGACCCTTTGAACCCGGAAATAGGTTATTGTATGTCCCAGGGGGGCAATCTGATGAGGTTTAATTTGATTACCGGGGAAAGAAAAAGCATTCGTCCTGCTCATCCAGAGGGAGTTGAACTGAGGTTTAACTGGAATGCAGCTATAGCGATTGACCCCTTCAACCCGATGACAGTTTATTATGGCAGTCAATTCATCCATAAGAGCACAGACCGGGGTGATACCTGGACTATTATAAGCCCGGACCTTACAACAAATGACCCGGAAAAACAAAAGCAGAGAGAAAGTGGTGGACTTACAATGGATGTAACTGCCGCTGAAAATCATACCACTATAATAACTATAGCACCCAGTCCTGTTGACAGGAATATTATCTGGGCTGGAACAGATGATGGAAACGTTCAGGTAACAACCGATGGTGGAAAAAACTGGACCAATGTTGTTGGGAATATCCCTGATTTACCTCCAAATACCTGGTGTCCTCATATAGAAGCATCTAAATTTGATGCATCCACTGCTTTTGCAGTTTTTGATGACCATCGCAGAAGTAACTGGACTACATACATTTATAAAACCACAGATTTTGGAAAATCCTGGGAGAACCTTGCTAAAAATGACCCGGTAAAGGATTCTGCTCCTGCCTGCTGGGGGTTTGCCCATACCATAGTACAGGACCCTGTGAAAAAAGACCTTCTTTATCTTGGGACCGAGTTCGGGCTTTATATCAGTTTTGATGGTGGTAAACACTGGATGAAATGGACTCACGGTCTACCAACAGCACCTGTCAGAGCGCTTATTGTTCATCCAAGAGAACACGACCTTGTAATTGGAACTCACGGAAGGGCAGCTTACATCCTTGACAATATTAGACCCCTCAGAACAGTAACCCGGGAAATATTTGATAAACCATTGTACATTTTTGAAATTCCACCAGCTTATCAGCACCAGATTAAACAGGTAGGTGGTTATCATTTTCCGGCTGATGCAATGTTCAGGGGAGAAAGTAGACCTTATGGAGCAATGATTACTTATAGTGTGAACCTTCCAGAAAAATCGAAAAGTAAAGATAAAAAAGAGAAAAAAGTCGATATTGAAATTATAGATAGTTCTGGCAAAATTATCAGAAAAATGAAGGGACCGATGAAAAAAGGTATAAATCGTGTATACTGGAACCTCAGAAGAGATGGGTTTAAAATGCCCAGGATAGGAGAACAGCAAAGGAGAATGCCTTCTCCAGGTCCTGAGATTCTTCCTGGAACATACACAGTGAAAATAAAATCAGGAAAAAACGAAGTCTCAGGGAAGGTTGAGGTTTTACCTGACCCGAGAGTATCTATAACAATGGAAGAACGGCAGAAAAAATATGACACAATTATACGAGCCGGAAAAAGAATTGAGATAATAACTGAGGCTGTAAACAGAATTCAGAATACAAAAAAATCAATTAATACCATCCTGGAACAGATAAAAAACAGGAAAGATGCAGAAGCAAAAGAAATAAGAAAATCAGCAGAGAATCTGAAAAAGACTCTTTCAGGGGTGCTGGATAAACTTTTAGGTCCCCAGGAAAAGCAGGGAATCCTTGCCAGAGATATAACAGCTATAGGAAAACTCAGCGGTGTTTATCGTTCTTTACAATCTTCGTGGGATGCTCCCACTGAAGCACAAATGATTTATTTAAAACAGGCTGAAGATTTTCTGGGAAAAACTCTTGTAGAGTTCAATAGAGTATTCGATGAAGATGTAAAAGCATTTAAACAGAAAGTGGAATCTGCGGGGATTTCTCTTTTTCCGGAAAGGGAACCTCTGAACTTGAACTGGGAACCTGAAAAGTAATTAAAGGGTGTACAGATATGTTTACAGCTATCTGTACACCTGAAAATTTTTTACTTACAACATATATTTATGAGGGATAAATGAGACGAAGGACTTTTTTAAGGAAAAGTGCACTTCTTTCGGCAGGTTTTGTATTGAATCCAATGATATATGAAAGAAGTGAAAATTATAAGAACCTGAAAGTAGTAACTTTAACCGGTTCCCCAAGAAAAAGAGGGCAGATTTACGGGGAAACTTTAAAAAAGGAAATCTCGGAAATTGTTGCACTATGGAAAGAGAATTTACAGAGATTCAGGTCTGTTAATCCTGATAATTATATTAAAGAGTTTCTCGATAACACAAATTTTACAAAAGCTATAAAGAAATGGACACCTGATTTACTGGATGAAGTGAAAGGAATAGCAGAAGGAACAGGAATCGATTTTAAAACAATTTTTGCATATCAATTAGGTGACGAAGAATGGTGGTATGGACGAAATAGAAGATTTGGTATTACTCTACCTGAACAACGTGAATGTTCAGCTATCGGGGTATTTAAACAGAAAGGTATTCCGCCACTCCTTGCTCAAAATATGGACATCCCTGTTTATACTGACGGGTATCAGGTTCTTTTACACATTAAACACGATAAATCTTCCCTTGAATCGTTTGTTTTCACTTTTGCGGGGTATATTGCAACTACTGGAGTGAATAATCATTCAATCGGAATATGCTGTAATACTTTGCTTCAATTAAATCCCAGTCCTGCTGGTTTACCGGTTGCTTACATTGTAAGAGGTGTTTTAGCCCAAAAAACATATAAAGATGCTATTAAATTCATCCAGAATGTGAAACATGCTTCGGGCCAGAACTATACTATTGGTGGTCCTGAAGAAATTGTCGATTTTGAATGTTCTGCAAATAAGGTAAAAAGGTTCATTCCATACAGGGGTGCAACAGAAGTTTATCATACAAACCATCCAATTGTAAATGATGACCAGAGCATTTTTAAAGAAATATTGAAGAAAATTCCGCCCGAAAGAAGAAGAAAACATCCAACGAACTCCGAGATTAGATTAAATACAATCAAAAAAAGAATAAAAGAATCTTCAGGGAAAATAACAGTTGAAACGATAAAGTCTATTCTTAGTTCTCATGATGATCCTGATAATCCTATTTGTAATCATAAAAGGCAGAAAAGAGGTGCTTTTACAGCAGGATGCTTGATTATGGAACTATCTGAAACACCTGTTTTACATCTGGCACCAGGACCACCGTGTTCAACTGAATTTGAAACATTCAGGTTTTAAATGGTGGATTTTGTAAATTGCTCTTTCTTTCAGGTTCTTGTTTTTCTAATTAACTTTGTATAATCAAAAATAAAACTCGTGGAGATAATTATGAAAAAGATTTTTCTTTTCCTGTTGCTAATAACCTTTTCAACTCAAACACTGAACGCTCAGAAAATTGATGTATATAAAAGGCCAGAACGTTCAGAAAGGAGCAGAGATTATGACGCTATTCATTACAGATTAAAACTTTTCTTTGACCTGAAAAATAAAACTTTTAAAGGGGAAAATAGAATAACTTTAACACCCTTAAGAGATGGATTTAATAGATGTATTCTTGACGCAGAAGAATTTAAAGTAACTGAAGTATTGAATCAGAGGTATCTTCCGTTAAAGTTTAAACAAACAGACCGTAAATTAATAGTAAACCTGTTGAGAACATACAGTTATGGTGATACATTATTTTTTACAGTAAAATATAATGGTAAGGACCCTAAAGCTGGTCTTTTTTTTAATGAAGAAACCCCCGAGAATCCTTCTTTAGTATCAACAATATCCTGGCCAGAAAACGCTCATCACTGGTTTCCCTGTTATGATTATCCGAATGATAAGGTAACACAGGAAGTAATAGTTACTGTAAAAAGTGAATACAGGGTTCTTTCGAATGGTAAGCTTATTAATGTAACAGAAGATAAAGAAAACAAAACGAAAACTTATCACTGGTTACAGGATTTACCACATTCTACCTATCTTTTTATGCTTGCTATAGGTCCATACGAGGTAATCCGTGATTCTCTGGGTTCTACTCCTATAAACTACTGGGTGTACAAAAAAGATGTTGAGAATGCGCGTTTTATATTCAGAAATACACCAAAGATGATGGATTTTTATAATAATCTTTTTGGGTTTAAATATCCGTGGGCTAAGTATGACCAGGTTACAATTCCGGGTCAGGGTGGTGGTGCAGAAGCTACATCTGCTACAGTACTTGACCAGAATGTAATCCACGATAAAAAAGCTGAACAGGATTTTTCCTGGGAAACTGTTATTGCTCATGAGCTTTCACATCAATGGTGGGGCGACCTTATTACATTAAGAACCTGGGCTCACACATGGATGAACGAAAGCTTTGCGACCTATTCTGATTATCTCTACACGAGGTATGCTAAAGGTGAAGACGAAGCTGCAGTTGCTCTTCTTGGTAAAAAAAATGCATATCTCAGAGAAGCTCATACAAAATATATGCACCCTATTGTGTTCAACAGGTATAATAAACCATCAGATGTTTTTAACAGACATACCTACCAGAAAGGTGCATCTGTTTTACATATGTTAAGGTTTGTTCTGGGAGACGAATCATTTTTCAGGACTTTACAGTATTTTCTTCATAAATATGCCTTTCAGGTTGTAGATACTTATGATTTTATGAATGCAGTGAAAAAAGTAACGGGACAAAATCTCGACTGGTTTTTCAATCAATGGGTATTCAAACCTGGACACCCAATCTTTGATATAAGCTATTCATGGAATAATAAAACTAAAAAAGTTAATCTGCGGGTTATTCAAACTCAGGATACAACAAAAGGGATTCCTGTTTACAAAACACCTGTTATAATTGAGGTTGTTACGCCCGGTGAAAAGTTCTGCCGAAAAGTGTGGATAAAAAAGAAAAGAGAAGAATTTGAATTCAGTGTGAATGAGAAACCCCTTATGGTGAGGTTTGATAAAGGCAATTTTCTTTTAAAGGAATGGAGCTTTAAAAAAGGGATTGATGAACTAATTTATCAGTTGAAAAATGATGATGTGATTGGAAAAATGTGGGCTGCTTCCGAGTTGCTCAGGTTCAAAGATGAATACAATGCAATGAATAGTCTAATAGAAATAGCCTATAATGACCCGTTCTGGGCTGTTAGAAGAAGTGCTGTTGAAACTATTGCTAAAATAAAGGATAAAAAATATATCGATTTTTTCAAAGCAAAATGTGGAGATAATAACTCTAAAGTTAGAACATCTGCCCTGAGAGCACTCGGCGATTTTAAAAATCCTGATTTAATAAAATTCTTTGAAGAACGTTTCGAAAAAGATAGTAGTTACCTTGCACAAGCGGAAGCTTTAAGGTCAATTGGTAAATGTGGTGATAAATCTGTAATACCTTTCCTCAAGCAGGCATCAACAATGAAATCACCAAGAAATGTTATTAAAAGAGCTGCAGAATGGGCTTTAAAAAAGATTGAGGAGAAATAAAAAATACATTAGTTTTATCAGGATGAAAATCTCCAATTTTTCTTATCAATCCACTACCAGAATCGAACTCTGGTAGTGGATTGATTTTTATTCTAATATTTCCATTTAGAAGTATCCTCTCCTTCTGGAGCATTTTTAGTGATGTAATCTGCCATCAGTTTTATTAATTCCTTACCATAAGGGCCCCAGCAGTGAGGTTTTCCATCACCATATTCAACAGTTCCTGCATAGTAAGGATTTTTAGTATTTTCGAGAAATCTCTCAAGCAGTTTTACAGCGTTGTTAAGATAATAAGTATCCATATCTCCAACATATATGTGCAGTTTCCCGACAAGTTTCGGACCAAGCCAGGACCAGTT
>Ga0180301_10004091_pt1 | contig 11272 bp, 11 predicted proteins | sample GuaBasSediGuay16_FD_121797 | JGI IMG/M metagenome (GOLD analysis project Ga0180301, IMG submission 121797) | Subseafloor sediment microbial communities from Guaymas Basin, Gulf of California, Mexico - Guay16, Core 4569-2, 12-15 cm | ecosystem: Environmental > Aquatic > Marine > Hydrothermal... | reverse complement strand
TAATTTAATATCCGAAATAACGGATAAGGAGACGATCGATGAAATTCGGCTTAAACTTTCTACTCAACAGAGGTGGGAGAGAAGAAACTTCAGAAATGTGCTTCTAAATTTTTTCCGTCGACAGGGCAATGGAAAACCACCAGGTTTATCAATAGATGAGTCCGTCTCCTTTTTAAGAAACCAGAGAGAGAGGCTTAAGAGATTTTGATATTTAATACTAACTGAAATAATTAAAGAAAAATACTGGGGGGGGGATGAAAAGAAAAATATTCTTAATTATTTTAGTGGGGCTTGTATGGATAGTACCCACGGTCAAGGTGTCTTCGCAGGAAATAGATCGGCAAGGTGATATTACGCTGAATATTCCCTTTGTTGATCTGTCAATTCGATCTCCACAGGACAACAGTGAAGTTGCTCTTTCACTCCAATTACTTCTTCTGCTGTCTGTTTTAACTCTGGCACCCTCAATAATAATCCTTATGACTTCCTTTTTGCGAATAGCCATTGTTTTCGATTTTATCAAGAGGGCATTGTCTCTTCAGCAGGTACCACCAAATCAGGTTCTAATGGGAATAGCCCTTTTCCTTACTGTTTTCATAATGTGGCCCACATTCCAGGAAATGTATGAGGATTCGTTTAAGCCTTTTGCCGAGGGGGAAATCGGAATAGAGGAGATGTACGAAAGGGGTATCGGTCCGCTACGTATATTTATGTACCGACAGATGGAAGGCGAGCCCGATAGTATCAGGCTCTTTATGAGAATGAGGGGGCTGCAAAAACCGGAGAACCTTGCTGAAGTTCCCACCTATGTACTGATACCTGCCTTTATTTTACATGAGCTTAAAGTTGCTTTTAAGATCGGTATACTACTATTCATACCCTTTATCGTTATCGATATGGTAGTAGCCTCTACACTAATGTCCATGGGGATGATCATGCTGCCGCCGATTATGATTTCCCTGCCCTTCAAAATAATTCTTTTTGTTCTTGTAGATGGGTGGGGACTTATTACCGAGCAACTGGTAAAGAGTTTTGGATGAGGAAATAAGGAGGATAAAGATGAGCACGGGATTCGCAGTTTTTCTGATAAGAAGCGGAGTTTTACAAACCCTGACCATAGCCGCTCCCATGTTGATTATTGGTATGTTGGTAGGGCTTATTATCTCTATCTTTCAGGCAACCACTTCGATCCAGGAGCAAACCTTAAGCTTTATTCCCAAAATTGCGGCCATACTGGCATCGCTTGCTATTTTTGGTCCCTGGATCGTGCAGTCAATGGTTCATTTTACAACACAGCTAATAGAACAGATTCCGAATATGGTAAAGTAGCAGGTATATATGCTGGTTGATAGTCTTGCAGAAAATGCACAGATTTTTCTCCTCATCCTGGCCAGGGTTGTGGCTATAGTGCAGATTGCGCCTCTTTTATCATCGGCTTCAATTCCACAGATTGCCAAAATCGGTCTGGCCTTCTTTGCCTCACTACTGGTATTTCCCTGGGTGGTAGAATTGGGATATCCCATACCGGGTACGGGACTTGAGTTTGCGGGTTTACTAATTGGAGAGCTTTTAATCGGAGTAATAATTGCCTTCATGCTGGTGGTAATCTATTCGGCCTTTCTCATAGCAGGCCAGTTTTTCTCTCTACAGATGGGTTTTGGCGCATCCGAGGTTTTCGACCCCCTTGCTCAGATCCAAATACCCCTGATGGGCCAGTTTTTGAATATTATTGCCATGTTTACCTTTATTGTAGTGGGAGGCTTTCAAAAAATTTTTCTGGTGGGAATATACCGATCCTTCCAGGCTGCAAAAGCTTATGACTTTATTGCACATAAGGATTATATCTTGAGTTTTATGATAAGAAGTCTGGGCAGCCTTTTCGAACAGGCTCTCTTAATAGCCTTTCCCATACTCGGGACCTTAATGCTTGTTTCTGTAACCATGGGACTTCTCGCAAAAGCGGCTCCCCAGATGAATATGCTTATGCTGGGTTTCCCCATAGCCATTCTTGTTGCCTTTACGGTTCTGTTCCTCACTCTACCATTCTTAATAGAAGGATTCGAGAAGGTCATCGATGAGAGTTTTGTTAGTATACTAACACTGCTCGATAGGGTTAAAGGAGGGCCCTGACCATGAGGGATGTTTCGGGATACAACATGCCTGTATACGGTCAAATAGATTCACCATTCTGGATAGATCTGCAATGGTTTGCTGCAGAAGACGAAGGCCGCACCGAAGAACCTACAGAGTACAAAATACGGAAAGCAAGGGAAGAGGGTAAAGTAGCCAAATCCACGGAGTTTACCTCTTCTCTGGTTTTGTTATTCCCTATTATAGGAATGGGTATACTGGCATCCTATTTTTTTACGAACATGCTCGATATGCTTACCTTTTTCCTCAATATGTCCACAGAGATGGATATAACCAGAGAATCCCGTGTTTTTTCCATTTTCATGCGATACTTTATTAAGATCACTCTTCCCATTCTGGCTATCGCATTTCTGGCTGCTGTTATAGGAAATGTGTTTCAGGTGGGGTTTCTTTTTACTGTAAAACCTGTTGTCCCTGATCTCAAGAGAATTGTTCCCAGATTCGGCAAGTTTTTTAAAAGAGTATTCTTCTCCGGAGAAGCCTTCTTTAATCTTACAAAATCTGTGCTTAAAATTGTAGTAATTGGAATAATTGCATATATCAACATTCGAAACGAATTGGAAACAATTTCTCACTTTGTACATACTTCTTTTTGGTTCAGCCTGAGTGCTCTTGCTACCATCGGATTTCGTATCATGGTTGAGGCGGCAGTAGCAATGCTGGTCCTCTCTATCTTTGATTACCTCTTCCAGAGGCGGCAGTACAGGGAGTCCTTGAAGATGACAAGGCAGGAGCTGAAGGAAGAGCGGAAGATGCATGAGGGGGACCCACTTATCCAGAGTCGTTTGAGAGAGCGAATGAGAGAGTTGCTTTCACAGAATATGTTACGCAACGTACCGAGAGCCGATGTGGTTATCACCAACCCTACTCACTATGCAGTTGCAATGGAATGGAAGAGAGAAACAATGGTAGCTCCCATGGTAATAGCCAAGGGAGCGGATCATGTAGCTCACAGGATGAAAGAAATCGCGGAAGAACATAATATCCCCATAATAGAGAACAAACCTCTTGCACGGGTTCTCCATTCAGAAGTTGATATCGGTGATATTATTCCTGAAAAATACTGGGAAGCCATGGCAATTGTACTGGCAGAGGTGTATAGAATGACCGGGCGAACCGCGGAGGCTATATAATGGCAGATATTCAAAGGGTTTTTTCCAACAGTTTTTTACGCCAGAAGAGTGATGTTTTTGTGGCAGCAGGCGTGATTGTAATTGTAATGATGATGATCATTCCCATGCCTACGGTAATACTGGATATGCTCATGTCTTTCAATCTTATGTTGAGCCTGCTGGTTATTCTTATTGTACTATACACAAAACGTGCCCTGGATTTTACCGTTTTTCCTGCGATATTGCTGGTAACTACTGTGTTCGGGCTGGCTCTGAATGTCAGTTCTACCAGGTTGATTTTATCACTGGGTAGTGAGTTTGATGGGAAAATTATTCGTGCTTTCGGAACTTTCGTGGTCGGAACCGCTGGTCCTGAGGGACTTGTAATAGGAATTATAATTTTTATTATCATCATAGCTGTTGAATACATCGTTATCACAAAAGGCGCCACAAGGGTTGCAGAGGTAGCCGCCCGATTCACTCTGGATGCTTTACCAGGAAAGCAGATGGCCATCGAAGCGGAGTATAACTCGGGTGTCATAACCGAAGAGGAGGCAACAAGGAGGAAAAACGAGCTACAGCGGGAAGTGGATTTTTACGGTGCCATGGACGGTGCATCAAAGTTTGTACAGGGAAACGTACTGGTAGGGATTCTAATCACCGTGATTAATATGATTGGTGGTCTAACGGTGGGAATGACCATTCACGGAGAACCCTTTGATGTAGCTGTGAACACCTATATTTCGCTTACCGTAGGCGACGGGTTAGTAACTCAGTTCCCTGTACTTATCATTGCAACGGCCACCGGTATTATAGTTACCCGAGCGGTTTCCGACGGAAGCTTCGGAAGCGATGTAACGAATCAGTTTTCCAGACAGAGTCGCATATACTGGATAGCCGCCTTTTTTCTGCTGGTTCTCTCTTTCCTGCCCGGCTTCCCGTGGTATGTGCTTCTTCCGATGGCCGGTATGACGGGTTTTCTCGCATACCGCCTTTCCAGAAGGGCTATGGCAGAAGAGGAGAGGGAAGAGGTAAAGGAGGCGGTTCGTAAAGAGAGAGAGGCTCCTGCAGAGATATCACCGGTAGTACCTCTGGATCCCCTGTCTCTCGAACTTGGATATGGATTGATCCCGCTTGTTGATAAAGATCAGGGAGCCGAGCTTCTGGATCGCATCACGAGGATAAGGAGAGAGGCAGCTCTTGAGCTGGGGCTGGTAGTTCCTCGCATCAGAATTATTGATAATATGAGATTGGAACCGTCGGAATATTGTTTTAAAATAAAGGGAGTGGAAGTGGGAAGAGGAAACATAAAGATAGGCTATTATCTGGCCATAAATCCTGGACAGGTTTCGGAAGAAATAGCAGGTGAACATACCACCGACCCCGCATTTGGTCTACCGGCTCTCTGGATTACCGAAGATCAGAGGGAAAAGGCCGAAAGGGCGGGATACACCGTAGTGGATAGTCCCTCTATTATAGCTACCCATTTGACGGAACTTATTAAGAAGCACGCTGCAGATATTCTTGGACGGCAGGAAGTACAATCGATCCTGGATGCTCTTAAGTCCGATTATCCTACAGTTGTCGATGAGGCCAGAAAAATTCTTTCTGTTGGAGAGATACAAAAAGTTCTTCAGGGTCTATTAAGAGAAAGAGTTTCCATTCGTAACATGGTAGTTATTCTGGAAACCCTCGCAGATTACGGATCTGTTTCCAGAGATATAGGGTTTTTAATCGAGAAAGTCCGTCAGGCTCTGGGAAGACAGATATGTCTGCAGTACGCCGATGAGGATAAAGTGTTGAGGGTATTGACTCTGGAACCGGAGGTAGAACAAAAAATAATCGACTCCCGGATGGAGCTGCCGGGAGGAGTAACGGCTGCTCTTGATCCTGATTACCATAGAAAATTGATGACAACCCTTTCCAATGCTGTAAAAACCGTACAGGATCAGGGGCATTACCCCATAATCTTATGCTCCGAAGCGGCGCGAGCTCTGGTGAAAGCCGCCACTTTGAGAGATATACCGGAGCTTGTAGTGCTTTCTGTGCCTGAAATTGCTGTGGATATCCATATTGAAGCACTGGGGGAAATAAGACTCGAAAAATAGGGGTAGAGGTATGCAATACTTTACGGAAAAAGCGCGAACTCACAGAGAAGTACTGGAAAAAATAAGACTGAAATACGGCGAAAAAGCCAAAATACTTAACCAGAAAACCGTTAGAATGGGAGGGGTTTTGGGTTTGTTTGGTAAGGAGGGGATAGAGATGTCTGGATATGTAGCCGATGAGGTTTCACGCAGAAAACAGTTCGACCTCGAAGAAGAACAGAAGAAGTTTCTTTCCGGATTAAAAGTAGATAAGACAATGCAGTTGCTGCTAAAGGAAGTACAGGATCTAAAGAAGAAAATCGATGTTACAGTATCAGAAGCAAAATCAGATAAGCATCCCTCTATAGCCAGAATTGAACAAATAATGGTTCAAAATGATTTCACAACTCCCTTTATTGAAGAAATTATAGACCGAGTTAAACGAGAGTTTTCCCTGGATGATCTGGAAAACTTCAATATGGTTCAACATTCCGTTATTGAATGGATCGGGGAAAGAATCTCTATTTACAGGGAGAAGGAGAAGACAAAACCGCGAATTTTTGTTCTTGTCGGACCCACCGGTGTAGGGAAGACAACAACAATCGCAAAATTAGCCGCTATCTACGGAATAGGTAGTTCAAAAAAGCAACCGCTTAGTGTAAGATTATTAACTACCGATAATTATAGAATAGGAGCAAAAAAACAGATAGAAACTTACGGTGAAATAATGGGGATTCCCGTTGCAAGTGTTGAAACTTATCAGGATCTAAAAAAGAAACTCGCCATGTTCCAGGAGGCAGATCTTATCCTGGTCGATACAATAGGCAAGAGTCCAAAGGACTATATGAAGCTTGCAGAGATGAGAGAGCTTCTCGATGGGTGCGGAAGCACTGCAGAGACACATCTTGCAGTGAGTGCCACAACTAAAACTTCCGATATCTACGAAGTTCTCGGACAATTCGAACCTTTCAAGTACCGGTCCGTAGTGCTTACCAAACTGGATGAGACGATGAGAGTGGGGAATGTGATAAGTGTTCTTTATGAGAAGAAGAAACCCCTTTCTTACATTACGGACGGCCAGATAGTACCTCAGGATATAGAAAGAGCAACAGTATCTCGTATGTTGATGAATCTTGAAGGTTTTATTATTGATAGGGCCAGAATCCAGAGTAAGTTTGAAGAAGAAGATAATCTCAGTGAGTGGAGATAGAAATGGCAGATCAGGCAGAAAAATTACGTGAATTGGTCAGAGATAAAAATGCAATCGTTCAGAAAAAAACACGCATCATAGCTATTTCAAGTGGTAAAGGTGGAGTCGGGAAAACAAACCTCTCAATAAATCTAGCTCTTGCCTATGCACAGATAGGCAAAAAAGTCATCGTAATGGATGCTGATCTGGGGTTGGCCAATGTTAATGTGGTTTTAGGCATAATTCCGAAGTATAATCTCTATCATCTGATTCGTAGACAAAAAAAAATGCGTGATATAATCATCGACACCAACTATGGAATTAAAATTGTAGCAGGCGCATCCGGTTTTTCTAAAATCGCAAATCTTTCTGAAGATGAGAGAAGTAACTTTATTCGCGAACTTTCCGAATTGTCCTTCGCCGATGTGATAATAATAGATACAAGTGCAGGGGTTTCCAACAATGTCATCTCCTTTATTGCAGCAGCAGATGAAGCTTTTATAATTACCACTCCCGAACCCACTGCTATTACAGATGCGTATGGTATAATAAAAATCATCGCTACCGAAATAGACAATTTGAATCTGGGTTTAAAGCTTATAGTAAACAGGGTTAAGTCGGTTACCGAAGGGAAAAAGGTGGCAGAGAGAGTTATCAATATTGCAGGTCAATTTTTAAACCTTAAGGTAGACTATCTTGGCTTCGTCTATGAGGATACTGCGGTGCAAAACTCTGTAATTAAACAAAGACCTTTCTTTGTAACTGATCCGAAGGGAAAGGCTTCAATCTGTGTTAAACATATAGTGGGGCGGTTGGAAAATATAGAGTACAGAGAGGGGGGAGGTATAACTCGCTTCTTAAGCAAATTAATGAGAAGAGAACAGTAACTTGACTCCATTTATGTTTTTTTTTAAGCTTTAATGGAGCACTTGTCAGGGAGGAAAAAGTGCTTAAATGGAAAGTTCTTGCAGGAATCGGCGGTTTTACCTTTATTCTTTCTCTGCTTGTGGGTCTGGCAAGCGGCGTGGCTTTCGCAACTCTTATTTTTAGAGCCCTTATTAGTGGTGTTGTTTTTTCAGGAATTGTTTTAGGAGCAGGGGTTTTAATAGAGAAGTATTTACCCGAGCTGTGGAGTCTAATTGTATCTGAGGAGTCGGGAAAGAGCGAAGGAGGGGGGGGAGTAGATATAGTTATACCTGCAGAAGATCCCTATTCTGCGGAAGAAAAGAATGAAGAAGGGGAAGAGACAAAGGAGATACTACAATCGGGATTGGAGGTGGAAGAAAAAGTACAGGAAGATACAGTTAATGAAATTAGCAGCGAATTTGTAGAGGAGATGGAGGAGCTCGGGGGTAATCTTAACGGTGAAGAAGAGCTTAAAGAAAAAAACAAAAAAGATAAAAACCTGCAGGAGGATTCAATTATTCACGATATCGATACTCTTCCGGATATAGAAACTTTCTCCGATTCTTTTTCCCCACTCAAAGAAGAGGGTAAACCAAAGAGTTTCTCGGGTGTATCTGAAGGTAAGAAGGGTATGTCCGGAGGAAGAGGAGTTGACACATTTATAGAAAGACAGGATCCCCTTTCAATCGCTAAGGCTATTCAGACTATCATGAAAAAGGATCAATAGATGGGAGAGAAGATTTTGGAGGAGAAGACCGAACAGGAGCTGTGGGAACAGTACAGAAAAACAAAGGACTCTAGAATAAGAGATAAATTTGTGAAGCAGTACGCTCCTCTGGTTAAGTATGTTGCAGGTAAGGTAGCCATAGGTATGCCTCACAATGTAGAGTTCGATGATCTTGTAGGTTTTGGTGTCTTCGGATTATTCGATGCAATTGATAAGTTTGATCCCGAGAAACATGTAAAGTTTAAAACTTATGCCGTAACGCGCATAAGAGGGGCGATTTTTGATGAGCTTCGTTCAATCGACTGGGTACCCAGATCGGTTCGTCAAAAATCGAGAGAAATAGAAGAGGTTGTTCATAAACTGGAGTCTTCTCTGGGGAGGTCGGCAAGCGATAGAGAGATTGCAAAAGAGATGGGAATAACCGAAGAGGAGTTTCAGAAATTGATGATTAAGATAAGCGGGACTTCCGTACTTTCTCTAAATGATGTGTGGAATACCGGAGAGGAAAACGACAAGGTTTCCATAATGGAGAGTATTGAATCTCCCAATAGTTTAAACCCAGACGCCATAGTGGAACGGGACGAGATAAAGAGGGTAATAATAGAGGCGATAAACGAGCTTCCCGAAAAAGAGAAAAAAGTCCTGGTTCTTTATTATTATGAGGATCTTACTTTAAAAGAGATCGGTCAGGTTCTGGAAGTTACAGAATCAAGAGTTTCTCAGTTGCATACAAAGGCTATAATGCGACTCAGAGCGAGATTAACGAGCATTAAGAAAGGTATATTATAGAAGATATGGTAAATCTAATCCAGCTTAGAGAGTACATGAAAAAACAGGTTGAAGCAGACAGGGAGAAGAAGTCGGTGCAGGTGACGGGCGCTACTGTAGAGGAGGCCTTAAATCAGGCATCGATAGAGCTGGGCTTGCCTGTTAGAAAACTCGAATACGAAGTTCTGGAAAGAGGAAACAGAGGGATACTAGGATTTGGGAAGAAAGAATGGATACTCATTGCCTATGAAGCCGTGGGTAAGGAAAAGGTACCGGAGTTTAGCGAAGATGTGGAACTTGATTTGGGATTTGGCTCGGGAATAGAAGAGCAAGATAAAGACAGGAACGGAGAAGCATTTGTCCGACTTTTCCCAGAAGGTGCTTACCTTAAAGTTACTCCACCTTCAGGAAGTGGTAAGCCTGTTAATGAAAGAACGGTAATCGAAAAACTCAGGGAGCGGGGAGTTCACGATTTTGATAACTCTCTCGTGAGAAAAGTGATAAAGCAGGCAGAGGGAGAATATATAAAGATCGGTGAGTTTATATACAATCCGGTAAGTGATCCTGTAATGGCAGTTGATATAAAAGATTTTGAGATGCAGGCCTTCCTTGTTGTAAAACCCCCGGGACCTGGTGGGACCGATCTTTCCAGGGATGCGATAATTGCTTTTTTAAAAAGTAATAATGTGGTTCATGGGATTAAAGAGGATGTCGTTCAGAGTCTCGAAGATCATCCTGTTTACAATCAGCCTGTTCTTGTTGCAGAGGGTACAAAACCTGTCAATGGGAATGATGCTAAAATTATATACAATTTTGAGACCGACCGTTCCAGGGTAAGGTTAAAAGAGAAAGATGGAAGAGTCGATTTCAAAGAGTTAAACCTGCTTCAGAATGTGGTTGAAGGGCAGGTACTTGCAAAAAAAATACCTGCAGAGGAAGGTCAGGATGGGAGAACCGTAACAGGAAGGGTACTTCCCGCTAAACCGGGTAGAGATGTCGAAATAGGGGTGGGTAAGAACGTCAGACTATCCGAAGATGGTATGACCCTTACAGCTACCTGTAACGGACAGGTAATGCTTGCAGCCGGGAAGGTAAATGTTGAGCCTATTTACGTCGTACAGGGTGATGTAAACATGAAAGTCGGCAATATTACTCACCTTGGAACGGTAATAGTAAAGGGTAATGTGGAGGATGGGTTTAAGGTAAAGGCATCCGGAAATATCGAAATAATGGGAACCGTCGGTAAAACAGAGCTGGATGCAGAGGGCGATATTGTTGTGCACCAGGGAATCACAGGAAAGAGCGAAGGTAAAGTAATTGCTGGTAAGTCCGTATGGGCAAAATTTATCGAAAATGCAAGTGTGGAGGCAGGCGAGAATGTGGTAGTAAGCGACGGGATAATAAACTCCAGAGTTGATGCCAATAAAAGTATAATCTGTCATAGTCAGGGTAGGCGTGCAAAAATTGTAGGGGGACATCTGAGAGCGGCAGAAGAAATAATAGCAGAGACTTTCGGCTCCACAGCAGGCGCTGAAACGGTACTTGAAGTAGGATATGATCCAAAGAGCAAAGCGAGACTTGCCGAACTGGAACAACAGAAGGCAGCGTTGGATAAAGAACTGGATGAGGTAAATCTTAACATTCAAACCCTGGCTAAACTCAAAAAGGAGAAAAAAGAACTTCCCGAAGAAAAAAAGAAATACATTAAAGAACTGGTAAAAAGAAGAAGCGAGATCGATTCTACAATTGAAGAAATTGTAGAGGAAATGAGCCAAATTCAATCCTATCTGGCTTCATTGAAATACAAGGGGAAAATTTCTGCTTCTAAAAGAGTATTTCCGGGTGTTAAAATATATATAAAAGATGCAAATCTTAATGTTAGAAACGAGTTTAAAGCGGTGTCTTTTATCAATGAGGGAAACATAGTAAAGGTTACTAAATACGAGGAGCCTGCCGAAGATTATTTTCGGAGAAAATAATGCCTATTCAACCTATTGACCTCCAGACACTCTTCGTAAAACTTACTCAGATAGGCAAGGAGCAGGCAGAGCAAAGAGATATTTCTGCACTGCACCAGACCCTTCAAAATAGTGAGTTTGTAAAGAGGACCGAGCACCAGAGCAGTTCGGTGACCGAAACAAAACAAGTCTCAGAGGGACCGAATAAAATAGAGGAGAAAGAGGAAAGGCGAAGAGAGAGAAAAAAAAGAGAAGAGCAGGAGAGAGAACGAAGAGAAGAAGAAGAAGAGAAAAAGAAGAGAAGATTCTTAAGCGATCCCGATCTGGGGAATAACATCGATATTACAGGTTAAGAAAACCAGCATGTTTAGTAC
>Ga0180301_10004090_pt1 | contig 11272 bp, 7 predicted proteins | sample GuaBasSediGuay16_FD_121797 | JGI IMG/M metagenome (GOLD analysis project Ga0180301, IMG submission 121797) | Subseafloor sediment microbial communities from Guaymas Basin, Gulf of California, Mexico - Guay16, Core 4569-2, 12-15 cm | ecosystem: Environmental > Aquatic > Marine > Hydrothermal... | reverse complement strand
TTGTGATACTGCGTTATCTCTTGCCAATCTAGCAAAAAACTACACAATGAAATGGTACTAAATTACACACTTCTAGCTGACTTACTATCTAGAATCAGAGGTCATATTTAAACTCTTAATTTCATAGCATAAACTAAATAATCTTGACATGGGTTCTTGGCAGGTTTGTTGCAGTAAAATTGTAAAGTTTAAGTTCTTAAATTAATTTGGAATGGGGAAAGGAGGGGGGGTATGCAATTTGGAGGTACATTTAAAAAAAATGGGTATCAAAATTTATTGAGGAAGCCAATTGAGTATATGACCCTAGCATCAGTGTTGAGACTATTACTGCTGATATTTGCAGGTTTGCTCTGTGTGGCGAGCCCCAATTTGGCATCTGGCGATGTCCTTATTGATAACGGGGATCCCGGTACTGAGTATACGAGTACATGGGCTATTTCCAGTGGTTCCTCTCCTTATGGAGATGATAGCTTATGGGCTAGGGACGGGGCAACGTATACTTGGTCAATTGACTCGCAACCTGCGGGGACATATGAGGTCCTAATGTGGTGGTCAGGATATCCTACAAGGGCCGACAGTGTAAAAGTGGAGATCTATCATGGAGGGGGAACAACCAATATCACTGTTGATCAGAGCCAAAATCCAGGCTTCTGGAATAGCTTAGGCCTTTATTACTTCGAAGGGGTTGGTAGCGTAAAGATCATTGCTGCTTATGGGGACATGGTTAGTACGTGTGCTGATGCAGTATGGTTCAGATATATATCGAGTAATACACCTCCTTCTGCTGTTATAGATTCAATTGATCCTAATCCTGCTGATCCTGGTGAGCAAGTCCAATTTATTGGCCACGGAACAGATTCTGAAGGACCTATAGCAGCATATGAGTGGTCTTCAAGCTTGGAGGGGGTCATTAGTTTTGAGCCCACTTTTAATACGTCAACACTTAGTGAGGGCTCTCACCTTATAAGCTTTAGGGTGGAAGATGAGGACGGAGTTTGGTCGGTACCTGACGAGCGGGCTCTAGTAATTGGGTCAGCTCCGACCGAATTTATCATTGATAATGAGGACCCTCAAGCTTCTTGGACTGGTATTTGGAGGGTTTCTGGCGGTGCAGAGCCTTACGGTTCAGATTCTGTTTGGTCTAGAGATGGGGCCACCTACACTTGGAGCTTCACGCCAGCTCAATCAGGGGAATATGAGGTTTCGATGTGGTGGACGACTTGGCCTTCCCGTAGTGACAGCGTCCCGGTATCTATTATCCACTCCGGCGGAACTGACACCATTACAATAAATCAACAAGAAAATTGGGGCCAATGGAATAGTTTGGGTACATTTTTCTTTGAGGAGGGAACCGCTTACTCAGTGACCATCACGGCTCAGCCAGGACCATCCAGCACCTGTGCAGATGCAGTGAAATTTACCCTGCTATCAGCCAACATGAAACCTACTGCAATTATAGACAGTGTTACTCCAAATCCCGCAGAGCCTGGGGAAGAGATTTCGTTTGTCGGGCACGGTGAAGACACGGATGGCGACATTGAAGCTTATAAATGGGAGTCAACTCTTGATGGTGTTTTAAGTGAATCGCCAAGTTTTGTTACTAATGGATTATCTGAAGGGAACCACGTAATTGCGTTTAGTGTTAAAGATAATGAGGGTGCGTGGTCAGAGCCCGCCACTACTACCCTGAGAGTGGGAAATCCACCTAACTCAATTCCAACGGCCGTAATAGACTCTGTGTCTCCGAACCCTGCAGACCTTGGTCAAAGTGTATCATTCTCAGGCCATGGGGAGGATAGTGACGGAACCATTATAAGTTATAGGTGGGAGTCCGACCTTGATGGGCTCCTAAGCGTCCAACCGGAGTTCGCCACTACCGAACTGTCCGAAGGAACACATACCATTACCCTAGTAGTGATTGATGATCTGGGTGCAGAGTCGGCACCGGCTACAGAAACGGTAACTGTTCAGAATGTGCCAACTGTTGTGGATAATGGCGACGCTGAAACTTCCTTTACTGGTACTTGGAGGATTTCTGGCGGTGCAGAGCCTTACGGTTCAGATTCTGTTTGGTCTAGAGATGGGGCCACCTACACTTGGACATTTACGCCAACTGTGTCTTCGTATTATGAAGTGTATATGTGGTGGACGGAATGGCCCTCTCGAAGTGCCGATGTTCCTGTCGCTATAATGAACTCGGATGGAACGTCGACGGTTTATATAAATCAACAAGAAAATGGGGGCCAATGGAATATTTTGGGCACATTTTTCTTTGAAGAGGGAACCACTTACTCAGTGACCATCACTGCTCAGCCAGGGCTATCCAGTACTTGCGCGGATGCTGTCAGATTCGTTAGAGTTTCTCAACCTCCTGAGACGCCGCCTGCCGCAAACTTCAGCGCGGACAGGACATATGGGGGTGTTCCGGCTACCATCCAGTTTTATGACCAAAGTACAGGGAATCCGACTGAGTGGTTGTGGGCTTTCGGTGATGGGACCACCAGTACAGAGAAAAATCCGTCCCACACATATGAGAGGGCTGGGACCTTTACAGTGAGCCTAACTGTCACAAACGCATACGGATCTCACAGCGAAACCAAAGAAGCTTTTATCAGCATTTACGCCGCCACGGAAAACATCTATCTGTGCGACGGTTACTCTTACAATGCCTTGTTTCTTCCAAGATGTTACAAAGTTCTTGAGAATCTTGGGGCCACCGAGACAAGAGGTGTGTGGATTTACGAGAATCCAGACAAGGGTGTTACATATTATATCTATTCAGTCCATGATCCCAAAGCAATGGAGAGTGTTTTGAAGGAGGAGGGAGCTCATATTATATTTAATGGGCATTCGAATTTCGGCCTTGGGGCTAGTTTTGGATCTTACCAGGAGGTCTCTAGGCAGGAGATAGATGACATATATTATGTAGATGACGATCGTTTTACTAATTATTCTACTGACATGGTTTCAGTCAAGATCGATGGTATGAAGTGGGGACAGGCTTATCCAAATTGGAACCCCATTTTCAAAGATGGCACGAGTGCCATTATGCCGTATGATTTTGATGAAGGGCTGCCACCTTACAATTATTATATTACTTATACAATTCCAGGCGATCCGCAGGTTTACCTAGTTGAGCTGTCCGATGGAAAATATCTTGAGAGATTTCCAGATTCAAACACACCTGCTTGGTATTCGCCAGACGGATCTCAGCCGGATCCAATCTTGAATCAGGAATACTTTATTGTGAACCCTGATGATGAGTTCAATCGATGTGAGTTCATCGGGGACTGGCCTATTGCGAAAGTCCCTGGAGCGGGGTTTATGGGTGACGCAGGGTATCTCGGTTATAACTACCAATATCATGCTCCCGGGTCTGGAGACAATAAGGCTGTATTTACGGTAGTGGTCAAATTCCCAGGGTACTATTCTGTACTTGCCTCATGGTTCCCTGACTCCGGGAATGCTACTAATGCGAGGTACACAATAAGCCATGCCTTGGGGACAGATACTGTTACTGTTGACCAGCGAGAAACACAACTGATGAACCCTCTTGGTGTGTACTATTTTGGCAAAGGTGCCTACACGATTGAGATTAACGATGATGCAGACGGGACTGTTATAGCCGATTCAGTTATTTTGAAATCTACCGAAGATCCTAGTGCCATTCTTCAAGCTGAGTTTGGCGCAGATGTGCTCACAGGAGAGGCTCCTTTGACTGTCCACTTCGGAGATTATAGTTCTGTATACATAGATGGTGATTTCCGGGCGGAAATTGTTGCTTGGGAATGGGATTTTGGTGACGGCATGACAAGTGCTGAGAGAAATCCCACCCATACTTATAGCGACAACGGGGCCTATACGGTCAGCTTGACGGTAATGGATTCCTCCGGGGCCACTACAACAACAGCGAAGGAGTCCTTTGTAGTGGTGGGTCCCAGTTCTGTGCTGAAAGCTGAGTTTACAGCCAAGACTCGCATGAGCTCAGAAAAGACAATCGTTAATTTCATAGATCAAAGTAAGGGCGATATAACCGAATGGTTTTGGGATTTCGGCGATGGTTCCACTAGCTATGAGCCCAATCCAATGCACATCTACACTGAGCCAGGTGCCTACACAGTTACTCTCACAGTCACGGGCCCTGAAGGCAGTGATTCAGATTCAAAAGCTGACTTTGTGCATAATATTGTTGGCACAGTGTATGTAGATAACAGCTTCCATTGGAAACCCCATTATTATTCAGGGTCAATGATAAAGTTCGGAAAAACGATTCTCTATACCGGATCTATCAAGATACCTCATGAGGAACTGGGGTATTCGAGAATTTTTTATGGCGGATGTAACTCCAGCAACTACTATGTGGGAACCTTTAATAAAGGCATTATGTTTTTCACGGTAGCCAATATGGAGGATATATTGGCCGATGTTTATTTGGAGCATTATTTGCTAGGCGATACTGATGATGAAATACTTGCGGCCCTTAATGATATAGAGCCCATATTTGAATATTACAATTTCAACTTGAAGCCACCATCAATTGATAAATAACATTACTAATACTCAACAGGCCTCGCACACTTGATATGGAATGTGCGAGGCCTTTTAAGAGGGAGTGATTGATAAAGATTTTTGTCAGGGTTTTGCTGTTCCTCCGGCGTTTCTACAGGCACTACTCCAGAATTTTTGGTCTCTTCAATGGATTCAGTTCTCGATCATTTTGTGAAGACAAGGATTCCATAAAGCCGTTTTATACTAAGGTTATTGACTATCTTTACCTTTTTTTCGTTTTGAAAATCTTCCCGAGAAATTATCACTTGTTCCGAATGGACTGCAGGGACCGATCCTCTTTCAGAAATTATTTGGATGATCCAGATTCGCCCTATCTTAAGGACAAGTTTTTCGATGTTCTGTGGCCAAGATCTTACATTTTTCTAATTCACGATAAGTATATTTTCCATTGCATGTGCAAATTTCATGGTATTCCTACGCCCAAAATTTATGGTTTATACGGAAAGGGCAGATTAAGAGATTGTAGGTCTTTGGTAGAGTTTATGGAGATGGAAAGATTAGAAAAAGTTGTATTGAAGCCGGTTCTTGGGCTAATGGGGGAAGACATTTATGTTATTAGCAGAACAGAACTACGTTCAAGGGGAAATATAGGAGAGGCAAAGATCGAGGTCCAGTCGGAAAGAATAGAAGGGAAGGATCTTATTGTGCAAGAGTTTGTGAACCAGCACAATGCAATGGATGAAATTAACCCTCACTCAATAAATACGATCAGGCTCATAAGTATTATATGTAAAGATGGTTCAGTTAACTTTCTTGCTGGAATGTTGAGGACCAGTGCTAATACAACCCCCGTGGATAATTTCTCCAAAGGAGGAATTGTTGTGGGAATCGATTTAGGTACAGGCAGGCTTGAAAGAAGGGGTTTCAGGAAACCGGGGTATGGATTTCCCGTTACTGCACATCCTGTTACTAAAACCTGTTTTGAAGGATATCAAATACCCTTTTGGGAGGAAGTGCTAATGCTGGCAGCAAAGGCACAAAGAACCTTTTACCAAATTAGGTCGATCGGATGGGATATAGCTATTACCCCCAAAGGCCCAATAATTATTGAAGGAAATCAGCAATGGGGTACGGCAAGTATTCAGGCTGCCAATGGGGGATTGTTAACACCCAAGAACAGGGCCTTGTTGGCCCAATATGGACTGGAATTCCCTTGAATGACATAGTGGCAGCTTCCTTTTCTTGCTCTTCTCATTCTCCATTGAGCCAAGCGCTAGACGGAAAGAAGGTTGAAGTGGACTGTTTGGGTTTAAAGGCTATAGAATTGTCTGGAATGGGCAAAATCAAGAGTCAGGTCGTAACGTGTAGGCGGATTAAAGGGGAAAGACGCTAAGTGAAAAGGCTCGATCCAAAAAACTTGCGGTTTTGGCTGCCCACGTACATGATCAACAAAATAAAAAGATTACTGAGGCCTGTTGAAGTAATTTACCCTATCCATATAATTTTCTGCTTTGTCGATCATTTTGAACCTTTTTGGCGGGAGGCTGATGAAATTGCAGCAGTAAAGAGAGTTAAGATGTGGGAAAAGGTTTATCCGCAACTGGCGAGAAGGCACAGGGACTGGACAGGCGTGCCTCTTCAACACACTTTTTTTTACCCTATTGAAGAGTATGATCAAGAGATTCTTGAGAAGCTAGCATCTTTATGTAAACTTGGGGTTGGGGAGGTGGAAATCCATTACCACCATAATCATGATACAAGTGACAACTTAAGAAATTCACTAAATCGCTTCAAAGAGATTCTTTGGGATACTCACAACCTTCTTTCAAGGCATGTGAATAGTGATGAAGTAATGTATGGTTTTATCCATGGAAATTGGGCTCTTGATAATTCAAGATCGGATGGTAAATGGTGTGGAGTGAACAACGAAATTACGATACTGAGAGAGACTGGGTGCTATGCAGACTTTACGTTGCCTTCGGCTCCTTCTGATACGCAAACACGAAAGATAAATAGCATTTACTATGCGACGGATGATCCTTTACTACCAAAGTCTCATGATTGGGGAAGTGATGTAAGAGTTGGGGCCTGCGAAAAAGGGGATTTGATGATTATTCAAGGGCCGTTGTGTTTGGACATGGGAATGTGGAAGAAGATACGCAAACCCAGAATTGAAAACGGAGAAATCAGTTGGGATAATCCGCCCTCGCCACGGCGATGGAACCTATGGTTATCACAGTGGATACATGTTATAGGAAAACCAAATTGGATTTTTATAAAAGTGCATACACATGGGGCCCAAGATAGAAATTTTGAGGTCGTCCTAGGCGAACCCATGGACTTGTTTCTGGAGTATGTTGAGAAAGAATTTAACGACGGCGAGAAATACTGTCTACACTACGTAACAGCCAGAGAGATGTATAATATAATCAAAGCGGCGGAGCAAGGTTGTGGCCCTGACCCTACTAAGTATCGTGACTTCCTTCTCAAGAAGCGCGAATAGAGAGGATGAGGATGAGGTGGTTTCCAGGTTCATAAAATACGTGGCAAAAGAAATTGTTTTAGGGCCCATTGTAAAAAGCAGAGGCAAGAAAAGACATAATCAATACGCGTTGACTTTCGATGACGGCCCAGACCCGGTATATACCCCGAAGGTCCTGAGCATACTAAAGAATCATTCTGCTATCGCCACCTTTTTCCTAATGGGTAGAAAAATGGAGATGTATCCTGAATGCGTTTCCGCTATTTCAGAGGCCGGACATGAAATCGGTTGCCACACGATGAGCCATAGAGAACTTTCAGGTGCCTCACTTAATTTGCTTGAAGAGGAGGTTGGGAGATTCTTTGAACTTTTCGATGTAACACAGCCAATGCTCCGTCCACCGTATGGAAAACTTGGTATAAATCTTTTGTATTATACCTGGTCCAGACGAATACCTATCGTGTTATGGAGCTTGGATCCTAAAGACTTCCGTACAAGTACCTCACAGCTATTGAATTTTTTTTCAGAAAGCCCTATCAAGGGCGGTGATATTATACTATTGCATGATAAGACTAGAGAAATTATTGAGGTGCTACCAAGAATAATCGATGACTGTCACCAGAGAGAATTGCTGCCCGTGAGGACCTCTGAAGTTATTGGATTGAGAAAAGAGGAACAAAAAAAGGATGGGTGTGCCTAAGGACAGTGCAACTTCTTTGGCTTTGTACGATTTAGCTACCCTAGGGATCTATGGCTCAAGTCGAGAATTCAAAATCCCCCGTGTATGAGGTAATACGAGTCTTGTCGGTTTTGCTGATACGCGCCATTTCGGCATTGCGGTGTATCTTGCAATCTGCCGCTGGAAAAAAGAGCGACGATTTCAGTAGGGTTGATTACTCTTACTATCTCAGAGAAGCGCTGGGTTTCGGGATCGAAGCTAGGGTTCTGAGGAATGATGTGCTTCGCCTCAGAAAGGGAGATAAGGTACGGCATGTTTGGCATTCCTTCACGGATTTTGATGGGGAGGGCACGTTGATGGTAGCCGGGGATAAAGCTTTGTGTTGCGAACTTATGAAAGAGGCTGGCATTCCAGTTCCTGAGCATGTTGTCATAAAAAGGGGGGATTACCGCTCCGCTCTCATGTTCCGGCGCCGGATAGGGGGGCATATTGTTGTTAAGCCAGCGAGGGATACTGGTGACGGACGTGGAGTATTCATCAAACCGGCATCTTTTTTTTCCATCTGGTGGGCTGTGAATGGGGCGGGAGTTTATGGGAAGGAAGTGATCGTGGAGAAATTTTATGAAGGCACCAACTTTAGGCTTCTTTATTGTAATAATGAGTTTCTAAGTGCCTGTGCGAGGATTCCGGCCTATGTGCAAGGAAATGGCCATAATAGCGTGAGAGAGCTTATTGAAATGACGAACGTAAATAGAATTGAACAAGGACGGTATATTGAATACCACAGAAACACAAGGCCCATTTTGTACAAGGTCAGGATATCGAGAAGCACTATTAAGGTCTTAAAGCGCCAGGGATATCATCTTGAGTCGATCCCCAAAAGGGGGGTAAAAGTCTTTTTGCAGGATATTTGCCACTGGCTCCAAGGGGGCATATATGTTGAAGTCACACCCTTGATAAGTCCTTATTTCATTGAGCTTGGGAAGCGAGCTGTAGAGGCAGTAGGTGCTAAGATGGCTGGAGTTGACCTGATTGCAAGGGATGTAAGAGAGGCTACGCCTGGATCTTTTGTGGTCAACGAGGTAAACACATCGCCCGGATTACTAGTTCATTATGAGGTCCAGAACCAAGAGAATATGAGACCTGTGGCAAGAGATATATTAAGGCTAATGTTCGATTTATAAACTAAGCGTTTGGGGAAAGTATGAGAGAGAAGATAAGGTGGTATTTCAAGCTTTTTTGGTCTATTAAGTCAGTAGGGGTCTACGGAGGTTCACTCTTGGATCTTATTAAGCGCTTTCCAAATGAGCGGGAGGAAGATGATGGCGCATCATTCGCCCGTGTCACGCAGAAGGAAATTCCCGAGTTGATGAAGCTACACGACAACCATTGCACGAAATGGAACTATCTTTTTTCTATGGAAGAAGCCAAAGAGAGATTGTCAAGAGGACACCGCTGTTTCGCAGTGTATTTTGAGGGTCGTATGGTAGGATTCTTATGGGCTGGGGTAGGGAAAATTTACTCAAAGGATCTGAACTTTTTCCTTAATATGAAAGATAAATCTTATTATTCGAGCAATGGATTTGTCCTACCGGAGTTCAGAAACAAGAGAGTGTATCAAAGGCTTAATACTTATGCCATGCTTGAAATGCGAAACGAGGGGTTTGAGGGAGTTTATGGGATTATAAGAACCATAAACAAGCCAGCGATAAAAGCAGTTGTTAATCTTGGTCTGGAGAAAGTAGGGTGGATTTACTGTGGATATGTACTGGGGCTCCACGTTTTACAATGCCATCTGAGCAAGAATTGTGGAATGAGAATTGAGAGGGCTATTAACCCTTGGCACAGGTATAAAAGACTTCTGCCCAAGGTTGAATTATAGGCGAAAATTTTTTTGATAAAGTGCTATCCGGAGGTGGTGCGCTTATTTTTATTTTTCGGCCATTGTGTCACGAATTACATGCTCGGAGATAAACTTTATGCGTGAGCAATTATGCAAAATTCCTGGAGATTAACACCAAAAGACGGCTAGAGGCTGTATCTCAATAGTAGAGAGACAGTCCTAGAGGAAGTGCATCAGGCCAATTTGAATTTTGAATATACTGTGACTAGAAATGGGAACCTAAAATTCCCTCTTTACAACCTCAATACTTTACCTCCAGTGGTAATATTGGGGAGTGGGGGCCTTGGACTTATTCGGAGCCTAGGCGAAAAAGGTGTCAGAAGCATCGTTATTGATGACGATGATAAGCAACTATATAGAAATAGCTCACGGTATTGCCGCCATATCATTCGGGTCCCTCCAATGGATAAATGCCCAAATAGGACCATCGACGCCATATTTTCAATATGGCATCTGAACTGTAAGGCCTCTATCCCAAAACTTGTGGTTTTCCCTACCAGTGATCACGCACTAGTGTTTCTTTTGACGCACTGGAAGAAAGTATCTGACTTTGCAGAGATCGCTTGCGGTCCACCAGAGGTCGTTGATATCACGGTTGACAAATACAAATTTTATTTGTGGCTTGAGGGAAACGGATTCCCCAGTCCAAAGACCTGGTTTGGAGATGCAGAAGATGAGGGAGTCGGAAAAATTGGTCGAGGAATAGCCTCGTTCCCCTGCATAGTTAAGCCAGCTTTTACACATTTGCTTGAAAGAGTTGATGGTAAAAAGCTTCACATTGCAAAGGATGTAGACCATTTGAAGCGAGTATGCGAAAGGCTCTCAAAGCGAAAGATGAAATACATTATTCAAGAGATTGTCCCCGGGCCCGTGGAAAACCAGTTTGCGCTTGCGGGGTACTCATTACCTGGGGGGCGGATAGGGTGTTGCGTTATAACTAATAAACTTAGGCAGAGTGACTTTGGGGCTGGAACCTGCGTTTCAGGTGCTTTTGTCCCAGGCCTTTTTGAACTAGGAAAAAGGCTTATATCAGAACTCAAGTATAAAGGAATCTTCGAAATCGAATTCAAAAGAGACGCAAGGGACGAGAGACTCAAGATAATTGAACTAAATGCCAGATCCTGGTCTCAGGTTATATTGGCAACCAGAATGAGGGTGAATGTTCCTTACATGGCCTATTGTGACTTGGCGGGACTGTGTTCTTGTGAGCGGCCGATTTATTCCAAGGGAGGCCGAAAGAGGTATTGGATAAGCCTTGAAAGGGACTTGGCCGTTGTTAAAGAGAAAATTGGTAATGGGGGATTGCCAGTTAGCAGGTTATTTAGACAAGTCTTGACCATGCCAACTGTAGAGCCTTTCGATCTGCGAGACCCAAGGCCGGGATTGCTTTATCTTAAGGATAAACTCACACGGTTTTTCCATAAAATAATGCGTGGTGAAAAGTAATGGTCGAATTTCGCAGAGAGGTAAAGCAATTAGCTCAATTTGTAGAAAAGCATGGATGGGTTGGAGGGCTGAGGCGCTGGACTTGGCAGGATAGTGGACAGGCCTGTAGGTGGATAACTAATGAAATGAGTTCTGGGCAGATCGCGTGGGCACTACTTCTCCCTCCTCCAGGTGGCAAGGATATATTTATTGCCGATGTTACGTTCGGCGCTGCCCCTATAGTTTTGTCCAAGATTTATAACAGGGTTCTATC